>OJLB01000345.1_pt1 | contig 22595 bp, 16 predicted proteins | sample 1596861 | NCBI WGS metagenome assembly OJLB01 (sample SAMEA3904681, study PRJEB24821) | metagenome | biome: Builtin; feature: hospital; material: surface | place: USA | collected 2013-06-06
CGATGACGCCCAGACGACGGATCACCTCGGGGTGGTTCGAGATCTCCTGGGGACGCAGGATGATGTGGTCGCGGTAGAAGGCCGCGTTCTCGTTCATCTTGTGGGCGTAGTCCGGCGACAGCGAGAAGGCCGTTGCGGAGGCCACGTCGAGCTTGCCGGCGTCGATGAGGTCGATCATGCCGTCCTGGATCACCTCGGTGTAGGAGGTGAGGTGCTCCAGGTCGGAGTGCAGCAGGCCGTCGAGTACGGCGTTGGGGATGTTGCCCACACCCGACTGCAGCGGCAGCAGATTCTTGGGCATGCGTCCCTGCTTCACCTCGTTGCCGTAGAAGTCGAGCAGGAAGCCGGCAATCTTGCGGGAGTTGTCGTCGATCGGCTTGAACGGCGAGTTGCGGTCGGGGCCGTCGGTCTCGACGATCGCAACGACCTTGCTGGCGTCGATCTCCAGGAACGGGGTGCCGATGCGGTCACCGGGGTGGGTGATCGGGATGGGCTTGCGGTTGGGGGGCAGCGCGAATCCCTGGTAGACGTCGTGCATGCCCTCGAGATCCTCGGACTGCCACGAGTTGACCTCGATGATGATCTTGTCGGCGACCTCGCAGTAGGCGGAGTTGTTGCCCACCGACGAGGTGGGGACGATCTTGCCGTCCTCGGTGATACGGGTGGCCTCGATGACGGCGAAGTCAACCTTGCCGAAGAATCCCTGACGCACCATCATGCCGGACTCCGACAGGTGGATGTCGGTGTAGTAGCTGGTGCCGTCGTTGATCTTGGAACGCATCGTCGGGTCGGACTGGTAGGGCATGCGCCAACCGATGCCGTCCACACCGGCCAGGGCACCATCCAGCTCGGGAGCCGTCGAGGCTCCGGTGAGGGTGTTGACAGTGAACTTTTCGCCGCGCTGATGGGCAGCCTCGATGCGCTTGGCGAGTGCGCCCGGGAACACCTTGGGGTAGCCCGACCCGGTGAATCCACCGAATCCGATCTGGTCGCCATCCTTGATGAGGCCGGCAGCGTCGTCTGCGCTCATCACTTTCTGACGCAGGGCTGCATTGGCAATCCGCTCTGACATCTGTCCTCCTGCCGTCGTGCGGCTGGTCGTCGATGACGGCACGCGGAACGCTCCGCGAGTCGCCGAGAAACACACTGTTCCGGGGCCCATTCCAGATGGGCCCGAAACCTTGGTATCACTTTATATCCACAGCCTCGGATGGCGTGCGGAACCCCTGTTCTTCAGCGGTCGGAATCGGCATGGTGCCCGTCCAGCATGGGAATGTGTGCATGTTTCTCACGTCGAGCAGGGTGAATTCTCGCGACCGGTTCGATCTGCAGCCATGACCAGGTGCTTGGACGGGCCACGACCCCTCGGCCGATGGCAGCGTGTCGGCACCGATGGGGCGAAACGGGGATCACCGGCACCACACTGCCGACACCGCGTCAAGACGCTCAAAACTCACGGTGTTGCGGGCGGCCTCCACGGCCACCGGCTTGGCGCAGAATGCAATGGCCAGTCCGGCCGCGTCGAACATGTCGAGGTCGTTGGCACCATCACCGATGGCGATCACTCGCTCGGCCCCGACGTTGGCCTGCGCGGCCCACCTGCGCAGCCAGGACGCCTTGGCGGCCCGGTCGACGATCTCCCCAGTGAGACGTCCCGTGAGGTGTCCATCGGCCACCTCCAACTCGTTGGCCACGGCATGATCTGCTCCAAGCTCGGCGGCCAATGGTTCCACCATCGACGTGAATCCGCCCGACACCAGACCCACGGTGGCGCCGGCCTCGTGGGCAGCCGCAATCAGCTCCTTGGCGCCGGGGGTGACGACGATGGCGCGGCGAGCCTCCTCCACGGCGCCGACCGGCAACCCTGCCAGGCATCCGACCCGGGCCCGCAACGACTCGGTGAAGTCCATCTCACCGGCCATCGCCCGAGCGGTGACGTCGGCCACCTCATCCGCCCGCCCAGCACATTGCGCCAACAGGTCGATCGCCTCGGTGCGGGTGAGGGTGGAGTCGACGTCGCTCACCAACAGTCCGGGTGGCTGGGTGGCGAGCGCCCCGTGCGGATGGATGACGTCCGCGCCACTGGCCGAAGCCAACTCGCGCACCTCATGCATGTCTGCCTCGACGGTGGTGGTGTAGTCGAAGATCTGTGCCGTCCAGCCGTCGGTGTGGGTGCCGCGCATGTGGGCGGCCTGCGGCCACAGTGCGGTGCCGGGGGAGCGCAGACTGGAGCGGTCGTCGCTGACGAGGATGACGCGAGAACTCATGACACCAACGGTAGACGGGGCTGGACGACATCGGTACCCCATTCCGCCCCCATCCGGCCTGGGCCCGCTTGCCATCTGAATTTCCTCACGTGATGACTCCTCATCCGGATCTCCCCGCCCCTGATTGGTGCGCGCCGTGTGGACAGATGGGAAACCAGTCACCGCAGGATTGATCTCGTGGGCATCGTAGTGTGTTCGTGACGGCCGGAGCACGGACCGCGAGGGTGAGTCCGCGGCGACACGACGTGGACGTGCTCACTCCCGCACGGTCCGCGTGACCGTGTAGTGACGATTGCGCGTGACCTGGCGCGTCGGACCGACGAAGCGTCGCAGATGTGCGGCCCACGGCAGATGGTTGTTGTACACGCACCACAGCGCCCCGCCCGGGCGCAGTACCCGTGCGGCGTCGGTGAGCATCGCAAAGGTGGAAGCGTGATCCTGGGCAGCGCCCCGATGAAAGGGCGGATTGGTGACGACGGCGTCCATGCTGGCATCGGGCAGGTCGGCCAGTCCGTCACACCAGTGGGTGATGACGTCCAGACCATTCGCCGTGGCGGTGCGCCGGGTGGAGTCGACGGCCTGCCACGACACATCGGTGGCATGAACCCGTGCCGTGGGCAGTCGACGTGCCAGCTGGGCAGCGATGATGCCGTTGCCACATCCCAGGTCGACGACGTCGGTGCGCACGTCTGCAGCAATGTCGTCCAGGTGGGAGAGCAGCAACGCGGTTCCGGCGTCCAGACCAGTGGTGTGGAACACGCCACCGTGAGCGTGAATCGTCAACCCATCCACGGTGTTGCTGCGTGGCCATGCGCCGGTGATCGCCGGACGTTCCCGCGGCCGTGAGATGTGCAGCACGCGGGCCTTGCGCACTCCGAGGCTCGCATGGACCTCGTCGAACCACCGCGTGGCAACGTCGTTCATCGACCGGGTCATGTGTTTGATGCGTCCGCCGGCGATGATGTGGGCGTCGGGGCCCAGCACGTGCCACAAACAGCCGAGCAGCTCGTCCAGGGCGTCGAGCGACTGGGGAAGATCGAGCCAGACCAACTGGTGATTGGCGGCTGGATGGCCGGCGACTCGGTGCTGCCCGGGCGGAGGACCGGGACGGTGTTCCTCGGACCCTTCGGACAGTGGTGTGTCGGTCAGGGATTCGGCTGGTGGGGATGCAGCAGGTGCCGATGTGGTGGTCAGTGAGTCAAGGTCCTGGGGCGACGCTGTCAGAGGGTTGAGCCGGATGGTGCTGGGGATCCCAGTGAGATCGCGGCAGTCGTCGGCCCACGCCTTGACCCGGTGCCCGGCGAGTGGAACCAGCCGCGGTCGGTTCAGCACCCAGACGGCGTTGCCCCGGGGCGCTTGCGTTCGCGTCGAGTCGGCGTCGAGCGTGACATGTGCCGAATCCTGCGGATCAATCTGTGGTGATTCAGCGACGATGAGGGCGTCAACGGGGTCGAGCTCGGCAGCATCCATGATGGCAGTCTCCCAGAACGAGGTGCAGATGTCGCCCCGCGCTCGCGATGCTGGGCTTCTCGTGCCGGCAATGCAGACTGGTGAAAGTTCTGGCAGGAATACTCGCCCCCTGTTTCTGCAGCCTTCTGGCAGGAATATCTCGTTCCGACTTGATCCTCAGTCACAGACGACGTTAGGGGAATGGGCCAGGGCCTCTTTGTTGTGATGCTTCCGTTCTGTCGAGGCATTCTCCGTCCTGTGCCGGAACCTTCCCTACCCCGTGCCAACCTTCTCGATTTCGTGCGGACCCCTCCTGGCCCGTGCGAACTGTCCCAATCTCGGGGCGAATCTTCACTGACCTCGTGCGAGCCTTCTCCCCTCCACCCCTCACAAGCACTCCTGATTCCGTGCGAACCTCCCCCTATTCCGGGCGGCCCCTCCCCACCCTGGCTGTCTCGCGTGACATTTTTGTCACGTCGAGCCCATGAGGGTCATGGGAACGTCAGGATGCTCGAGGTACTGACATTTTTGTCAGGGCATCTTCCTTCGGGTCACACGAGTGCCGGGACTCTTCGGGATGACATTTTTGTCATGAGACCGATGGTGCCGTCACGTGAGTGCGATGGATCCGTGCCGGGTGACATTTTTGTGCACACGACGGTGTCTTCGGCGCCTTTGGTGTCCTCGACCAGGGTTTGACCTTGAACTCTCACTGCAGATCTCTCGCTCGGTACAATGCCGTCATGGCAGAGTCGCCCTTGGAAATTCACGTCATCGCCGATTCGACGGGTGAGACCGCCGTCCGTCTGGCACGAGCCGCCCGCAGCCAGTTCGAAGGAGTCCACTGGCACATCGTGCGTCACCCGATGATCGGCACCGTTGCGGAGATGATGGCCGCTCTGGAGGCCGTCATGGCGGCCCACGAGGCAGGTCAGTGGGTGTGCCTGGTCCACACCCTGGTGCTGCCGGACATGCGCCGGATGGTCGCCGACGCCTGCGAGGAAATGGGGATACGTGAGGTCAACCTCATGGGTCCGATGCTCGCGGCGATGGAGGAAGCCTCCGGCCTGGACGCCGATGCCGTTCCGCGTCGTCCGGTAGGGGTGGAGGCCGACTACTTCACCCGTATCTCGGCGATGGAGTTCGCAGTGCGCAACGACGACGGTGCCATTCCCGACCGTCTCACCGAAGCCGACATCTGCCTGGTGGGGGTAAGCCGCTCGGGCAAGACGCCGCTGTCGATCTACTTGGGCTATCTCGGCTACAAGACCGTCAACGTACCGTTGGTGCCCGGTATCGCTCCGCCCGCCGAGCTGGCCGCCGTGGATCGGTGGCGCATCGTTGGCCTGACGATCGACGCCCAGAAGTTGTTGGAGATTCGAGGTCGACGTGTTCGCGGGCTCGGTGGGTACGGCAACGAGGACGGATATGCAGATCTCGCCGCCATCTACGACGAGCTGGACGAGGTGGGAAAGATCCAGCGCCGACTGGGTTGCCCGATCATCGACACGACTGGCCTGGCCCTCGAGGAGTCTGCCACCAAGGTCATCGACATTGTCGATCAGCGGGCGAAGACGGCTGGCACTCGGCTGCGCAAGCCGGCGGGATCGTACCGGACGATTCCGTGAAACGTCGGATCGCCCACTGTGGGACGATCCGACGCCTGCGATCCCAGTGCCAGTCGGTGTCAGCGGTGCGATGACTACCGATGTGACAGGTCGGGAATCATGAGTTCGGGACCCGCTTCATGGTGCTGACGTCTTTGCCAGTTCGCAACGATATTCCCGGGTGGGAATTGTTGATGATCTTCAGCTGGGAATCCGTTGCTGCCAGGTACAGCTCATGCACCCTTTCGCCGTGCAGATAGGTGCGTGCAAAAGAGGCGAAAGTGGGATCACTCAGGTACTTCTGAGGCACCTCGATGGCGGCATCGTAGTATCGCGGAGTCGAGCTGAGGCCACGCTCACGATGTGCGAGCATCGAGATGGTCGAATCGAGACGGCCGTCAATACTGTGCAACGTGACGGGGTACTTCTTGCCCTGAATGGTGAGGTCGACTGTGCGAGACGTGGTCTGGCAGGCGAAATTGCGAACATCGAATCGCACGTCACCGGGAAGATACCCCGAGTAGTTCACACCGGAGGCTGGTGCCAGATCGACCGCAGAGGTGTCCTTCCGCGGGTTGTCGAGTGGCTTTCCCTTGAGAGCTTGGTCCGTGACGATGAACCTCCAGCTCTTGTCATTGAGCATCTTGGTCCAGTAGCCGGTGTGTCCGCCCTTACGACCCTCAACACGCAGCTCGCGGTTCTGTGATCCCGGAGCGGTGGAAAGGATGGTGAGACGATCGGTGATCTCACCGGGAACCTTGGGCTGATGCTGCCATGGTGCCGGTGGAAGCTTGATTGCGGCATAGTTCGGATTGATCTTGCCCTGTGCCCACGTCCCGGCATCGGGCAGATTGCCCTGATCCTTCCATGTGTAGCGGAACTGCGCAGGATCGGTTCCGGCAATGTCGTAGTCCCACAGCCGAGTGAACATGTCGCCGTGGCTGTTGGTGATGAACGCCACCGAGCCGGAGGCCGACATGGTGTGAATCCGGAACTGCGAGTTGTACGGGGTGGACGCCTCGAAGGAGTAGTCGTTGGCCAGCCATGGATCGTGCTGGTACAGGTGGGTGCCGTCGGGGGAGGCCATCATGATCTCGGTGCACATGGCCAACGAGATCGGGTGATCATGCCCATCCACTCCGTGGTAGGTGCGGTCAGTCTGGTTGTCGATGAGAGAGAGCGCCCATTCACCGTTGGTCTGATTCTCCAACTGCAGGCCGTGTCCGAACCAGAAGGGTGTGCCCCACGCGCGGAACCAACCCCAGTCCTTGGGTGAGGAGAGCAGGTTGTTGAGAGTGTAGACCCAGCCGTCGGAGTCCACTGCGGCGAGCATGGCGTCATTGACGGAGATCGCTGTGATCTGTCCGTCGAGGCAGGACGGGGTGGCAATGTGACGCCACTGCTTCTCGGATTGGAAACGTCCGTACACCTTGCCGTCGCGCAGGGCAAAGTCCATGCGCTGGTTGAAGCTCTCGTGGTTGTCGCGCATGACGACTTTTGCGGGAAGGTCTGTGCGGTTGGTGGCGGCCATTTGCTGCCACCCCTCGGTTCCCCAGTTCGGTGGGATGACTCCCAGGGGGAGCTGCCCTGAGCTACCAGGACGTCCGACAAAGGGTACGCAGTTTTTGGGGCCGGTGGATGAGGAGCCCCGGTGTGCAGAGGCAGGGACGGAGGACTGATGTGTCGGTGCTGCCTGAGCAGGTTGTACCAGTGGGGTGGCACCGAACCCGGTGGTGGCGATGACCGCTGCCACCGCCGTGGTGAAGATTTTCGGTGATTTCATGGGGATCATCTCCTCGTGAGTGATTCAGATCGTTTTGGTGCAGTCATCCGATGAATTTCATGGGTGTGCACTGGACAGCGTGCGCATGAGCCGAATCGAGTTCGTTGTCGACCATTTGGATGACGTTGGGGTCGTAGGTGATGTTGCCGTGGCCAGTCTTGTCGGTCGGACAGATGTTCTGCAGCAACACGTTCTTCACCCCCGGCTCGTGGAGGTAGGCGTTCGTGTAGGGCACGACGACATGGTCATGGGTGCTGGTGATGATGGTGTACTTCACACCGGGCTGAGTGACAGGCGTGTCGTAGAGGGTCTTGTTGAAATCCGATCCTTGCAATTGTTGCGGAGCTGACATTCCGTTGAGCAGTGCCATGCTGTCGTCGAAGTGAGCTCCGAGTTTGCTTGTCGTCGAATTGAGGAAAAGGTTGAGACCGTATGCGGTCGTGCCGTGGTTGGAGGGGACCAGACCGATGAAGTGGTCCACCTTGCTCGCCCCATTTTCAAACTTGAGGTACTGGTTGGGGAGAGGCCCAGCACCTTGGGACCATCCGACCAGGTCCACCTTGTCGCTGTGGGTGCGGGTCAACACCATGGTGATGAAAGCTCCAAGTCCCTTGGCCGACTCTCTCATGTCTCCGGTGAGGGAGATGAAGCTGCTGTGTGGCACCCCGTTGAGATTGAAGGTGTAGGTGCAGTATCCGCGTCGGGTCAGCTCCTCCGACATCATTGACCACGAGGAGTAGGCATTCGTTGCGGTTCCCGGGATGAGAACTACTGGATTCTGGCCTGCTCTTGGTCGACAACGGAAGTTGTTGGCACCAGCTGGGGATGGAGCCATGTGTTGCGCAGAATATTCGACGGCCCGCCAGTAATTGGGCTGTGCCGGGCCAGTGGCTCCAGAAGGTATGCCCAGCGGGCTTCCCGGCATTTGCTGGTCGGTGAGGACGGTCTCGTCCTGCGGGGAAAGAGCTGTGTGATCGGCGGCTGATGCCGCTGAAGCGGTTGGAATCGACATGGCTGCGGCGGTGATGAGCGACACGACGGCGGCAGCTATTTTCATGGATCGTGTGGTGGTCAACATTGTTGGTGTCTCCTTTGTCACCGAACAGATGAACGACATGTATTTCTGATTGGGCTCTCCATGGGATGGGAGCAACTGGTCGGGATGTGCTCTCATGAGGGCGCATCGTAGGCAGCCTTGTGGGAATCTACGGTGGATGCTGTGATGGGTGAATCACGGCGCCTCCTCCACAACGCCATTCCTCGTCGAGGTGTCCCTGACGGGGGCATCTACCGCTCATCGTTGAGCAGCGCGAAGATTTTATCATGTGAGTGATCATCAGATCACGGAGTTGTGAAGCTCAGCCTGGGGGAGAGATGTCTCATCAGTATTGAGGCAGTGCCGACATCTGAATACTGATCCAGATGCAGAGGTGTGCAGTGACTGCCCTCCGAGAAACCACGTCAGATCATGCCCAGCACAGGTGGACAGCGGGGGCACACCCGGACGAACTGTGTCGACCCCGATGACTCATCTGCAGTGAGTGGGAGAGAGCTGCAGAAACGGTGGTGGGCCCGGCCATCAGATGGCCAGGCCCACACATTTTTCAGTTGTCAGATGTGTTCAGTTGTCCGCCGGGATCAGACACCAGTGCTCGGCAGGGCCGGGGCAGCGACGTGGGTGGGGGTGTCGTTGCTGACAGTCGTCGCGGTCACGGCGCTACCCTTGTCGGTGCTGATGACGACCTTCTTGGCCAGGTCATCCTTCTTGTCCTCGGAGGGCTTCTGCTCGTCGGCGGTGCAGTTGCCGGTCTTGCCTTGGGCTGCGTTGAGGGCAGCCTCACGGCCCTTGACGATGGCCTCCGCCTCGAGGATTGCCTCCTCGTCAGTGGTTACCTTGTTCTCTGCAGCCTTGAGGGCAGCGGAAGCGTCATGGAGCTCAGTCTCGGCCTTCGCGACCTTTGAGCTGGGCTCATCAGCGGCCTCAAGCTGCCTCTGGACCTCGTCGCGCAGCTGTTCCTGGGCCTTGATGTCAGCTGCGATGTCAGCGATGTGGGCCTGCAGCTTGGCAACCCGCTCGTTGGCCTCAGCGGCGCGAGACTCCTGGGCGGCGATGTCGTCGAGGATCTTGTCGCGTGCGTCCTTGTCGGCGGCGATCTGGGCATCGAGGTCAGCCAGGGCGTCCTTGAGCTCAGCGATCCGCTTGTTGTCGGTGCTCAGCTGGGCCTGGGCTTGAACGAGCTCGGCCTTGGCGTCGTAGGCCTGGTCGTCAGCCTGCTTGCTGGCCTTGCCCCAGTCCTCGACGGCCTGCTTGGCGGCGTCGAGCTTGTCCTGCTCCTTGGCGATGTTGGCGTTGGTCTCGTCGATACGCTGATTGAGACGGCCGATCTCGGCCTGGTCGCCGCCCTTCTTGAGCTTGCAGAGCTTCTTCTTGGCCTGAGCCAGCTCGGACTGCTGGTTCATGAGCTTGCCGTTGAGACCGTTGATCTTGTTGTTGAGATCACCGATCGTGGCCTTGTCGGCAGCGATGGCCTTCTTCGCCTGGGCGACATCCTCGTCAGAGGACTTGCCGCTCTTGATGAGCTCAGCCTTCTCGGCCTCCAGCTCCTTGATCTTGCTGGCGGTGTCCTCGTCGGAACCCTCAAGGGCAGCAAGCTGCTTCTTGAGGTCGTCGAGCTGGCCCTGGGCGTGCTCAGTGTTGGCCTTCTGACGCTCCAGGAGATCCTGGGCATCGTCAAGAGCCTTCTTGGCGAGCGCCTTGCCGGCAGTGGTCTTGGCTGCGTCGTACGCCTTCTGCAGGCGGTCAACCTTGCGCTCCAGGCTGGGAATGCCCTGGCTGGCGTTGTGGACCTTCTCCTCGGCACGAGCGATCTGGAACTTGAGCTCCTCGATCTCGTTCTCGTGACCGCTCTGCTTGTTCTTGAGCTTGTTGATCTGCTCGTCGATCTCGGCGATCTTCTTCTCGTTGTCCGCAGCGGCGGCGGAGTCGTCAACGATCTTCTCGTTCTTGGCGAGATCGGCACGGGCCTGATCCTTCTGGCTCTCCAGATCGGCAATCTCGCTCTTGGTGTCGGCGATGGCCTGCTTGAGGTCCTCGACCTTCTTGGACTGGGCGTCGATCTGATCCTGCGGAGCGTCCTTGGCCTTGGCGGCGTCAAGCTGCTCGTTGAGATCCTTGAGATCATCCTTCAGGTCCTTGATGTTGGCCTCGGCGTCTTTGGCCTCCTGCTCGGCGTTCGCCTGCTGGGCGTCGAGACGCTTGCGCTGGTTCTCCCACTGGTCGAGCTGGGCAGAGTAGAAGTCAATGGCCTTCTGCTGCTTCTCGGCGTCGGCCTTGGTGTCCTTGAGTTCCTTCGCCTCGCCCTCGCGAGCCTTGAGGTCGGAGTCGAGCTGGCCCTCGGCCTTCTGACGTCCGACGTTGAGGCGCTCAATGGCCTCGTTGGCATCGGCAACGACGTCCTGGGCTTCCTTGAGTTCGGCGACGTGCTCGTCATGGTGCTTGGTGAGAGCATCGATCTTGTCGTTGATGTCAGCGAGGTCGGCCTTGAGCTCGTCGACGTGCTCGTCAGTGGTGGCATCGTCAAGAGCATTCTTGGCGTCGGAGAGGGCAGACTGCTTCTCGTCGACGACCTTCTTGGCGGCCTCGACCTTGTCCTTGTCAGCCTTGTGGTTCTCCTGGAGCTTGGCCAGGTTGTCCTGGGCGGCCTTGAGATCGGCCTGGGCCTTGTCGACAGCTGCCTGGGCCTCGGTGCAGCTGATCTTGGCGTCGTTCTTCTGGTCGATGTTGTCCCCTGCCTGGGCTGGGGCGGCGAGAATCTGGGCACCGCTCCCCATGACAGCGAGGGCGGTCAAAGCGCTGGCGAAGCGCCGGTTCACATTGGTCATGGACGTTGTCTCCTTGTGCTGGCTGGCTTGCGAAGAATCGCCATCGCTTTTGTGTCGATTCTCGCTCGAGTCCCACCTAGGGGCTGCAATTGATTGTGAACTTGCCCCCGCGGCCTGTCAACTGGAAAACAAAGCAGCCGTGGTGAACGTGCGTAGAGTCCGCACAAGACTTTCAAAATCCATTTTGGCTAGGGGTTTTGTAACCTTGACGAGGATTCTACTCGCATTGTGAGATTGTCTCACGTGGCTGGATGTCTGTGGCTGTGCGAGTGAACAAATGATGAAGATCCTTGTGTGTGGAGCGTATGCTGAACCATAGATCTTGCTCGTTTTTGAGTCTTTCTCTGTAGGAATGAACTCCTTGATCAGATGGATTTTTTCTGTTTGAAATCGTACGAAGAAGAGAATGACTCTGCAAGAATACATAGAATCCATATATTTTGGATTCAGCTGTGTGACTACCTGTTTTGGTTCTTTGGAGTCTGCTGAGAGAGGTTGTCACGCATTGTGTGGTTCATTTTATGCATTCGGTCTGATGCTGTCTTGAAGGTCGTCCTAGCTGACGTGTATGCCGGTGTGCACGTGATAGGAGGATCACTCGCATGATCGTTCTCATGACTCACCTCATTGCTGTGGTTCCCACATCGGGGACCTTCCGAGCGGGGCTCATCGGCGCGTGACGGCAGGGATGAAAAGTTCACTTGCCATTCATGCAGGACCGCAAGCCTTGGTTCAGGTGGGAACCTGTGGCAGATCTACGTCTGATGAGGCAAATCGTCGGCGTGTCGTGTGAAGATCTGCAACGAGTGGTGGACAATACGGCGTCAAGTACAGGTTGAGAGTTTCATCGGGAGGCTGGAGCTGCTCGTCCATCTGCGGGCCTATGAGCCACTGGGCGTTGTGGGCTGTTTCGGACATGAGGCGCTCGTGGGGCTCGGGAGGGTCAACCTTCCGGGCGTGAAAAATGGTCTCGACCATCTGCAGATGGCCGAGACCATGGTGATGGAGGACGTCAGATCAGTGCTCAGACGCCGGTACCGGGCAGCGCAATGCGCTTGCCATGGGCGAGTGTGCCTTGGCGAGCATTGCTGACGGTCAGGGAAACAGAGTTGCCCTCATCGTCTATGTCGCACAGCCCGGCTGCCTTGGCGTTGGCGAGGGAGTCCAGCTTCTCCTTGACGATTCGCTCTGCCTCGGCGACAGCCTCCTCATCGGCGGCAAGTTTGTCCTCGGCAGCCTTGAGGGCGTCCTGGGCCTTCTTGAGCTGCTTCTCGGCCTCAGCGACCTTTGCCTTTGCCTTGTCGATCTGCGTGGTGACGGAGACGAGCTCGGCCTTGGCGTCGTTGAGCTGACGCTCCTCGTCCTCGATCTGTGTGGAGATCTTGGTGATCTCCTTCTTGAGCTCCGCAATGCGCTTGGTGGCCTCGGCGATCGTGGTGCGCTGCTCGGCGATGCTGTCGAGAATGTGCTGACGCTCCGTCTTCTTGGCCGTGATCTGCTCATCGAGATCGCTGATGGCCTTCTTGAGCTCGCTGACGCGCTGCTGATTCCTGGTCAGCTCGTCCTGGGCGGCGTCACGGTCCTTGGTCAGTTCGGCGATTTTCTCATCGATCGTGGTGATCTGGGTCTTGAGCTCCTCGATCTTTTTCTCGGCGGCGTTGATCCGGTCGTTCTGCTCAGCGATGCTGGCATCGATCTTGTCGCGCTGCTGGGTCAGCTCGTCCAGGCGGGACGAGATTTCGGCCTCGCTCTTCTTGAGCTCATCAAGCTTCTTCGTGGCCTCGTCGAGCTCGGTCTGCTTGCCCGGCAGGGAGTTCTTGAGCTCCTCGATCTTCTTGGTGATCACGGTGGTCTCGGCCGTCTTCACGGCAATGACCTTGTTGGCGTCAGCGATGTTCTTGACGTTCTTGGCGATGATGGCCTTCTTGGCAATCCTCGCGGCTTTGAGGGCCCTGAGCTCGCGTTCGGTTCCCGAAATCGAACGCTTCAGATGCGCAATCTTGGCGGTGCTGATGGCGACTCCGGCGCCGCCGGCTGCAGCTGTGACGCCGCCGGCTGCGATCTTGGCGTCGCCGTCTGCGACGAGTCCGGAATCCACAGGTATGCCGCACGGGCCACAGGCGGCGCCGGCCGCTGCCTCATCAGCTCCAGCAATGGCCACTGCGCCGCCAGCAACGGTGACTACTCCGGCGCCAGCGGCAAGTGCCCTGAGTTTGCGGAGCTTGGCCTTCTGGGGTGCCAAGCTGTGTTCCAGCTGGTCGATCTTGAGGTCAAGGGCGATGATCTCCTTCTTGCTCACCGAGATCTTGTGCTGCGACTCGACAATGTCCTTGGCGCTCTTGGCGATGATGGCTTCGTTGGTCACCTTGACAGCTGTGAGCGCCTTGATCTCCCTCTCGGTGCGGGTGATCGACTTGGCGATGCCGTCAACGTCTCCGGTCTGCTCGACAACCTTGCTGTGCAGCTCGTCCAGGGAGGTCTGGGTGGTGGTGATCTTCTCGGAGATCTTGTCGCGTTGGACGCGCAGCTTCTCGATGGTGGCCTTGGCGTCCGTGATCTCGTGCTGGGCACTCTGGATGGCGGTGACGTACTCGTCGCGCTGCTTCTGCTGCTTGGTGATCTCGGTGTTGAGGTTGTCGATCTTCTTCTGCAGCTGCTCACCGTCGGTGATGGTGGTGTCCAACTCCTTCTGGAGCTCGGCACGTTTGGTGGTGGACGAGGTGATCTCCTCGTCGATCTTCTGCACATTGACTGTGAGACGATCGATGGTCTCGTTGGCCTTTGTGATGGTGGTCTGCTCGGACTCAACCTTGCTCTTGGTGCTCTGCAGACTCTCCTGCAGATGCGTGATGGTCTTCTCGTGATCGGCGATCGACGACTCCAGCTCGGCAGCGCGCTTCTCGGCTGCGGCAAGGGTGGCTTTCGCCTCGTCGAGAGCAGCCTGCTTCTCGGCGACATTCTTCTTGGCGGCGTCGACCGCACCGCGGTCGTTCTGGCGGTTGGCCTGTGCCGATGCCAGAGCCCGCTGGGCAATCTTGAGCGCAGCATCGGCCTTGTCCACGGCCTTGCGGGCGTCTGCGCAGTTGATGTTGCTGTCCTGCTCGGTGGACGACACGGCATTGGCGACTGGGTCGAAGAACTGGGCTCCGCTCCCCATGACGGCTAGGGCGGTCAGGGCGCTGGCGAAGCGCCGGGTTGTAGTGGCCATGTGGGTTTTATCTCCTCGTGTAACCAGGATGCGAAGAGAGACCGTCAAGTATGGGTCAGATCTTCGCACAAGTTCCATCTCGGGAACTCGCGGATAATCCTGCATCGGTTCTCATGTGGTGTCAATCCGATATGGTATTGCCCATGAAGAAATATGGATCAGCACATGATCTGGTAATTCTCAGCTGAGTGAAATGCCAATCTGACTAGGTAAAATACCTGTCATTCTCTCATCTTGTACTGAAGGTCCTGAGCCTACCGACGCTGTTTCAGCCCTCGTGTGCCGTTCGGGCTCCTGTGTCACAGGTGCACCGGGCAGGCCCGTCAGATGGCATTGGGAGAGGATACTGAGCGATGGAAGCAACAAGGATGCCCCCGGTGGTGAGCCGTCTTGGGGGAGGTGGCACAATGTGGTGGTGCGCTGGAAGTGAGGTGGCATTGACGAACCTGCACTTGGGGTATCCCATTTATGGACCTACTACGTCATAAGGTTGTTCATGCAGGTCATCTTTCGGCTGGAAGATGATGACAACATACTGTGTTGGTGATCCAGAAAGGCCAAGTAGCTGGTACTCTTTCCCTACCGCCCTTCCGCTGTGGGCGTAGGGATCTCTGTCAAGAAGACGTCCGCCCAGTTGTCCATGTCCCACTACCGCGATGACAACTCTTGGCAAGAGTGAACAGCCGATGAACCTGCTCCTTGTGTGAGTGAAGCCAGTCTGATCCTGACCGCGTTCCATGAACCAGATGACGGGCAAGGTCATCTGTCGCGGTGCTCCCACAGCATGCTGGCTGCTCCATGTGGCAGGACCGTCTCCCGTGTTCCGGCACACAGGACCCGTGAATATGGAACCCGTGAAAATACGGCGTACCCGTGCCACAATGACTCACAGCGGCCCAATGGTGGGTCGCACTCGCGGTGTCGATGCGCAAACGCACGGGACCGAGCGCCGTCAATCGATGAACAGACTGGCAAAGGTCGAAGGAGATCCGTCATGACTGACCGTTACGTGTACGACCTGTCCGAGGGCAGTGCCGAGATGAAGCCCCTGCTGGGTGGCAAGGGAGCTGGCGTTGCCGAGATGATGCGGGTGGGGGTTCCCGTACCAGACGGTTTCACCATCACCACCCAGGCTTGCGTGGAGACCATGAATCGCAAGGGTGAGTGGCCTGACGGTCTTGACGAGCAGGCCTGGGCCGGCCTGCAGCGTCTGGAGGAACGTACCGGTCGCAAACTGGGTGACCCCGACAAACCGCTGCTGGTCTCGGTGCGTTCCGGCGCCATCATCTCCATGCCGGGCATGATGGACACCATCCTCAATCTCGGCATCTCCGACGAGACGGTCCCTGCGATTGCCCGTGAGTCGGGCAACGAACGGTTCGCCTGGGACTGCTACCGCCGATTCATCCAGATGTACGGCGAGGTCGTCGAGGGAATCGACGCCCACGTCTACGAGGACGCCCTCACAGCTCTCAAGGAGAGCAAGGGTGTGGAGTCCGACACCGACCTGTCCGCCGACGACCTCAAAGGACTGGTCGGCACCTTCAAGAAGCTCTCCAACGAACAACTCGGCGGCAATTGGACCACCGATCCGCGTGAGCAGCTCATGCGCGCCGTCGACGCCGTCTTCCGTTCCTGGCTCAACCCGCGCGCCTTCGTCTACCGCAAGGCCAACAAGATCTCCGACGACCTCGGCACCGCCGTCAACGTCATGCAGATGGTCTTCGGCAACCGTGGTGACGACTCCGCCACCGGCGTGTGCTTCACCCGCAACCCCGCCACCGGAGCCAACGAGCTCTACGGTGAGTTCCTGCAGAACGCCCAGGGTGAGGACGTCGTCGCCGGCATCCGCACCCCCAAGCCCTTGGCGCAGATGCAGGAGATCCTTCCGGACGCCTACGAACAGCTCACCGCCACCATGAAGAAGATGGAGGCGCACTACCGCGACATGCAGGACATGGAGTTCACCGTCGAGAACGGCAAGCTCTACCTGCTGCAGACCCGCAACGGCAAGCGCACCGCCGCTGCCGCCCTCAAGGTGGCTCGCGACCTCGTCGACGAAGGGGTCATCTCCAAGGAGGAGGCCCTCATGCGCATCGAGTCCGGCCAGCTCGACCAGCTGCTGCACGAGGCCATCGACCCCAACCACAGCGAACAGCCCGTCGCCGAAGGCCTGCCGGCCTCCCCGGGTGCTGCCGTCGGTGAGGCCGTCTTCGACGCCGACATCGCTGCCGATCGGGGCGCTGCCGGTGATCGCGTCGTCCTCATCCGTTTCGAGACGACCCCCGACGACATCCACGGCGTGCTGCAGTCCCAGGGCGTACTCACTGCCCACGGCGGCATGACCTCGCACGCAGCCGTCGTCGCCCGTGGCATGGGCAAACCGTGCGTCGCCGGGGCGCGCGGCATCAAGATCGACTACGAGGCCAGGACCCTCACGGTTGGCGACACCGTCATCAAGGAGGGCGATCCCATCACCCTGGACGGCTCCACCGGCGAGGTGTTCGCTGCTGCCCTGCCGCTCATCCCCCCGCAGATCAACGCGGACTTCCAGGAGGTGCTCTCCTGGGCCGACGAGACCCGACGTCTGGGTGTGTGGGCCAATGCCGACAACGCCACCGACGCCGCCAAGGCACGTGAACTTGGCGCCGAGGGAATCGGTCTGTGCCGCACCGAGCACATGTTCTTCGGTGCCGACCGACTGCCTGCCATGCACGAGATGATCACCGCCGAGACTCCCGAGGAGCGCAAGGCGGCCGTCGACAAGATCCTGCCGATGCAGCAGGAGGACTTCGAGGGCGTCTTCACGGCGATGAAGGGACTGCCGGTCACCGTGCGGTTGCTCGACCCACCGCTGCACGAGTTCCTGCCGAGCCTCGTCGAGCAGTCCCTCAAGGTGCAGGAGATGGAACTCACCTCGACCGATCCGGTGCACACCGACAAGGAACGTCGCCTGCTGGCCCAGGTGAAGAAGCTGCACGAGCAGAATCCGATGCTCGGTACCCGTGGTGTGCGCCTGGCCATGCTCTACCCGGAGATTCCCGACATGCAGGCCCGTGCCATCATCCGCGCCGCCCTGGCCGTCCTGGAGCGTGAGGGCGAGACGGTGGACCTGCACATCATGATTCCGCTGGTCTTCACCCCGGTGGAGCTTGCCACCCAGCGCAAGATCGTCGAGGACTGCCTGGCCGAGGAGTTCGACCGCGCCGGACGTCGGATCGACGTCGAGATCGGCACCATGATAGAGCTGCCGCGTGCCGCCCTCATCGCCGACCGGATCGCCGAGGTGGCCGACTTCTTCAGCTTCGGCACCAATGACCTCACCCAGACCACCTTGGGCATCAGCCGCGACGATGCCGAGAACGGCTTCCTCACCGAGTACCTGCGCACCAAGGTGCTCAGGCAGAACCCGTTCGCCTCGATCGACGTGGACGGTGTGGGCCAGCTGGTCTCCGGGGCCGTCGAGAGGGGACGAGCCACCAAGTCGAGTCTGGGGCTCGGCGTGTGCGGTGAACACGGTGGTGACCCCGACTCGGTGCACTTCTTCAACCAGGTTGGGCTGGACTACGTCTCATGCTCACCGTTCCGCGTGCCGATCGCCCGCTTTGCTGCCGCCCAGGCCGTCATCGAGCAGCGTGACGGTGCCAAGTGAGCGATCTGCCCGTCAGCTGACAGAGTCTGCTCATCAGCGGTCGGCTGCGATGCCTGCGAATGTGTTCGACGAGTTCGTTCGAAAGGTGTTGAACAGCTCGGCGACGCGTCACGGAATGGTGCAGTACTGAGGTCGGGGGAGGCGTACCGGCGACGGTGCGTCTCCCCCGAGCCATGGTGATGTGTGATGGGGCCAGGTGATGTGTGATGGGAAGGGCAGACTGCGTGAGAAAGCGGCCGTGCCTTTTCCCCGAGCCGTGATGATCGAGTCATGATGATGTGGTGCGTCGCGGGGTGAAAGGCCTGGTGAGCCCAGAACTGCGCGTTGCGAATGACGTTCTGTGTCAGAACCGTGGCGGGGTTCACACGACTCGACGGCGCGTACGGATTCTTCAGCGAAGCCGGGTCGACGTATTTCCTGGCGGCTTTTCTGGCGGCTCGGAGGACTGCCTGACCCCGTGACCGGCAGGTCGTTGCAACGGGTGAGTTTTCTGCCCAGCTGCTCACCATGCTCGGATCATCGGCCTGCTCTGCAATAGGGTGGGATTGATCGGACGGCCACAGGTTGTCGCTAGTTTCGTCACTTTGGAGGATTCATGACCCAGTCTTTTGGTGCATGGCGTGCCAGCTACACCCCCGGTTCCTGGGTGGTACTTGCCGGCGCCAGCAGCCTGGTCATCATGCAGCCGGCTGCCCCACGCCACGCGGAACTGGTGGCGTCGATCTGGGACCATGTGGTCCAGGCCGTCGACGTCGAGGATCTGGTGTCCACCCTGACCACCATCGGGCTCTCCCAGATGCCGAGCATGGCGATGTTCTTCTGGCGCGGCAGGAACATGTGGTCCCTGGCCAGGGGGAACGTCGTCGTGCGCGACTCCCAGGGTGACGTCGTCAACAGCGGTGAGGGGCTCCTCACCTGGAACGAAACCGTCCTCGACCCGAGCGTCATCCGCGTGGAGATGGACGAGGAGGGTGCTGAGGGCTTGGAAATGCCGCTCATGCTCGGCGTCGCGATGGCCTCGACGGTGACGATCGACGCCACTGGCACCACCCAGGTGCTCAGGATTGCTGACGATCAGCGCGGGGCTGCCGGTCGCCAGCTGCCGAACGATGGGGATACCTTCCCTGACCATGCCGACCAGATCCTTGATGACGAGCCCCCGGCTGGACGTTCGCTCGGTGCATCGACGTCGACCGGAACCCATCTGACGCCCCTTCCCTCTACCGATGAGAGCGATCTCGACGCACCGATGCCGGCACGGTCCATGGACTCCTCGCCATCGCCGGAGTCTGAAGTGACAGGTGGCTCCTCCGACGAGCAGAAAACCAATGCCCTGACGGATGAGGACATTGCCGAGCTGTTCGGCAATACGAGCGAGGAGTCGTGGGACGATGAAGATGAACCTGCCCCGCGTGGACGCCCCGTCCTCATCTCATCCACCGGTGAGCGAGCCGATCTCGATGGTCCGGTCCTGGTGGGGCGCGCTCCCAGCACCGAGAACGATGATGCTGACATTGCGCTCATGAAGGTGCACTCGCCCGCCCATGACATCAGTCGCAGCCACGCCATGATCGCCCCAAGCCGATGGGGATTCGACGTCATCGACATGGACTCCACCAATGGCACTGTGGTGGAGCATCCCGATGGCGAGGAGATCTACGTCGACCCGGGCAAGACGGTGGGCATCAGTGCTGAGGACACCATTCAGATCGGCGACGGTGTCACCCTGCACATTGAGTACTGGGACTGATCCAGGCCTGGTCGGCACCCTCGACGCGAGGACAGCAGAGTCTTGCCTGAGGTGACCAACAGCTGGTTCGCAGCCGAACCAGTGCAGCGAAGGATCCGGACGCTCACCTGCCCGACGGGTGCCGGAATGTAATGTCATTGCTCGCGCGGTGCTCCGGCGAGGATTGCGTCGGTTGACGAGACGCCCAGGCGGGTGGCCCCTGCCTCGATCATGGCGCAGGCCGTCTCGTAGTCGCGAATACCGCCGGATGCCTTGACCCCCAGACGCCCGCCGACGGTGGTTGCCATGAGCTCGACGGCATGGACGCTCGCCCCGCCAGCCGGATGGAACCCGGTGGAGGTCTTGACGAAATCGGCCCCAGCGGCTTCGGCAGCCCGGCAAGCGAGCACGATCTGGTCATCGTCGAGTGCGGCGGACTCGATGATGACCTTGAGCACGGTGGGGCTCGGGGCAGCTCTGCGCACGGCGGCGATCTCGGCCTGCACGGCGTCGGCGTCACCGGCAATGAGCAGCCCGAGGTTGATGACCATGTCCACCTCATCGGCCCCGTTGCGCACGGCCTCGGCAGCCTCGGCAGCCTTGATGTCGGCACTGTGCTTGCCCGAGGGGAACCCGACGACCGTGCACACCTTCACCGGTCCCATGCTCACATCCTCGATCGGCAGCATCGCGGGCGAGACGCAGATGGACCAGGTGCCCAGCTGCACGGCGCGACGAGCCAGGGCTGCGACGTCGTCAGCCGTGGACTCAGGCTTGAGCAGGGTGTGGTCGATGATGCGTGCCAAGGCAGCAGCAGAGGGTCGTGCAGTCATGTGAAATGATCCTTCGGGATGGGGCGTCCACCAAGAAGTCGGACGTGTCGTCCTCCACGATATGGCGGCCACAGGTGAACTGAAAATGAACTTTTCATGTCACCTTGACATGACCGTCAGATCGATTAGGAGCGCATCGCGCTGAGGTCTATCGTCTTGCGTGGCCTTCGCGTTTCGAGTCGGGACTGCACCGATCATGTCGAAACCGGAAGCATCACACCGACCGACGTCCCTCCCGACCGGGTGAACGCGCTTCTGAGGAACACATACATGAGTTCAACACTGCTCATCGTCATCATCGTCGTCGTCACGGCACTGGCGTTCGACTTCACCAATGGCTTCCACGACTCAGCCAACGCCATGGCCACCTCGGTGGCCACCGGCGCACTCAAGCCCAAGGTGGCCGTCGTCATCGCGGCCGTTCTCAACGTCCTCGGGGCGTCCCTGTCCACGGAGGTCGCCAAGACGATCTCCGGTGGCATCGTCAACGATCAACTCGTCACCGTACCGATGGTCTTCGCCGGTCTCATCGGGGCCATCATCTGGAATCTCGGGACCTGGTTGTTCGGGCTGCCGTCCAGCTCGTCCCACGCGCTGTTCGGTGGTCTCATCGGGGCGGTGCTGGTGGAGGCCGGAATGAGTGGCATCCACGCTGGCAAGATCATGAGCAAGATCATCCTTCCAGCACTCGTCGCCCCGTTCGTGGCAGGTATCGCATCCCTGCTGGCCACGTGGCTGGCGTACCGTCTCACCGACCACACCGCACACCACTCCTCGCGGATGTTCCTCAATGGTCAGCGGGTCTCGGCCTCCATGGTCGCTCTGGCCCACGGCACGTCCGACGGGCAGAAGACGATGGGAATCATCACCCTCGTCCTCATCGCGGCGGGATACCAGAGTTCTGGTACCGGCCCGATGTGGTGGGTCATCCTGGCAGCCGGTTGTGCCATCGGTCTGGGCACCTACTCCGGCGGTTGGCGCATCATGCGCACCATGGGCAAGGGGCTGTGCGACATCGAGTCCCCACAAGGTTTTGCCGCCGAGACGGCTTCCACCGCCGCCATCCTGGCGTCCTCCCACCTGGGCTTCGCACTGTCGACCACCCATGTCTGCTCGGGATCAATTCTTGGTTCCGGCCTGGGGCGTCACACCGAGGTTCGGTGGGCCACTGCCGGGAAAATGGTCGTCGCCTGGCTGGTCACCCTGCCGGCTGCTGCGCTCGTCGGCGCCCTGACCTCGGCGATCGCCGGTCAGGGTACGTGGGGCGTCATCGTCGACCTCGTCCTGCTGGCCATCATGGCCACCCTCATCGTCCGACAGGCCAACCAGCACAAGGTTGACCACCGGAACGTCAATGACTCCACCCAGGTGGGCGTGCGTCGCAAGGCCCCCGCCGCCACTGGAAAGGCCGCAGCATGAACATCGACTGGGCATCACTCGGGCTGGTGGCCATCGTCACCATTGCAGCCACCGTACTCATCGTCTCCATCGTTTCCGGCGGTGCGCTCATGCTGGACCGTGCCCATGCACGCAGCGAGGCTGGCAAGGATGGCGCTGCCGGGCTCATCGTCCTGGGATGGTCGGCCATCGGTGTTGCCGGGCTCATCGTCCTGTACGGTCTGTACCTGCTCATCCCATACTTTCACTGAGTCATCACAGCGTGCTGCGCACGGCGGTCATCGCGCGGCCAACGTCCTGCGTTGAGCTGACGCCGGAGTCCCTCGGACTCCGGCGTTCGTCGTGCTGATGGTGCGAGGCTCCTGACGACACTTGAGCCCACCCAGCTCAAGAATCACGAAAAACTCTCCTTGTCGCCTTGATAGAGATCGACTCAATGGCTAGCCTTGAGTCGTTGCCGCTCAAGGGGTTCTTGGGTGGCGGAAAGCTCGACGAATCCATGCCGAGAGCTGGGTTCGAGGTATGAACAACGAACAGGACGTGACGTCCGGGAGGAATGGCAGAGATGGCTCGTGCAGTCGGAATTGACTTGGGAACCACCAACTCGTGTGTGGCTGTGCTCGAAGGTGGCGAGCCGACGGTGATCGCCAATGCGGAGGGCGCTCGCACCACGCCGTCCGTCGTTGCCTTCACCAACGCCGGTGAGGTGCTCGTCGGTGAGGTGGCCAAGCGTCAGGCGGTCACCAACGTGGACCGCACCATCCGCTCCGTCAAGCGCCACATGGGC
>OJLB01000348.1_pt1 | contig 22438 bp, 22 predicted proteins | sample 1596861 | NCBI WGS metagenome assembly OJLB01 (sample SAMEA3904681, study PRJEB24821) | metagenome | biome: Builtin; feature: hospital; material: surface | place: USA | collected 2013-06-06
GCCTAGTCTCGTGGGCTCGGAGATGTGTATAAGAGACAGGTCTGTACTAATTCCATTTTTATATTGTCTGTTAGCAAGAGAAAATGTAACACTAATAATTCTTTCTTTCATCGTATATGTCGTGCTCTCATTTATAGTTTTAGTAATATTTAGTATATGGCATTCAAATATACTTAAGGAATTACTTGATTCGAGAAATCATTTGGAGTCCTGGAGGCAATTTATACAAATAAATAGCGCTGCTAGATTTAGGCTCACTAAGTTGCAAGCTAAATTTGCAGCTATTTTATATAATTATATGATGGGTGATTTCGTTCTTGTAATAAAAGAGACAGAAGAGTTAGAAGATCGAAATAATCTAACTCAGCAACAAAAAAATAAATTAGAGAAACACTTTATTAGTGCCGTAATACTATCGAAAAGTGACCTCACAAAGAGTGAACTTCAAGATATGATTTCACGGGTATCAATTGCAAATGCAGATGTGAAAAAAGAAATTAAGGAGAGATCTGAAGCTATATATGATATTGTGATAGCTCATCAGGTCAATGACTATTTTGAACGCATAAGTGATGACTCAAAATTTTCTCAATTGGAGATTTTGTACTTTAAGGCTTTGAATTCTCTATTGAAGGCCAATGACACTAAAGCAAAAGAGCTGTTTAACACAATCATAAAAGAAGACAATGAACTTTACATTGTGAGAGAATCAAAGAAATATTTTGAGATGAAAGATATGTCGATTGATAAACGCCAGCAATTTTTCTAAGATAATATAAAACGGAATAATTGAGCAGTTTTTATGCGTGATTTTATTATTTCTATTCGCTAAAAGTGATTTACCAGGAAGTATGGATTGAGCAAAATGGTATTTGCAGAAATTTTAGAGAGGGAGCAGAATTGACAAAGAAAACATCGATTGCGATATATACACTAAAAGGAATTGGTCTGATTAGTATTTTCAGCTTAATGATTATCGTAAGTCTTCTCAATCTCTTTTTAGATGGAGAATTGTTGGCAAATTTTTTATATTTCTCAGGGGCAGTTGTTTTATTAATTACAGTAGGATGGATGGCTTTTGCTTTTATGGGGAGAATAGAGCTTGATGGCCAAAACTTACTTGTTTTCCGAAATTTCAAATGCTATCGCTTTCCTCTTTCTTCGGTTACATTTTACTTCGGTAAGAACAGACCCCTTTATCGCGGCAGTTATGAATGGCCCTTATTTATTGTAGGGGAAGCATTGACCCCAAATGGCCGCGGTCAAAAAGTAACACTGAAGTTGATTGGAAGCAAGTGGAAGAACCGTCAATTCCAGCAGTTTATTCAAGAACATCTTGAAGGTAAAATGCTCCCTTTGCCTAAGGAAGATTCGTGGAAACTGAATGCTTTTGGTCAGTTAGAGATCATTGAAGATGAGGTGCGTGAAGAACCAAAGTCAGCATTGGCAGTTACAAGGAAGTTGTCTGATTTTATCGAATTTGGAGCAGATCAAGGAAATGTTAAAAAGACTGTGTTTTATGATATTAAGCGAAATGAGCTTTTTGTAGGGAAAAGTGTGTCTTTTCCAATGATTTTTCTACCAAGTGCTGGTTTTTCTTATGGCCTGTATGTATTAACGAAGAATTTGACTGTACGAGGTTTGTTTCCTTTACTTTTTTCCTTTATTTTCATGCTTTTGCTAGCTCTTTACCAGTTTAAAAATAGAAGGGAGAAATCAGTAGTTGAAGTAGTGCCTTATGAGATGCCCAGAGACTATTTTGCCACCCAAAAATCCAACGGTCTTAAAACCTATGCTCTCATTTTCCTCTTTGCCTTGATTTCAGCTGTTTTTTCCTGGCTATATCTTCTATTTGGCAGTTTCCTACTTTTATTTTTGACGATTGTGATATGGTATTGTTTCTTATTCTTGCTCCTGTCTGGGCAATTTAAAAAGACTAAATATTTGAAAGTATTAGAAAAAAGCAAAGTTATATAGTAAGTAATGATAGTGTCTTTATAGGGAATATTTTATAATGATTCTTTTACTTTGGAGTTTAATAATAAGTATGAGAGTGAGGCCATAAACCCATCCATGCTATAATAATGTCAGTAGTTGAAAGGACGATTTGAGATGAAGGCTATCAAAAGTACGTTATTTGTAGCATTGCTGATACTTGTATTTCTTGGTGCAATTATAATAGTTCAAAATAAAAATTTGTTTACAGATAGAACCAAGCAGGAGGAAAAGGAAGAGCAAGATCCGCATGAAAAGCAGCTTGCTTACCTTAAAAAGCATGAAGAAGAGATTAAGGAGTTTGTAAAATCTCAAAATTCAAAGATAGAAACGGTCCAAATTGATTGGAATGAAACCATGTGGGAAGAAGTTGGAAATGGAACACCGCAAGGAGGTGGCGAGGTAGTAATAGTTGGAGGAGGCTTCAATAACATAGAAGGATCAACATGGCAGGTTATGTTTAGAATTAAAAATGAAAAAATTGTTTTTGATACTATGATGCAAGGAAGTCCCTTGCGAGTAGAAGGTAGAATTTTTGAGTAGTAGTAATTTAAAAACATTTGATAATTTTTAGTCAGATTTGCCGCGTATAGTTCTATTTTAATGGGGAGGAATAACTGGTTATCAAAATTTTAACTTTGTAATTAATAAAATATTAGAAGAAGAAGGAGCTACCTTACTTTTTTTTCTCGTATTTACAGTTTTAAATCCCCCAAAATAATCCAGCATATTAAAAATTTTCAGAAAATATCGACTTTTTCTTGACAGGTTTATGATACTGTGTTAAAATACTAAACAATAAGAAACCATCTCAAAAAGGAGTTAGTCAAACATGAAGTCAACCCAATCTTCAAACTTTGCTTTGTTGTTGCGTTACTCGGGCTAGTGCAAAAGCATTAGTCCTGTTTGGCTTACCAAGCGGGAGTAAATCAACATCTCGCTTGTTCCTCAAGTGAGATGTTTTTTATTTCACCTATCTTACCTCAAATTCTGATGAGGAAGAAATGGTTTCTAAAGGAACGACGGGAGTGAGAATACATCTTGATTTTTCTGAAATCAATTTGTCTCATACTGTCTCAGTCATTGAACATGACCTAGAAGTTGGGAAAGAGTTTTTCCTAAATGGTCTATGTATTTTAGAAAAGGAGTTGTCTATGACACGCAAAGTTGAGTTTTTTGATACCAGCCTCCGGGATGGTGAGCAGACACCAGGAGTGAATTTCTCTATCAAGGAAAAGGTTGCTATTGCCAAGCAGTTAGAGAAGTGGGGGATTTCAGTCGTTGAAGCCGGTTTTCCAGCTGCGAGTCCAGATTCATTTGCGGCGGTGCAGGAGATTGCTAAAGTCATTACAAAAGCTTCTGTTACTGGTCTGGCGCGTTCAGTCAAATCCGATATTGATGCCTGCTATGAAGCGCTCAAGGATGCCAAGCATCCACAGATTCATGTCTTCATTGCGACCAGTCCTATTCACAGAGAGTTTAAGCTGAAAAAGTCTAAGGAAGAGATTTTAGAAGCTGTGAAAGAGCATGTCTCCTACGCGCGCTCCAAGTTCGATATAGTCGAGTTTTCACCAGAGGATGCGACACGAACAGAGCTGGATTTCCTTTTTCAGGTGGTACAAACAGCAGTTGATGCAGGTGCGACTTATATCAATATTCCAGATACAGTCGGCTTTACTACTCCGGAAGAGTTTGCAAATATTTTCGACTACCTAGTGGCAAATGTGACTTCTGATCATAAGGTTGTTTTTGGTGTTCATTGCCATGATGACCTTGGCATGGCAACGGCCAATACTTTGACGGCTATCAAGCACGGTGCTGGTCGTGTTCAGGGAACTATCAATGGAATCGGTGAGAGAGCTGGAAATGTAGCGCTGGAAGAAGTAGCAGTTGCCTTAGAGATTCGTCAGGATTATTACCAAGTTGAGACAGACATTGTCCTTAATGAAACCATCAACACTTCAGAGCTGGTATCCCGCTTCTCAGGTATTCCAGTGCCTAAGAACAAGGCGGTCGTTGGTGGCAATGCCTTCTCTCATGAATCTGGTATCCATCAGGATGGCGTTCTTAAGAATCCACTGACCTATGAAATCATCACACCTGAGCTGGTTGGGGTTAAGAGCAATTCGCTGCCGCTTGGCAAACTGTCTGGCCGCCATGCCTTTGTCGAAAAACTCAAAGAACTGGCTCTGGACTTTGCGGAATCTGAAATTAATGATCTCTTTGCTAAGTTTAAGGTCTTGGCTGATAAGAAAAATGAAGTCACGGATGCTGATATTCGGGCTCTGATTGCTGGAACGACCGTCGAAAATCCTGAAGGCTTCCACTTTGATGATCTGCAGCTGACGACCAACGACGACCATACCATCACGGCAGATGTGCAGCTGGTTAATGGCGACGGAGAGACGGTCAGCTGTGTGGCAGAAGGTAAAGGAAGTGTTGAAGCTATCTTTAATGCCATTGACCAATTCTTTAACCAGTCTGTCCAGCTTTTGTCTTATAACATCGAAGCGGTAACGGATGGTATTGACTCTCAGGCTCGCGTCTTGGTAGCTGTTGAAAATACGGATACAGATACGATTTTCAACTCCTCTGGTATTGACTTTGATGTTCTTAAGGCCAGCGCCATTGCCTATATCCATGCCAACACCTTTGTACAAAAGGAAAATGCTGGTGAAATCGGCCATCAGGTATCTTACCGCGATCTGCCTGCAAATAATTAGAAGGAAGCGACTATGACAAAAGAAATTGTAGCTCTGGCGGGTGATGGTATCGGCCCAGAAATCATGGAAGCCGGTCTCCAAGTACTGGCTGCTGTTGCGGGCAAGTTCGGTTTTACTTATCATATCACGGAGAAAGCTTTTGGGGGTGCTGGTATTGATGCGGAAGGTCATCCTCTGTCTCAGTCTACTCTAGAAGCGGCCAAGAAGGCGGATGCTATTCTCCTAGCAGCTATCGGTAGTCCCCAGTATGATAATGCCCCAGTTCGGCCGGAGCAAGGCTTGCTCGCTCTGCGTAAGGAGCTTGAACTTTATGCCAATATTCGCCCAGTTAAGATTTTCGATGCTTTGAAGCATTTGTCGCCTTTGAAGGCTGAAAGAATTGCTGGCGTGGACTTCGTGGTCGTGCGCGAGCTGACTGGAGGGATTTACTTTGGTGAGCATATTTTGGAGGACAAATCTGCTCGTGATATCAACGACTACAGCTATGAAGAGGTGGAGCGGATTGTCCGTAAGGCCTTTGACATTGCACGTGGTCGCAGAAAGCGCGTGACTAGTATTGACAAGCAAAATGTGCTAGCGACATCCAAACTCTGGCGTAGAGTAGCAGATGAGGTGGCCAAGGATTATCCAGATGTGACCTTGGAGCACCAGCTGGTGGACAGCGCTGCGATGCTCATGATTACCAATCCTGCTAAGTTTGATGTTGTGGTAACGGAAAATCTCTTTGGGGATATTCTCTCAGACGAGTCCAGTGTCTTGTCAGGGACGCTGGGAGTTATGCCATCAGCCAGTCATTCGGCTGCTGGACCAAGTCTTTATGAGCCCATTCATGGTTCGGCTCCCGATATTGCGGGGCAAGGCATTGCCAACCCTATCAGTATGATCCTTTCTGTGGCCATGATGCTGCGGGATAGTTTTGCAGAGCTTGAAGCTGCAGAAGCGATTGAAGCAGCAGTGGAGAAGACTTTGGCTCAGGGTATCTTAACCCGAGATCTTGGCGGTCAGGCAGGAACAGCTCAAATGACAGAGTCAATTATTAATAACTTATGAAATGGATATTAACGGGTATTTGCCTACTATGGAACCTTGTCGTTTTCCTGCTTTATGGCTGGGATAAGCGAAAGGCTAAGAAAAATCACTACCGCATTCCAGAGAAGACTTTGCTGCTGTCAGCGTTGGCAGCAGGAGGTTTGGGTGCTTTATTAGGCGGTCGCCTTTTTCATCATAAGACCAGAAAATGGTATTTCTGGTTGGCTTGGATTTGCGGAATAATAGTGGAAATCGGAATTTTGTATTACATATGGAGAAGCTAGTATGGCTGGAAAATCGATTTTTGATAAGCTGTGGGAAAGGCATGTAATAACTGGTCAAGAAGGCCAGCCCCAGCTTATGTATGTAGATCAGCATTATATTCATGAAGTAACCAGCCCTCAGGCTTTTCAAGGTCTTCGAGATGCAGGGCGCAAAGTTAGACGGCCGGATTTAACCTTTGGAACCTTTGACCATAATGTTCCTACGGTCAATATCTATGATATTCGGGATGTGATTTCCAAGGCTCAGATTGATAAACTTTCTGAGAATGTCAAGGATTTTGGCATCGAGCATGCCGCTCACGGATCGGAACTGCAGGGGATTGTTCATATGGTTGGACCGGAAACGGGCAAGACTCAGCCTGGCAAATTCATCGTCTGCGGTGATAGTCACACAGCCACTCACGGAGCTTTTGGAGCTATTGCTTTTGGAATTGGTACTTCGGAAGTGGAGCACGTCTTTGCAACGCAGACCATTTGGCAGGTCAAGCCTAAGAAAATGCTGGTCAAATTTACCGGAGTGCCACCGAAAGGTGTCTATTCTAAAGACTTTATCTTAGCACTGATTGCCCGATATGGTGTGGCTGCAGGTGTCGGTCATGTGGTCGAGTATGCTGGTGATGCGATTGACCATCTGACCATGGAAGAGCGCATGACCATCTGCAATATGTCCATAGAGTTTGGCTCAAAGATGGGCATTATGAACCCCGACCAGAAGACTTATGATTACGTTCAAGGCCGGCCGGGCGCTCCAAAGGACTTTGAGGCGGCAGTAGCCGATTGGAAGACTCTAGTCAGTGATCCTGATGCTGTCTATGATAAGGTCATTGAGATTGATGTCTCCCAGCTGGCACCTATGGTGACTTGGGGAACCAATCCTTCTATGGGAGTAGAGTTCGGCGCGGCTTTCCCAGAAATCCGTGACATGAACGATGAGCGGGCCTATAATTACATGGATCTCTCACCAGGTAAGAAAGCAGAAGATATTGACCTAGGTTATATCTTTATCGGCTCCTGTACCAATGCCAGACTCAGTGACTTGCAGCTGGCAGCTAAGTTTGTCGCTGGTAAGCACATTGCTCCCAATCTGACAGCTATCGTCGTACCAGGCTCTCGTCCGGTCAAGCGGGCTGCTGAAAAGATGGGACTGGATAAAATTTTCATGGATGCAGGATTTGAGTGGCGCGATCCCGGCTGCTCTATGTGCCTGGGAATGAATCCAGACAAGGTGCCAGACGGAGTTCACTGTGCCTCGACCAGTAATCGGAACTTTGAGGATCGGCAGGGATTTGGAGCTAAGACCCATCTTTGTAGTCCAGCCATGGCAGCAGCGGCAGCCATTGCCGGGCGCTTTGTAGACGTCCGTCAGCTACCGGAGGTCCAGTAAGGCAGTTTTATGGAAAAATTTACAATCTACACGGGGACAACAGTTCCCCTCATGAACGATAATATCGATACAGACCAAATTTTACCCAAGCAATTTCTCAAGTTGATTGATAAAAAAGGCTTTGGCAAGTACCTCATGTATGCGTGGCGTTATCTGGACAATCAGTACACAGAAGATCCTGATTTCGTCTTTAATAGACAGGAGTACCGCAAGGCGACTATTCTGATTACAGGGGACAATTTCGGAGCCGGTTCCTCTCGCGAGCACGCTGCTTGGGCCTTGGCTGACTATGGCTTTAAGGTAGTCATTGCCGGATCTTTCGGGGATATTCACTACAACAACGAGCTTAACAACGGTATGCTGCCTATCGTCCAGCCGCTCGAAGTACGGCAAGCCTTAGCTAATCTGAAGCCGACGGATGAAGTAACAGTGGATTTGGAGCAGCAGAAGATTTTTTCACCGGTGGGAGAATTCTCTTTTGACATTGATGGTGAATGGAAGTACAAGCTCCTCAACGGTCTGGATGACATCGGCATTACGCTGCAGTATGAGGATTTGATTGCAGAATATGAAAAGAATCGCCCATCTTATTGGCAGTAACCATATTTTTGCTATATTGAGAAAATTCTGAAAAAACCTTGTATCCGATAAAAATATATGGTAAAATAAATCTTAATTTAATAGAAAAGGAAGAAACTTATGACAAAACACATTCAATGGAACGGACAGCTTTCACAAGAAGGTTATGACATCCTGAAAGGCGATGGCGGCTGTATTGTTTGCCCGACCAAGGTGGGGTACATCATTATGACCAGCGATAAGGCAGGTTTGGAGCGTAAGTTCGAAGCTAAGGCTCGTAACCGTAATAAGCCAGGTGTTGTACTCTGTGGCAGTATGGATGAGCTCCGTGCTTTGGCTCAGCTAAATCCGGAAATTGAAGCTTTTTATCAAAAGCATTGGGATGAAGACATCCTCTTGGGCTGTATCCTTCCATGGAAGCCAGAAGCTTTTGAAAAGCTCAAAGCCTATGGTGACGGTCGGGAAGAGCTGATGACAGATGTTCGTGGAACTAGCTGTTTTGTTATTAAGTTTGGTAAGGCAGGCGAGCAGCTGGCAGCTAAGCTTTGGGAAGAAGGCAAGATGGTTTATGCCTCTTCAGCCAATCCATCTGGTAAAGGAAACCGCGGTAAGGTAGAAGGAATTGGCGATCGCATTGAAAATGCTGTTGACCTAGTCATTGAAGCAGATGACTATGTAGCCTCTATTCAGCCAGATAAGACTATCGAAACTCGCTATGAGCAAGGTGTTATGGTCTCTATGGTTGACAAGGATGGAAAACTGATTCCAGAACAAGGTGGTCAACGTTCCATCTCACCAGCGCCTGTGGTTATCCGCAAAGGCTTGGACATTGACAAAATCATGATGCACCTGTCTGATACCTTTAACTCATGGGATTACCGTCAGGGTGAATATTACTAAGATAAAAAAATAAGCTCAGTGTGAGAGGGGGATTTCCTCTGTACACTGAGTTTTTTGTTTGGAGTTTTTAGTTTAAAATCTTTATTCAGTTTAAAATTATTTCTAAATAGAACAAAATGCTTGACAGATGTAATACCTGGTGTTACAATAATTAAAAATCGATTCGATATAGAAATAAATTGGGGAGGAAGTATGAAAGACAGTCATTTGATAGCCTATCATATTCGTTTGTTGAATGGGCGAATTTTTCAAAAGTTACTGAATCAAGATCCTGAAGCCTTTTATCGCAGTGAACAGGGCAAGATTCTCACAGTTTTATGGAATAGTGAAACGGGCTGTGCGACGGCGACAGATATTTCGCTGGCGACAGGATTGGCCAATAATACGCTGACAACTATGCTGAAAAAGTTGGAAGAACAGGGTTTGGTGACCTTTAGTCAGTGTGGTTTAGACAAGAGAAAAAAATATGTCAAGTTGACGGAGCAGGGTTGGTCTCAGAAAGAAGTTGGCCATCGTGTCAGTCAAAAATTGGATGCTATTTTTTATAAAGGTTTCTCAGAGGAAGAAATTCGTCAGTTTGAGAGTTACCAGGAACGTATCTTAGCAAATTTAAAAGAAAAAGAGGCATAAATCATGTCAAAACAAGTTGAAAATGCACAAAATTTATACATTCATGCTATTCAAGATGGGCGTGTTGCCGAGGCTCAAGCTCAGTCTGTAGGGGATACCTACATTCAACACTCGACAGGTGTGCCAGATGGGAAAGAAGGGTTTGCGGCTTTCTTTGCAAATTTCTTTGAGCGCCATCCCGAGCGTGAGATGAAGATTGTTCGCACCATTGAGGATGGTAATCTAGTCTTTGTGCATGTCCATCAATATCTCAATGGCGGGGAAGCTCAATGGGTGACGACGGATACTTTCCGTTCTGATGAGAATGGTCGCATCGTGGAGCATTGGGATGTGATTGACTACTACCGCGCTCCAGAAAATGGACAGTTAGACCAGATCTTTGGAGATTTTGAAATCAAGGATTTGGACAAGACAGTAGCAAATAAAAAAACCGTTCGTCGTTTCTTGACAGAAATTTTCCAAAATGGGGAGCTAGAGCAGTGGAGTGATTATGTGGCAGAAGATTTGATTCAGCATAATCATGAGATTGGCCAAGGAAGTCAGGCTTATAAAAACTATGTTGCAGAGCATGGGGTTACTTTTGACTTTGTTTTCCAGCTTTTGGGACAAGGAAACTATGTGGTTAGCTATGGGCAGACTCAGATCGATGGTGTGGCTTATGCCCAGTATGACATCTTCCGTTTGGAGAATGGCTTGATTGTGGAGCATTGGGACAATAAAGAAGTCATGCCTAAGGTAGAAGACTTGACGAATCGAGGGAAGTTTTAAATTGAGGTGAAAGAATGATTGAATATAAAAATGTAGCGCTACGCTATACAGAAAAGGATGTCTTGAGAGATGTCAACTTACAAATCGAGGATGGTGAGTTCATGGTTTTAGTGGGTCCTTCTGGATCCGGTAAGACAACCATGCTCAAGATGATTAACCGTCTTTTAGAGCCAACAGATGGCAACATCTATATGGATGATAAGAGGATCAAGGACTATGATGAGCGTGAGCTGCGCCTTTCTACAGGCTATGTCTTACAAGCGATTGCCCTCTTTCCCAATCTAACGGTGGCTGAAAATATTGCCCTGATTCCTGAAATGAAAGGATGGAGTAAGGCGGATATTGAGCAGAAGTCCGATGAATTGCTGGAGCTAGTAGGCTTGCCTGCTGATGACTATGCTCAGCGTATGCCGAGTGAGCTGTCTGGTGGTGAGCAGCAGCGGGTGGGCATTGTCCGTGCCATTATCGCCCAACCCAAAATTCTGCTGATGGACGAGCCTTTTTCAGCTCTTGATGCCATCTCGCGTAAGCAATTGCAGAGCTTGACCAAGAGTATCCATGACCAGTTTGGGATGACAACAATCTTTGTGACCCATGATACGGATGAGGCTTTACAGTTGGGGAATCGGATTGCTGTTCTGCAGGAAGGAGAGATTCGTCAAGTGGCGACACCTGAGGAAATCTTATCTGCACCTGCGACCAGCTTTGTAGCAGATTTGTTTGGAGGTGTTCAACATGGCTAATTTGTTTTCTACCTTTCAGGAGCGCTTTGGCGAATGGTTGGCAGCCTTAGGGCAACATCTTCAGCTGTCTCTTCTGACTTTACTAGTGGCCATCTTCCTGACCATTCCGCTCGCTATCTATCTTCATAGTCACAAAAAGGCAGCCAATTGGGTGCTGCAAATTGCAGGAATCTTTCAAACCATTCCTTCAATGGCCTTGCTGGGACTCTTTATCCCCCTCATGGGGATTGGTACACTGCCAGCACTAACTGCTCTGGTAATCTACGCTATTTTCCCTATTTTAGAAAATACTGTCACGGCTTTGAATGGGATTGATCCTAGTTTAGAAGAAGCTGGAATCGCCTTTGGGATGACCAAGTGGGAGCGGCTCAAAAAGTTTGAACTGCCTCTAGCTATGCCCGTCATCGTTTCTGGAATTCGGACAGCAACGGTTATGATTATCGGGACAGCAACTCTAGCAGCCCTCGTCGGAGCTGGCGGACTAGGTTCTTTTATCCTTCTAGGAATTGACCGTCGCAATGCCAGTCTGATCTTGATTGGGGCAATTTCATCTGCAGTTTTGGCTATTCTTTTCAACAGTCTCCTTAAATGGATGGAAAAGGCTAAGCTTCGGACGGTATTTACAGCTTTTGCTGTCTTAATCCTCGGACTAGGCGCTTCTTATACGCCAAGTTTTCTACCGAAACAGGAGAAGGATCATCTGGTTATTGCTGGGAAATTGGGTCCAGAGCCAGAAATTCTTATGAATATGTATAAACTCCTCATTGAGGAAAATACGGATATGACTGTGACGGTCAAACCAAACTTTGGAAAGACCGACTTCCTTTATCAAGCGCTGAAAAAAGGCGATATTGATATCTATCCTGAGTTTACCGGTACGATTACTGGAACTCTCTTGCAGCCTGCTCCAAAGGTCAGCAATGATGCTGAAGAAGTTTTTGAAGCAGCACGTGATGGAATCAAAAAACAGGACAATCTAGTCTTGCTCAATCACATGGCTTATCAAAATACCTATGCGATTGCAGTGCCTAAGAGTGTTGCCAAAGAATACAATCTTAAAACAATTTCTGATCTCAAGATAGTCCAAGACAAGCTCAAGGCAGGGTTTACCTTGGAATTTAACGACCGTGAAGATGGAAACAAGGGGCTTCAGTCTGTCCATGGACTGAACCTCAATGTATCAACTATGGAGCCAGCCCTCCGCTACCAAGCTATCCAGTCGGGTGATATTCAAATCACGGATGCCTATTCGACTGACGCAGAACTTGCGCGTTATGATTTACAAGTTTTAGAAGACGATAAACATCTTTTCCCTCCTTATCAAGGGGCACCTCTCATGAAGGCTGAATTGCTAGAAAAACACCCTGACTTGGAAGGGGTTCTCAATAAACTAGCTGGCAAAATCACAGAAAGCCAAATGAGCAAGATGAATTATCAAGTTGGCATTGAAGGCAAAAAAGCGGAAGCTGTTGCGCGTGACTATCTGGTCAAGGAAGGACTTTTAAAAAAATAAGAAGAAAAAGAGTTAGACTTGTAAGGTCTAGCTTTTTTGCTTACTTGTGGATAGACAGACTAAGGATGGAAGGAGATGAGTTGATCTCTTAGTTAGGAAATCTTCATTCATTTTTGGTATAATAAAGTATCAATTCATGGAGGTGTTCCGATGGCATCTAGTCAAGAATATTTGGATTTTATTCTGAAGCAGCTGCAGGGCTTAGGCCAAGAAATTAGCTTTCGCAAGATGATGGGAGAGTATTTGCTTTATTATCGGGGGCGCTTATTTGGCGGGATTTATGACAATCGTTTGCTGCTCAAGCCAGTTCAGCCAGCCCTGAATTTTTTTGAAAATCCGGTTTATGAGTCTCCTTATCTAGGCGCAAAGCTAATGCTTCATATAAAAGAAGTAGAAGATGCTGCCTTTCTCTGTAATCTGATTGAAGCTGCCTATCCTGCCTTACCAGCACCCAAAAAGAAAAAATAGTCTTTCCTTTACAATGGATATTCTAAAAAGTTGCCGTTTAAATGGACATTTTTTAAATTTTCCTTTATAATGGACTTAAAGGAGGTTTGGTATGCTTTATATTGCTCTTATTGGAGATTTAATAGAATCCAAACAGCTGAAAAATCGCAAGCAGGCGCAGAAGGACCTGCAGGACATGATGGCGGTGCTAAATCAGGATTATCGGGATTGTCTGGTGTCACCTTTCACGGTAACGACTGGAGATGAGTTCCAAGCTTTGCTACGGCCTAATCCAGAGATTATGCAGCTCCTTGATCAGATTGCCTTGGGCTTTCCTCATCCGATTCGCTTTGGGCTTGGTCTGGGGGAGATTGTGACGGACATCAATCGAGAGCACAGTATTGGTGCGGACGGTCCGGCCTACTGGAGGGCACGCGCGGCCATTGATGTTATTCATGAGAAGAACGACTATGGTAGCAGCCGTATAGCTGTATCCTTGGGAGATGAAGAGCTCAGTCAGGCGGTCAATACAGTGCTGGCAGCTACTTCATTTATCCAAAGCAAGTGGAATACCAGTCAGAAAGAGGTTCTGGAGCGGATGCTCATGGAATATATCTATGACGAGAATTTTTCTCATGGAGAAATAGCAGAGCTGTTGCAGATTAGTCCCAGTGCGCTTAGTAAGCGACTCAAGTCCTCTGGTTTGAAGATTTATCTGAGAAATCGCCGTTTAGCTATGAGAATGATTCTACAGGCAGCAAAGGAGGCTGAAGAATGACAAATTTTATGGGATTTTCAGAATTTTTCATGCAGAATCCGATTCTTGTATTGACTTTGCTAGCTCATGTACTAGCTGATTTTCAGCTCCAAAGTCAGAAAATGGCCGACCTTAAAAGTCGCCAGTTGAATTTTTTGATTCTCCACTTGGGAATTGTTCTGCTGCCCTTGTTGCTCTTGGGACTCATCTTACCTAATTATCTGCTATATTTCGCCTTGGTCTGGTTCAGTCATGCGCTTATTGACTTCTTGAAGAATAGGCTGAATTCATTGATTGTCCGGCATCATGCTCAAAAGCTTGCCTTTATACTGGATCAGATCTTGCATCTGATTAGTATTTTTGCTCTTTATTTTCTCTTAGGGCAGCAGCAAATTCCAGTTCCTAATTGGCTGTCTGAGCGTTATCTCATGCTGCAGGCTCTCTTTTTCTTCGCACTTACTGGTAAGCCAATTAATATCCTCTTTAAACTCTTCTTCAGTAAGTATCAGGCAGGAGAAGACAGTGGGGAGACTATTGCGGGGGCTGGTGCCATGATTGGGATTTTGGAGCGCTTGATTATGGGACTTTCTCTTATTTTCGGGCAGTTTACTGCCATTGGGCTAGTCTTTACGGCTAAGTCTATTGCCCGCTATAATAAGATTTCAGAAAGCCAGTCCTTTGCTGAATACTACCTGATTGGCTCGCTTTTCAGTATGATTGCAGTCTTGTTGGTTTATGGCTGTCTGTATTGGTAAAAAAATAAAAAAACAGATCATCATAGCGATGGTCTGTTTGTATGTTCTGATCTATAACTCTACTCAATCATAGTATTGACAGCAGTGCCTGTTTGGTAGTCAATCTCTGCATTTGGAGAGACATTGTCCAAGAGGACATGAGACATTCCGTCCTCGTCTATTGTTTCCTTGCCACCTAGCTGGATGCTGACAACATTTCCTTCTGCGTCAAGCCCGACATACTGGAGCTCAATCTTGCGAGGAAGCAGCTCATTGTCCGTGTAAATCGGAGTAACCTTGTAATCCAGCCAATAATCTGGATTTTCCTCTAACCAGCGCTCCAAGCGATGTTCATAATAGAGCATGCTGTCTGGGTTATTGTCGTCCAGTCCTTGGAAACTGCCAGAGTTGAGCCAAGCGGTCATCGGAACGAGATTTTTTCCTTCGTTATTGAGGCCGCTGAAAGTGAAGCCAATCAGGTGAGCGCGATTCATGAGCCAAGCCCGATCATCTCCATTTCCGTAGTAAAATTTGTAATTGTGCCAACCGATGGGATTGTAAGTGACCTTGGTCTCCTTTTTCTTTTTGGCTTTGTGTTGCTCCTGCATTTGGACATGAGCAGCAGTAGCCCGACCGTATTTGTCCTTTTTCCCAAGCTTTAGCTGATACTCTCCATTCAACTCCAGAGTCCCGATAGCTGTTTCATCGCTATGGTTAAGCAGCTGGACCTTAATCTGGTTCTTCTGATTGGCAGCAACATTTTCTGCAGGAAGAGCCTGTGAAAGTAACAACAAAGATCCGGCTGACAGGACAAGCCAAGTGCCAAACCTAAACTTTTTCATAAAGAACTCCTTTTAAATAATATATCTCCGACATCATTCTACTAAAAAATAGATTATTTGACAACTAAAACTTTTCAAAAATATTACAAAAATAAATATCTGTTCAATAAGTGCAGGGTTTGACTAGGATGTGTATTTTTCCTATAATCATAACTAGAGAAAACGCTTGTATAAATTACCTAAGGAGGTGCTTATGAGTCCATCTTTAGAGGAAATGTCGCTCGAGGAGCTGTGGCAGCTTTTTCCAATTTTTTTAAGAGAGCATCGGGCTGAGTGGAAAGACTGGTATTATGAGGAGCAGCTTCGGCTCTTGAGTTTTTTGCCAGAACATCAGATCGTTCGTCTTAGCCATATTGGCTCAACATCGGTAAAGACCATCTGGGCCAAGCCAATAGTGGATATTTTACTGGAAATTCCCAAAGAAACAGATATGGCGGTAATGAAAGACTTGCTACTGCAAAATGGTTATCTGCTCATGTCAGAAAGCCAAGGGCGGATGTCATTCAATAAAGGCTACACACCGAGTGGTTTTGCCGAGCGGGTTTTCCATCTGCATCTGCGCTATGAGGGTGATCATGATGAACTTTACTTTAGAGACTATTTACAGGAACACCCTGCTGTAGCTAAAGACTATGAAAAGCTTAAGCTATCCTTATGGAAGCAATATGAGCACAATCGTGATGCCTATACAGAGGCGAAAACGAATTTTATCAAGAAATATACAGAGAATGCTAAAAAGCTTTATGGCAGAAGATATGAGGGGGAAGACAGATGATTTATATAGCAATAGTTGGCCTTCTGATTATTCTTGCTTTTCTTTACTTGATTTACCAATCAAAGAATTTGATTTGATTACAGCCTTTCAGACTCATTTTCATTGGTCGGATTTAGCTCAGGCGTTCCTAGAACTTAAGCGGATACTTAAGCCAGATGGAATCATCTTACTGGCATGTGAATGGAGCAAATTAGCTTATTACCAACCAGACTTTAGAAAGCAAGAAAAAGTTGAAAACTATTTGACAGACTTGGATTTATATCTCATTGATAGTCAAAAAAAGGGCCAATGGATTCTTTATAAAATCATGAAAAAATAAGGAGGTATCCTATGAAACAATTATTTTTATGTTCATATTTTGCAGGAGTCAAGGACTTGTTCAGACAATATGCGTCCGAAAAGCAATTGGGCAATAAGGTACTTTTTATCCCGACGGCTGGAAATGTAGAAGACTACAGAGGTTATATTGATGAAGCCCTGCAAACCTTTGCAGATTTGGGATTTCAGGTAGAAATTTTAGATATTTCAGCTTGTGATAGAGAAACAGCTCAGGCCAAAATTTTCCAAAGCAAACTCCTCTATGTCTCTGGTGGCAATACTTTTTATCTTCTGCAAGAACTAAAGAAAAAGCAGCTTCTGTCCTTGATAAAAGAGCAGATTGCGGATGGCATGGTTTATGTGGGCGAATCTGCTGGTGCTATCATCACAGCTAAGGACATTGACTATAATAAGATTATGGACGATAAGGCGGTTGCTAAGGAACTGAATGATGCAGAAGCACTAAGCGAGGTGGATTTTTATGTCCTGCCTCATGTTGGCGAAGAACCTTTTGTCGAAAGTGCCCAGGCCACTCTGGATACATACAGCGACCAGCTGAATCTGCTTCCCCTCAATAATCGCCAAGCTGTGCTTGTGGAGGGTGAAGAAGTGAAGGTTTTGGAGGATAAGTAATCAGAATATATGTTCTAGTGAACCTACTTGAGAAACTATAATAAAAGGAATGAGTGAAATTGCGATAAACTAGATTAAACAAATTAGAATGCGGGGATTGAACTTTGATTGAAAAAATATATGAAACACCAAGTGGAATAATTCATTATTGGACAAATGATGCTGTTGAATCATCCCAAAGTGCTCTAATCTTTTTACCAGGGCTAACGGCTGACCATAGGTTATTTGAAAAACAAATAGAATATTTTAAAGATACATATAGAGTCTTGGTTTGGGACGCACCTGGACACGCTTCATCTTATCCATTTCGTCTCGATTTTACTTTATTTGATTTAGCAACTTGGCTGGATGAAATATTTATCAAAGAGAGAATAGAAAATCCAATAGTAATTGGTCAGTCAATGGGAGGATATGTAGGACAGGTTTATGATCAACTTTTTCCTGAGAAATTAAAAGGTCTTGTTACGATTGATTCACCATCCCTTCAAAGGAAGTATTATACAGCTATGGAATTGTGGCTCTTAAAAAATATGGAGGCAATTTATAGGATCTATCCATGGAACTCTCTTTTGAAATCAGGCCCTAAAAGCGTATCAACAACAGATTATGGAAGAAAACTGATGTATGATATGATGATGGTTTATGATGGCGATCAAGAAAGGTATGCTCGTCTTGCGGGATACGGATATAAGATATTTTCAGAAGCAGTAGAGAAGAAGCTTTCTTATGAAGTAAAATGTCCACAATTGGTTATATGTGGAAAAGAAGATCGTGCAGGGTCTTGTATACGATATTTGAAGGCCTATGAAAGAAATACTGGGAAGTCTGTTCAATGGATTGATAAGGCGGGGCATAATTCTAATACCGACCAACCCGATATTGTAAATAGACTGATTGATGAATTTTTGGATAACAAAATTAAAGAAAAGCTTGGTTGAAAGACCGGCTTTTTGATATAATAGACTCTATGAACACAAAAGAAAAAATTTCAAATTATCAACTTTTACTGGCACAGCTGGAAGCTTTGTTGGAGGGTGAGACCAATGCTTTGGCCAATCTTTCCAATGCTAGCGCTCTTCTCAATCAAGCTCTACCTCATTCGGTATTTACAGGTTTCTATCTTTTTGATGGGAGTGAGCTGATTCTGGGGCCTTTTCAGGGTGGTGTTTCCTGTGTCCATATTGCCTTAGGTAAGGGTGTCTGTGGGGAATCTGCTGAGAAAAAGCAAACGATTATCGTAGATGATGTGACCCAGCATGCCAACTATATCTCTTGTGATAGCCGGGCTAAGAGCGAAATTGTGGTGCCCATGGTAAAAGATGGCCACCTTTTGGGAGTGCTAGATTTGGACTCAGCCTTGACGGGTGATTATGATAAGGTAGATCAGGAATATCTGGAAAAGTTTGTTCAGATTTTGCTTGAAAAAACGACTTGGAATTTTGAAATGTTTGGAGAAAAAGCCTAATGTATCAAGCTTTATATCGAAAGTACCGCAGTCAGACCTTTGGACAGCTAGTGGGTCAGCAAGTAGTGGCCACCACCCTGCGGCAGGCTGTGGAGCAAGGGAAAATCAGCCATGCTTATCTCTTTTCTGGTCCTCGTGGAACAGGGAAGACCAGTGTTGCTAAGATTTTTGCCAAGGCTATGAATTGTCCGAATCAAAAGGACGGTGAGCCCTGTAATGACTGCTATATCTGCCAGGCTATTACTGAGGGGAGCCTTGAAGATGTCATCGAAATCGATGCGGCTTCTAATAATGGGGTAGATGAGATTCGTGACATTCGGGACAAGTCAACCTATGCACCCAGTCTTGCCAAGCACAAGGTCTATATCATTGACGAGGTCCATATGCTCTCGACTGGGGCCTTTAACGCCTTGCTCAAGACCTTGGAAGAACCGACAGAAAACGTAGTCTTTATCCTAGCGACGACAGAGCTGCATAAGATTCCAGCGACCATTCTTTCGCGCGTCCAGCGTTTCGAGTTTAAGTCTATCAAGACGCAGGACATTATTGGCCATATCGAGTGGATTTTGGAGCAGGAAGGCATTGATTTTGAGCAAGAAGGTGTGCAGATTATTGCCCGTCGAGCTGAGGGCGGTATGCGGGATGCCTTGTCTATCCTCGATCAGGCTCTTAGCTTAACTCAGGAAAATCTTTTGACCACAGACATAGCTGAAGAAATCACTGGCTCTATCAGCTTGGGAGCCTTGGATGCCTATGTAGCAGCTTTGATTGCTCATGATGCAGTTACAGCCTTGGATAATCTCAATCTGATTTTTGACAGTGGCAAAAATATGGCTCGTTTTGTGACGGACCTCCTGCAATATCTGCGTGACTTGATTATTGTTAAAACTGGCGGGGAGAATCATCATGCAAGTGAGCTCTTTCTGGAAAATCTCAAGACACCGCAGGACACTCTCTTTGCCATGATCGATATGGCGACCAAGAGTTTGGCAGATATCAAGAACAGCCTGCAGCCCAAGATTTATACAGAAATGATGACCATTCGACTGGCAGATACTGTCAGTCATCCTGCAGCGGCAGTCATTCCAGATAATCTAGCTGATGAACTTAAGGGATTGAGACAAGAGATTGATAGTCTTAAACAGCAGCTGGCTAATGGCAATGGGAAACCTGCAGCAGCTGTCAAAACTTCGGATATTCGACCGCAGAAGTCTAAGGGATATCGAGCAGACCGCAATAAGGTCAATGCCATCTTAGAAGAGGCTGTTGAAAATCCTAGTCTGGCTCGCGGCAACCTGACAAAGCTGCAGAATGCTTGGGGTGAGATTATCGAAAGTCTGGCTGGAGCTGATAAGGCTTTGTTGGCAGGATCGCAGCCAGTAGCAGCCAATGAAAGCCATGCTATCTTAGCTTTTGAGTCTAATTTTAACGCTGAGCAGACCATGAAGCGGGATAATCTCAATACCATGTTTGGCAATATCCTCAGCAATGCGGCAGGATTTTCACCAGAGATTTTGGCTATTTCCTTGGAAGAGTGGACCAAGATTCGGGCGGATTTTTCGGCTCGCAGCCGCAATAGCAAGGCAGAGGTTGAAGAGAAGGAAGAGGAAAGTTTGATTCCAGAGGGATTTGACTTTTTAGCAGAAAAAATTACCATTCAAGAGGATTAAAAAAAGATTTTTCTAAGCTTTCGTGTTATAATAAATCTATGAACAGACGACAATTTATTGTGATGGCTGTTTTTACAGCCTTAGAAACCTATTTTTTCAATGAATCCATCATGGCGGGGCGCTATTTCATGGCTGCTTTCTGGGCAGTTTTGGTGCTGCGCAATCTGCAGATTTCCTATGTCATGGGGCGGATTGTGGATGAAATCGATAAACATTTAGGACCGAAATAATGAAAACAGGACTGAGCTATGAGACTCAGTCCTTTTGAAATGAAATTTTTGATTACCAACTGGTCAACGAGACTTCGCCGCTATTGAGCCATATTTCCTGACCATCTGTCAGCTGGACTAAAAGTTGCCCGCTGTCTGAGATATCCTTGGCCAAACCTTGGTAGTCTACGCCTTTTTGACTAAAGGTCACTTGTCGTCCTAGCACCAAGGAGCGTTGCTTGTAGAGATAGATGAGCTCTTCTGGGTCACTTTCGTAGAAGCATTTCCAAATCTCGGCAATGAGCTCATTGCGACTAATGGCTGGTTTCTCTTCAAAGAGGGAGCCAGCTTTTTCTTTAATCTCAGCGGGAAAGTCTTTAATGAAAAAATTAAAGCCAACACCAATGATAACATCAGTGACGAGCCCTGTCTCAATAGAAGTTGTAGCCTCGGTCAGGATGCCGGAAATTTTCTTGTTTCGATAGTAAATGTCATTGACCCACTTGATATCAACCTCTATAAGGGTTAGATTTTTTACTGCCTTGTAGATAGCTCCTGCGGTCAAGATTGTATAGGAGGGAAGCTGGTCGAAGGGGAGGTTGGGCTTGAGGTGGAGAGACATGTAAAAGCCGCCCTGGTTGGGGCAGAAGAAGGCACGACCGAAACGGCCACGGCCAGCAGATTGGGCAGCGGCCAGATAAAGAGTGTTGGCCGGGCGTCCGGCCTCCATGCCAGCCTTGGCGTCCATCTGAGTGGACTGGCAGTCAGGATTAAATGAGATCTGAACAGGGGAATTTGCCTCAATCCAATCAGGAATCAGCAAGTCACCCGCTATCAATCGATAGCCTCGGTTCTTGACCGATTCAATTTGGATGCCTTCTTTCTCCAGTTTTTGAATGGCCTTCCAAATGGAAGTTCGTGAAATGCCCAATTCTTGAGCAATTTTTTCGCCGTTGACATAGTCGTTAGCCTGGCTGAGGATGTCAAAAATTTTTTCGTAGGTTTTCATAGGCGGTCTTTCTAACTTAATGGCTGCTTTCTCTTAGTGTCAGCTTGGTAGAGAGCTTAATCATGTAAGGGATGGGAATTTCATCGGTTTTAATCACCTGATCCAGCATCTGCAGAGCTTGCTTGCCCATTTCCTCTGTAAAGACTGTCACAGTGCTGAGAGGCGGATAGACGTATTTGGCAATGGACGTATCATTAAAGGAAATAATCTGAACATCTTGGGGAACAGATATCCCTGCTTCCTGAAGAGCACGGAGGGTACCGACAGCCAGAGCATCGCTGGCTATGAAGAATGCTTTGGGCATCTGTTCTTTTTGCTGGTCAATCAATTCTTTCATCAGCTGGTAGCCTGACTCTGAGGAGAACTTGCCGACCTTGACATAGGCTGGCTGATAAAGACCTTTTTCACTAAGGTAACGGCAGAAGCAGGCCAAGCGTGGATCGTCAATACTTGTCGTTCCGTCTGTAGTTTCTTCGCGTCCAGCAATCATACCGATTTCTCGAATGCCCTGCTGAAGAAAATGGTCGAGAACATGAGTAACGGCATGCTCAAAGTCCGTTGTCACACAGCTGTGGCCTTGGTCGAGCGTATCGCTGTCCACGAAAACCAAGGCAGGACTGTATTGCTCCAGCTCCTTGACTTGCTTGCTGCTGAATTTTCCGATGGCAATGATGCCGTCAATACGTTCTAGCTGGCTTAGAGAGTCGTTGTTGAAAATCCGTACGATATCATAGCCCAGTTCCTGGGCTTTCTTTTCGATGCCTAAGCGGATGGAGTAGTAGTAAAGATCATCCAGCTCTTCCAGCTCTGTGTACCATTCAACAATGGCAATGCGATGGGTCTGAGGTAGACTCTTTTTCTGCCTTTTGATTTTTTTGTAGTTGAGCTGTTCAGCGATATCGAAAATCTTTTTACGCGTCTCATCGCTAACAGACATGGACTTGTCATAGTTCAAAACCCGCGAAACAGTTGCGGGAGAAACACCTGTCTCTTATACACATCTCCGAGCCCACGAGACTAGGCATGATCTC
>OJLB01000349.1_pt1 | contig 22435 bp, 12 predicted proteins | sample 1596861 | NCBI WGS metagenome assembly OJLB01 (sample SAMEA3904681, study PRJEB24821) | metagenome | biome: Builtin; feature: hospital; material: surface | place: USA | collected 2013-06-06
TACGAGATCATGCCTAGTCTCGTGGGCTCGGAGATGTGTATAAGAGACAGATTGGCACTGCACCCATCGCAGCGCCTCGTCCGGTTGGAACGCCTCGTCCTGGGCCCGGGGCCATCTATTCGTTAGCTCACACGCATGAAAAGAAAAGAAAGAGAAGCAGTGATCAAAGCGATACATACAACCGGCATATCTCGTTTCGATTCAGGTGGTGGTGCGTCCACACTGATACTGATGATGGTTTCACCACGAAGGATAATCAGGCCCAATGTCCGCTTCTGCTCTTGCACAGGCGGGTGCGGTTCGTCGTCGTCCTCCTCCTCTTCATCAATGTGGGCCTGCCCGGCGGCCGTATCCCCATGCGATACCTTTTGCTTCTTGTTTGCCTTTTGTGTCTTCTTTTTCTTTGGCTTGATTCGTCGGAATTCTTCCGCTGCACGCATGTTAGTAGGATAGGAAAGGGACGACATTGCATTTCACATACCATTAGACAACACAAGATTCATGTGGGTATCGAATGCGAGCAATTGTCCAGTCATTTGACGACCATCGTTCAGTGTAACACGCAGGCGGTAGTCAATCAGGGCCATCATGCGCCCACCCTTAGCTTTGACAGGGGGCTTTCACCCCGTTAGGACCAGCACATCTAGAATCTTCCATACGTACCATTCTGATGAAATTCAACGCGAAGCACTAGTCGAGAAAGTGCGAAGTCAACGCTACCACGCGCTTGACACAAGCTGATGTCAGAGAGACTTCTGCACCGATGGAAGCGATGCTTTCGACAACGACGTGGACGACGAGCGATTATCACGTGATCTCTCATGGAGTTGGTGGAGGTTGTCATGCAGAACGTCGGTGATGCGCCTTCGCAGATAAGACTGCGTCGAGACAGTGCGGTGTCAATCTGTCAGATAGTTCGTGTGGCGGACCATTGTTATAACTTGCGGCGAATAGCCACGGCGGCAAAGACTTTTTTTGCACGATGCCATTGAACTATGAACAATTGCTATCACGGGAATACACCCGTCGACCTACGCCTGCGATTCGCGGATTGCTCGCACACGAGTCTAGACCAGGAATGATCTCGTTTCTCGCTGGCAAGCCAAATCCCAGTGGGTTTCCTTTTCAGTCGATCTCTGTGACACTGAAGCCAGATTCCATCATGTCGAAAAACTCGGAAACGGATGATGCGACAGAACTCGTCATTGAAGGAGAGGATCTCGAGCGTGCATTGCAATACGGGTCGTCAAGCAGTGATAAGATGTTTTCGGACTGCATGGATACCATTGTGTCTACAGTGCACGGCCGCAAGCGTGGTGATGGATCGCCTGCAGGTGACTATGAGCTAGCTGTTGGGACAGGATCGCAAGATCTGCTTGCCAAGGTACGTTTTTTTTTTGCTGTGCTATGTGATTTTGTCCCTCCCCGCTGACACAGTGATGCAGACGAGTCTAGCACTGTTCGACGAGGGTGATACTGTACTTGTCGAGTCACCCATGTACCCAGGCCTCCTTCCGGACCTAGCATCCCGCGGAATCCATACAGTCAACATTGCGACGGACGAGGAGGGCTTGTCCGATTCGGCACTGGCGTCCGTGCTGGAGAATTGGACATCACACGAGCAGACGTCTAAGATGCGCTTCCCCAAGGCCATATACACGGTACCGACAGGCAGTAACCCAGCCGGGACAACGGCTTCGGCGGATCGCAAGCGCAAGATCCTTGCACTTGCGCGTCGACACCAGGTGCTTATTATGGAGGACGATCCCTATTATTACATTGGCTTTGACGGACTCGGGAAAGATCCTGTAACGCGTGAACGTATCCCCAGTTACTTTGCCCTGGAAAGAGAACAGGCTGATGAATATGGATATGGATATGTATTACGCTTTGAAAGCTTTTCGAAAATCATGTCGGCTGGCATGCGACTGGGCTACGTTGTGGGGCCAAAGCCTATCGTCACGGCCATCGTCGCTTATACGGCGACGAGCAGTATTCATGCATCATCACCAATCCAAGTGATTGTTGCACATCTGCTCAGACACTGGGGTGTGAATGGGTTCCTCCAACACGTGGACAAGGTTGCAAGCATGTACCGGGAGCGTCGTGATGTCTTTGCGTCCAGTCTCGAAAAGATATTGGGCAGTGGTCCTACTCCTGTAGCCACATGGACGACGCCCGTGTCAGGCATGTTTTTCTGGCTGAAGTTGCACTTGCCGCCGACGCCTGAAGCGCCGGAGGGCGACTCGTTCCAGGTTATTGCGGAAAAGGCGCTCGATGAAGGTGTGCTTGTCGTTCCAGGATCTTCGTTTTATGCGGGTGGGTGTAAGACGCCATACGCTCGTGTCAGCTTCAGTGTCATTCCCGAGAATGACATAGCCGAGGGTCTGCATCGCTTGCGCCGCGCGATTGAATCTGCATGGAAGGATGCAGGATACAGCACAATCCCACCAATGTAAAGAAATGAAGAAAAAAGACCAGGTCCGTGTGCTGCAGCTTTATCACCCGAACAATAGAAGATCCGCGCCACAGACAATCCAACAATAACATCGTGATGCAATCTCGTTTGTAGGATCAAGGCAGCACTTCTGCCGGCTCTCAAGGTGGCTTGCGTGTACACTAGCCAGATGCATTGGCCGCTGCTGATGCACTGTCGTTCTCACGGTCCACTTGGTCAAGTGCTGCCATAAACATCGCCGCCTGCCCCACGCCCAAGTCTTTCATGTAAGCTGCCTGTTCGCTTGCAATGGACATGTGGTGTTGAGTGTGCTGCATCGTCGCTGCCAGCGCGTCCAGACGAGATGCAAGGTATGCATAATGCCGTTCCTTGGCCGAATTCAGTGCCGCGCCAGCGACAGGAATATTATTTTGAGACATTGCACCAGATCAGATTGTCTACGATATGGTGTGTCGACACGCAGTGGTTAACTAGTCCGCTTATAACACGTAAGCAACAGCTTGCAGATTGACAGTGCGACCAATGGTCGGTAGTCCAGGCTACAACAAAACATGCGCGCGGTTTTCGCGCGTCTTCTGCATAAGTATGCAAAATGAGTAATCACACAGCCATTTGTGAGCGCGGGGCATGCGCTTCGCAGCGTACGTGTGGAGACAGGCGAAAGCCTGGAAGGCAAGAAACGCATGTGCGTGAGAACGGACTACCTTTTGTGGAACAAAGCATGCTACGAAGTCAGCGTTAGTAGATGATGCATTGAAAAGAAAGTGGCGAAGGAATGAAAACATACCTTGAACTTGGACATGTCGCGGCCCCAGCGGTTTTTACTGGTGGAGATGGGTGGATCAGGTGCCGCGACCGATGTAGGCGCAGCAGGCACGGCACCCGCCGCGGCGTTGGATGGATCTGGAGAATCGGAGTTTGGAGGCGCACTGCCGTACTTCGCGGGCGAAGATGCACTAGCACCCATCGAAACATCCTTGCCACCCTTCTTAAGCCTCGCGAGGCGATTCGCACTCTTTTCAGGCATGGGCGGGGGAGCAGCAGGAGTATCAGCAGGAGTAGCAGTAGCAGAGGGTACTTCGTCTTCTGTAGTAAAACGCAAGTCATACCGCGCTTGTGGCCAGAGTTCCTGGGGGTATTGGGGCTTCTTGAGCGGTGGTGCATTCTTCACTTTCTTGCCCTGTTGTTGTGCCAAGAGTTGCTCTCGCTCCGCCTCCTGGGCACGCCGACGTGCCTCGACATGTAGATCAGGCGGCACGGGTTGCCGAGGTGTGCCTATTACACGCAATGAGTCCATATAGGAAAGAGGCGTGAATACATGAGAGGAACCAAGGTATACTTCAGCGTTGTTGCGTTTGCCGACCTGATAGGCCGTGCGCATCTCAGAATACGTGACACCGCCGACCATAAATACAATGAGACGTTGAGCAGATGGATTGCTCATTTCTTGTAAAACGGTGGATGGTGCACGCTGTGATCCCAACGTGCCGCCAGCGCCAGCAGCTGTGCTGCTGCCGGCACCAGGAGGCGCAGCGATACTCGCTGCCGATTGCGAGCGACCCTTTTGATGCCATGTGGGCCGTGCACTTCGCAGACTCGTTGTGCCACCGCCACGTAGCGTTTGTGCGCGTGTTGAGCTGGACTGATCGAAGCCAAAGCCGGCGCCTACGCGCGCGAGTGGCGAGTCTTTACCACCTGTGGCATTGATCGCCGAGTGCAGCATAGATGTGGCCATATCAGACGCACTAGCACTGAACGACATGGACCGCTGCTGCAGCTGTGCAGAGAATGGCTGCTCGGGCGGCGCATCACGCACATAAGGAAACATGGCTTGCTCGAGACGGCCCAAAAGATGGTCTTCAAGCATCGTGCGGAGAAGGGGCTGCCATCGACTCAGTTCATACTCTGACTGACCAGCGGCAGGCAAGCGGGGCGCGAGAGTTTTCCGGCGCTTGCGAAAGATGGCATCGAGGCTCGACGTCGAGGGCTCCCGAGTCACGCGCGCGCCGAGAAGCGAAAGATTCGTAATGGACGCCGTTTCTCCGCCTGTGAGTCGTGCATGCTGGAACAATCGGCGGCGGTCTTCGTCCTGCACACCATCGCTATACAAAATATACAAAGCAATGATGCGCACCTTGTCCGAGTTTGTGATGGAGGGGTCATCGAGAATCGGGACCATTTCTTCAACGAGGGAGCGAGGGCGCGAGCCCTCAGGCGTCTGGCCCGTCGCTGCATTCTGCTCGACCATAGCCTGAGCAGAAAGCTTGCTGCGCTCAAACTTGTCCATGCACAACTGTGCAAGTGCCAGATGCACCGACAGTTTCTCTTTCGTCTGCTGCATGTGGGGGAGAGCCGTAAGCATATCCCGCATGCCGCTGATTGACATGCTGTCGGAGAACTGGCTTGCCTCTCCCATATGTTGTTGGAACTCTCGGGTCAGGTACACGATCGCTTCGGCGATGTGTAGGTGGCGAATGGATGTCCAGATCTCGTCTTCATCATTCAGCTCAACGACAAGCTCTTCACGCGCGCCCTCTGAGTTCACATATGTGTGCTTGTATGTGTTGTCGTAAATTTGAACGAGATCGTACACCATCGCTTGGTAGGTGAACTCGTGCAGGTACGGCGAGACGAGATCCATCGTGCGGTCCGTGATAAACAGGACGCCGCGTGGACGGCCGGGATCACCGAGCATCTGGTTCTTTGAATAGTCGTCCAGCGCTGCCTGAACGCGATGAGCAAGCTGTTGCGTGAATGGTACACCAATCTGGATGCGGCCTGGCACATCGGAGATGCGTGCGTCATCGGCGGCAAACGTGCCCTCAATGGTGTCGGAGAGTGCCTCAGGGGAAAGGGGTCCGAGGATCTTGCCGGGCGTGTGCAAGTATCTAATCAAGGGATTTTCATTCAAAGTAACACAAACATTTAGGATGGCTTGCGTCGACATATCGAGCTCGTCTTGCATCAAGGCGAGAGCTTCGTCCATCGATGGCGAAAATTTGGTATCCATTGGCTGAAAAACGGTGAAGAACGAGCTTGGATGCTTTAGCATGAACGTCTGTGACTCGGTCGCTGTGGTTGTGTGTAAGCGAGAACATTAGAAGAGACATAGCAGGTCGAGTACATACGCCACATGTTGATAAATAGCTCAACTAGCTGCTTGAGCTTGGGTCCTGCCTTTGAACGCGTGAGCTTCTCGACGAGCTCGTCCGACACTGCATCTACAAAGAACACATGGGCTGCATCATACAAAGGCGGCCTGGTACGTGTGGGCGTCATATCTTCAATGATTCGCTCGACATTGTGCGTGGTTGCACATAGTAAATAGGCAGTCTCCATCCCAGGCTCTGGCTCGCGTGGCTTTTCGATCTTGTCGACCTTGGTGACATTTTGCTCGAGAATATCAAACATGCGCATGACAGCAGCCATGTACTGCATTGTATACGCATCGACAACGAGGTTCTTCCATCGTGTGGCTGGCTGTACAGTTCGTAATGCATTCAAGTACCCTTCGCACGAAGTTAGTCACGCCACGATGCGCCGCGTTAGCACGTACGTTGCTTTACGAGTGTTTGAAGACTCTTCGCCGGCATGGCGCGTTCTGTCAACTCCCTGGCGGCTGCACGCAACAGACAACGTTCACGAGCAACCGTTCTCACCGACGGTCAATGTTGACACATCCAATTGCGCATTCAGCTTCCACTCATCTCTGTCCTCTGCTTGGTCCCTGCGTTCGTGGCGCGGCACGTGTCTCGGCCGACATCAGCCAAATGATCGGTGCGTCAGTGTTGGTTGCAGCTCGGTCATCCTCCACATATTCATGGCCTGCCGAGCTCGGGGGTGTCCGCTACGAACTGCATAGATGGGTTAGTGTTCCGATGTCGACTTTGTAGCAAGATCTGTGGAACGTCCTAACAGAGACGTCCGTAGCTACGCTATGTAGAAGCTGAAACACAGTCAAATCTACGTCGCACATACGAATGTATCCCACACTCTCCGCCTGGGAAGCTTTCATGGCGACGAAAACGTAGGTGGATGACGGCAGCAACTATACCAAGCAAGGATGTATTCCAGATCTCGTCGATATTCCATGATGCAGCACAGATATTATGGCTGCAGCTGTATCTAACTTGCTCAGCGGAGCTGGATTGTGATCTCGGTACACGGGCACGCAAGCATTCAACCGGCGCCTGCAATGGTGCTGACGCCGCGCATTTTCCATCACGTGATTATCCCTCTCCGTAACGTTGCCAGCTTCGGTGCTGGCCGCGCGGCTTTTGTGTGCGACAGACCATGTCGTTCTTCGGCTTCGACACGAGTCTGCCGGCTGAAGACAAAGCCGCAGCTCTTTCGAATGACGAAGAGCGGTCTCTCAATGACAAGATTCAGCGCGCGCTAGAAGCAAGTGCACAAGAGGATGTAGAAGTCTACACGTGGGGACAGGACGGTTACGATGGGCTGGGCGATCAACTTGTGGAAACGAATGATGATGTGAATGAAGACACATTCGGGGCATTGGCCGAAGATATCAAAGATGATTTCAACTTTGGTCATAATGCTGCAGCACCAGTGAAGGGCACATCTACGAAGAGCGATCGCAATGCCTCGGCCTTTGCCGCGTCGTTGGACGATTTCTGGGGTACACCTTCGCTCTCTCGCACATCTGCGAAGACGAGCATGTCTGCTGTGCCTACGCCTACGACTGCTGCGCCTGGACCTGCACCTGCACATGCGCCTGCGCCTGCGCCCGCACCCGCACCCGCAACTCAACAGAAAACATTGAAGGAGGTCGAGTCTGAACTGGTGGCCAAGCGCGCACCTCCTGCCGTGCCCTCCGACGCCATGGCGGCAGCAGCAGCCCAAACTGAGATGCCTCGTCCGTTAACCTTGGGAGAAGTCGAAGCACAGTTGTTGAAGCAGCGTCGCTCCGCTTCTGCATTGCAGTCGCAGGCACAGTCCCAAGTGCCTCAGCACCCACCAGCGTCCGTTCCACCTGGCGTTCCTCATGCGCACTCGCCACGTGTACGGCCACAGGTGGCGATGCCTCTTCAGGCGGTGGCGCATCCCCCTGTCAGTGCTGCGCCCCTGAGTGTGCCGCCACCAGGAATTCCGCTGCCAGGTATGCCTCCGATGAACGGAGTGGGAATGCCCGTGGCAGCCGTGGCAGGCGCTGGGCCCGGCACCGGCGTAGGCGGTGTGGCGCCACAGATGCACCATGCACCGCCAGCGCCTCAGCCAGCCGAAGTGCAGGCAGCACACCTGGCACGAATGCGTGCCATGCTCGAGGCATGTCCGCCGAACGTGCAGACGGCCATTCTAAGCTTGCCGCCGCCGATCCAATTCGATTCGTTGGAAGAGATTGTGCGTCGGTATCCATCGCTGCTGCGGGGCGAGACAGGCGACGCCGAGACAGCGGCACACGTCCTTACAAGTGAGGCACCCTCACGGATGGAAGAGTGGAGGAAGACCGAAGAGAAGCGGCGTTCCAAGGCTGCGAAGCTCGCTCAACTTACGAAGCACAATGGCGTCATGTCTGGCGCCGACAAAGATTTCATTACACGAATCCAGATCAGTCATCTCGTGACGTCCGATCCATACACGGACGACTTTTACGCGCATGTGTTCTTTGCCTTGCGTGGCGGCGCACGCAAGGTGATGGTGCCCGATGGGTCCGTCGAGGCGATTCAGCAGCACAAGAATGCAGAGTCGACAGGCAAAACGACCCGCCGCAAGCTCACGCGGCATGAGAATGCCATGCTCCGCATGCAGCAGCAGGTCGAGCGACTTGTAGACAACCGCAAAAAGCGCGAGGCAAAAGGCGCAACGGTGTCGTCATTGGCCGGCACACTGGGTCGAGTGAGTCTGGTTTCAGCGACAAAGCCACGGCAGATGCTGCAGCTGATCAACGAGCCGAGTACAGAGGGTGCGGCACTGAAGCCTGGCGACGAGCCGGCGACGCAGCATCAAGAAGACGCAATGCGCTCTGCATTGAAAGGGGCAGCTTTCGGCGACGTCACACGAGAGCCACCTAGTGCGACCAGCAAAGCGGCACTGTCACGGCGCGAGTCCCTCGCTATTCTTGAGCGTTTGTACCACATTGTGTTGCAGCTGGAGCAGATGCGTCGAGAGCCAGCGGCCACCGACTCCGCAGCCCAGAAGCAACTGGCCGATACGCTTTGGGAGGAGCTGCGTGTGCTGGAGCCGCTGGGCATTTCTGATCCACATCCCTTCGTGTCGCTATTAAACCATGTAAAGGGAAAGCGGTTGATTCCTCGTGTGTTCCGTCTGCTGAATGCCGAGCAGGCGCTGACGATGCTGACGATGCTTGTGGCTTCGTTTGAGTCGCTCGATGCTGTACATGAATATGCTGCTTGGGAGCAGTATCGCGCGACACAGGCCATTCGGCACGTTCGCTCGCCCTTGACGTCGCAGCAGGCGGCCGATCTCGGCCGCAGTATCGACGCATTCTCCAACTCGGTTCTATTCCAGATGATGGCTCTCATCAACACGCTTTCACTCCGGATTATCAGTGGCATGCTCGCGCTACTCATGGAGCGGAACCAGGTGCTCGTATGCGCCAAGACACGCCCCGGTGTGTCGCTTCTCTCTGCACTGTTATCGCGTGCCGAAGCACTTCGTCAAGCGGCAGCTGCAGCAGCCCCTGATGCCCCTGATGCTGACGAGCTGACGCAATGGCACAATGTGCTGGGCGTGCTGTTCAACCGGCTAACGGCTGACGGCCAGCTGCCCTCACTGTTCTACTCAACTCGACTGACGACGTACCTGCCCTTCGGTATCGATTGGCACGCGCACAAAAGTGCGACGGCGCCCGATGCAAACCTGGAAGATGAGCCTGTATGGAACTTGATGGCCCTGCTCGCCATCCACGCTGATCTGTCGCAGCAGCAGGTCCTGGTGCAGGAGCTGCGTGACAAGATCCTGACGAACATCATGACCGCAAAGGAAGCAAAAATGCATGCCGGCAGCACGCCATCGTCACTCCCGCCCGGCGCTGAGGACGTACGCATTCGCAATGTCAACCTCCTTGTACGTATACGGATCAGGACAGTCGTGCTCCCATCCCAGACGATCCTGGTGCACATGATATGCTAACGGTGCTCAGCTACATGCCCTAAATCTTGATGCAGCACAAATCACGCTCTAGTGAGCGGGAAAAGACACGCGGGTCTCGTATGACAGATAAAAGAACTATATCATAGGTGTGCTATTGGCTGTGCCCGCTTTTTCTTCGCGTATCAATCAAGCCAAGTCTGTGTGACATAGTTGAACGTCTTGGGTATCATATGAACACGAACCAACCCTAGACAGGAGCTCCGCTACGAGTCAGTCACAGACAGCTCGTACGTGGCTGACCAATCTACGTGCTGCCGAAGAATGCCGGACAGAACAAGTTCAGGGGTGTACACGCGCCATGGGACCGGGGCCGTTGGATCCTTGCTGCTGTGGCGCTTCTCATGCTGCGCACGAAGCGACGAGAGCGTCGCCTGATCAGACCGCGATCCAATCACATGCACTTGGTCCATGGCCAAGACGTCGGCATTCGTCTTGGCAGTCACATATTCGACATGAGCACCAGCAGCCTCCATCACATGCCGCAAAATTTCACGCGATGGCTGGACATGCTTCGAGACATAAAATGTATGGCCCCGTAAGAGGCTCGATGGTGCCTGCCGACTGCGCTCAAGCACATCAGCAAGCGACATGGACCATTGCTTCTCTTTGTCCTTGTCACGTAGGGTATAAGAAGACGCATCGATCAATGTCTGCTTGCGAGTCATGTCCCTAATCCAGCTCATACCAACGATGTAAAGACCACGTGCAATGGCACAAAGCATCTTCTCTGTGCGTGTGAGGTTCTTGGCCACGAGATGCGTTGCTTTTGACATGTCGTCCGTACGTTGAATGCCAAGAGCTTGGAGCGTGCGTTGCTCGGTTGCTGACAAGTCGACGGATGTCGTCGCAACGACGATGTTCGCCGGCGATGACGCTCTTGCCCGCTTCAGTGGCGCCGTGGCTTTGCTGGCAGTCGCTCGTTTCCGATGGGACGGTGCTGCTGTGCGTTCAGAGTCGGCCTCCATCGGCGTCGACGCTGATCGTGAAGAAGGATGAGTATGTACAGAGGGGGATGCCATCTCGGCGGGCTCGTTCGTCACAGGAGAAGCGCTTCCACTTCTCTCAGAGACGTTGGATTCGACCATCTGCTCGACATGTGCATCAGTGGAGGCTCTTTCCTGAACTGACAGTGGCGTTGATGAACCAGGTTTCGACGCTTGATCATGAGCCTCTGGCCCAGACCCGCTTGCTTTTTCAGATGAAGCACTGTGCCGTGGACTGGATTCATCAAAGCCCGATGTTGGTACATGGTCATGCAAAGAGTCTTCTCGAGGCTCTGGACCGGTCGTTGTTTCGTATGGCTCGAGGATGCGCTTTGACTCGTCGACGTGTGCCGATTCCTGTTGAGCCTCTGGTGCCGGTGAAGGATCTCGCTCACTAACAGGCTGGATCGCTTCTTCACGCCGTTCATCACTGACGATCGAGCTGGTCGTGTGTCGTGCCTCGGCACCCTCCTGCTCGATCGAATCTGGCTCGGCCTTGAAAGAACGACCAGAGTCTAGAGGCCCTACATCTTGATGCGTCGCATCAGCGGCAGCATCGGTTGGAGCGGTTGGAGCGGTAAGAGCGGTGGTACTTGTGGCTATAGCACGGTGAGTGTCGTCGTTGCCGTGACTCATGTCAGTAGAGTCAGACCAATTTGATTCGGGCGCAGCACTCAGCACACGCTCAGGCACGCGGCTCGGCGTATTTTGCACGACAGAATGCGATACACTGTTGGAATGGGTGTCGATAGGCCCCGAGTCATCCATGGAAGGGCTGTCCATCGTCATGAACGGTGCGATGCTCTCGTCACTCACGCCGACCTGACCAAGAACCGCCGTCAGCTGCGCGGCACCGGGAAACGTGATAAAGGAACGCTGTGCCAAGTTTTGGTTCTTCCATGTAGCAAAGCAATTTTCCAGCCAGATGTGATTCACGATAGGAATGTTCCACTCCCGCGCCTTCGTGACTTTTTCCCCATGCAGGTCCAAAGCCACGCAAATGCTACTGGTCTGACACATTTCGGGAGTAAAAATGCCCCCCATCTTGGCGATAAGTTCCTTCAAGTACGTGCGAGCGGTGCCGCGATAGTTGGTGATGGTGATGGTCAGCGACGGGAAGCCTGCGACCGGCGTGTGTGGGTAGGGAAAGTGTAAGATTCGATCACGCGGTGACGTCAGCCTGCCTGAAGACAGCACCTTGACGAGCCAGCCCAGGGTGCCGACGACTTTATCGTGGCGGAGCGCTTGGATGCATTCTACACTTTCGCGGTGCCGAGCCACAACGATATCAGCGCTTTGTACAGCCGCACGCACTTGTGCGGGCGACGCGTCCGACTTGAGAATCGGTGCACATTGTCCGCCTGCCTGGACAATGCGATCACGCACCGAATGCAGATGCGGCAACGACTCTAATGTACCGCCATGAATATCACGCGCAAGAAGCACCGTCTTGCCAGCAAGCACGGTGTGATCATCGTGGTGTGGGGGGACTTGTTCAGACAGTAAAGACACAGGTGCACTGCCTGAAAACTCCTTCGACGTCGGCGACATGGGCGGTGGCGCACATAGACACGGCGGCAGGGCGCCAGGTGTCCTCATATCGAACACGTAGCCGTCAAGAGGTAGCAGTCGTCGCACACTGTACGAGTCGTTAATCCAATGCGGTGCAACTGCTATGATGGGCAGGTTCGTATGCAATTCTAGAGCCATCATCTTGCCCGAGTCACGACTCGTTGCGACGACATGTGTCACTTCCTCACACAGTGTCTGACGGACACCACCGCCCAAGGATGTTACTGCGGATGACAGCATCTCCGTGTCATGGGGTGAGAGATGTGCGCAGCAAATGACAATGCCGGAAAATATACATGATGGGTCTGGCGAATAGATGTGTACCGGCTGTGGCATCCGCAACGCAATCGAGCGATGGGCCCATTTGGGCGTCACAGCATAGGGGCCTAAGTCGTCAGGCTCTGCAACAGAGTCGTATTCCACACTCTTGCACCAGGATGCATATTCACAATGGATGGTATCGGTGATGAAATGCGTCACCTTGGCCTGGAACCATCCCAGGCGATCCGTCATTGATAATGACGCCACCTCAGCTGCGAGATCTGCATCTTTCGCGCCAAGGTCCACGAGCTTTGACGCTATCTACGTCAAGTATGGGCAAGTCATGTATGAATGACGTACCTCTTCTCTTTCTGCCGGGTCCACATTGTCCGCAATGACGAAACGCACAGCTTCCATGCCTGGTGTCAATGTGCGTGTGCGTGTGTGGATGTGCAAGGACGGCGAGCGTTCGAACACGTAATATGCGCGCGGCGCACGCGAGCGCGGCCTGTCAGATCACGTATCACACGCTCAATTTTTTTTTCGTCTCACACGCGCGAGCAGCGCGTGGAGGCGCTCGACATGGCCAGAGTAGCCAGAAAGTGGAGGAACTAGGCGCATATGAGCACGTGTGTCTACCCCCTTCGCTTGGCGCCCTCTCGGCAAACCTTGATAAACCCTATCGGCCGGGGCGGACAAAGCGGACGAAGCGGCGAATGTGCACCTGCAACGATGGCGTGCTCTGAAGTCATATTTCTCCACCTCTACAACAGATGAGGTGATTGCTCTGACGGCATGCGTATGGGATAGCGAAAAAAATGGCCAGGCGTTGTGTGCAAGCTAGCACGGGTCTGACGTGACGCACGCTCGACTTGTTCTATACTTACCACAGTCGTCCGGCCACTGATACCACGCACCGAACACATTTGAGTCTGCAGGTTTGGCTGCTGAACCCCCCATCGCACGCTAATCTCTTCTAGTGCTCATAAATACACCGCCTTTACAACATGGCGCCACCTAAGGCATCCCAGACGCTATGGGGGCGAACCAAGGCATTGGCCAAGTATATTGTGGGGTATGACAATACGGATGCAAATCGGCTCGGTGTGCCGATGGTTGGTGTTCAAGACTATGTGCGTGAACACTGCCAGCATCCAGGGACAGCGCTGCTCAATTACTTGGACTCACTGTTCCCTATGCGCCGCTGGATTCTCTCCTACAACTTGTCGTGGTTGTATGGCGACCTAATTGCAGGCATCACAGTTGGTCTCGTGCTCGTTCCACAGTCGATGTCCTACGCCAATGTCGCTGGGCTTCAGCCGCAGTTTGGTTTGTACTCGTCGTTCATTGGTGTGGTCATTTACGCGTTGTTCGCTACGTCGAAAGACGTCACGATCGGTCCTGTCGCCGTCATGTCTCTGCAAACGAATACCGTGATCCAAAAGATCCGCGAGGAGCTGCCGGACCACCATTACCCACCGGAGGTCATTGCATCCGCCCTTGCTTTCCTGTGTGGTATCATCACACTGGGCGTTGGTCTTTTGCGACTTGGCTGGCTCGTCGAGTTCATTCCCGCACCTGCCGTGAGTGGATTCATGACCGGCTCGGCGCTCACTATCCTGGTTGGCCAGTTGCCGGGTCTTCTGGGCGTCAAAAACGTGAATGGTCAGGACCCCATGTACAAGATTGTCATCAACTTTTTCAAGCAGCTTCCCACGGCCGGCATGGATGCTGCCTTTGGTGTTCCCGCCCTGGTGTTCTTATACCTTGTGCGCAGTACATGCAACTATATCGCACGGCGGTACCCGAAATATGCCCGCATCGCTTTCTTCGCCTCGGTAATGCGCAGCGCTTTAGTGATCATTGTACTGACTGTTGCGAGTCGCATCTGGGTCGGTACGTACGACCGAAAGCAAGACTACCCAATCAAGCTGATCCTCGACGTGCCGCGTGGGTTCCAGCACATGGGCCAGCCGGAGCTGCCGACGCCTGTTCTATCGAAAATTGGGCCCAACTTGCCGGCATCGGTGATCCTTCTTCTTCTCGAGCACATTGCTATCTCAAAGTCATTCGGTCGACTGAACAACTACAAGATCAATCCGAACCAGGAGCTTGTGGCCATCGGTGTGACCAACTTGGTGGGCCCGTGCTTTGGTGGCTACGCTGCGACAGGTTCGTTCTCTCGCTCGGCCATCAAATCGAAGTCGGGCGTACGCAGTCCGCTTGCCGGCTGGGTCACGGCTATCGTCGTGCTGATTGCCATTTATGCACTCTCTGGTGTATTCTATTGGATCCCTAAAGCATCGCTATCTGCTGTGATTATCCACGCGGTGTCAGACCTGATTGCACCGCCCTCTCTGCTGTACAAATTCTGGCTTATGAACCCCCTCGAGCTGTTTATCTGGATCGCGTCGGTGATTGTCACAATTTTCACGAGTGTGGACTATGGTGTGTACACAGCCGTTGCTGCATCTGTCGCACTCCTGCTGATCCGTATCGCTCGTCCACGTGGACATTGGCTGGGTGTCGTGCGAGTTGAGCACCACGATCACACCGTCGCTGGCGGCGCGCAGCAGCGAAATGTATTTATGCCGATGGACGTGCAAGACGGACTGCGCGACCCGTCCGTGCATGTTGAGCCACCACCGCCTGGCGTGTTTGTGTACCGGGTGGAAGAGTCGTTCACGTATCCGAATGCCTCGCACATGGCCGAGCTCATCACAGACAAGATCAAGGCATGCACGCGTCCAGGCTTTTCACAGTCTGTCAAGCCGGGGCAGCGACCATGGAATGATCCAGGGCCGCCCAATGCTGCATTGATCCGCGCTTGGCGCGCATGTACGTTTTTCTATCACCGTCACAAGGATGCGCCATCGCTCGAGCAGGAGCTAGAGGAGGAAATGCGCTCTAAGGAAAGTGACCCTCGTCCGCTGCTGCACGCGCTGATCCTGGACTTTGGATCTGTCTCGAATGTCGACTCGACGTCTGTGCAAGTGCTGGTCGACTTGCGCAATGCTTTGGAACGATACCGGGCCGGACCTGTGCAGTTCCACTTTGCACATATTCTGAGCCCGTGGATTCGACGTGCTCTGCTGGCTGGAGGATTCGGCACAGGGCGGATTCACCGTCATGTTACAGAGATTGCATCGGTCGTGGAGCAAGGTGATGCAAGGGCTGTTGGTCAGCACTCACCAACGCCAGAGGATCCCAAGCCACACGACGAGACTGACTCACAAACAACTGACTTAGTGCATGAACAAGACGTGCCGAGGGACCTTGAATCGCAGGTCGGCTCGATGGCTGCCGATATGGACAAGCTGGACTTTGAGATCCGCAATTTGGACGCCAAGTATGCAGAGGATTTGAGACACGAGTCCATTTCATCGCCACCAGGCATCAGTGTGCCGATCATGTGGAACAATGAGCTAACGCCATATTTCCACCTGGATTTGGCAGCTGCCATGTCGGCTGCCACAGACAACATGTCCATCGCTTGATGTGGTGTGCATGCGTAGGCATCGCGCCGATCTGATACTGGCTAGTATCTTGTTTTGCACCTACGCTTGACTTGCCTTCGGGATTTCAACACCCCCAGCGCGCAACCTCTGCGTGTGCACACGGCTTCGTGTCATCTGGCCGTCTCACGCTGATCGCGCAGGCAGCGCGCCGAGCCTTGTATAGTAGTTAACTTTCCGTTTCTTTCCATTTACAGTCTTGTACAGTAGGAGTCAAACGTTTGATCTGCATCGGAACCCCGCTTCCCACTCATTCGTAACGCCTCCACTTAAACGTGTTCGTATGTCGGTGTCCAATCCGGCCACGTACGTCTCCAACCAAAGCCGCGTGGTCATTACGAACCATCGGCCTGCAACCTGATCCTTGTCGGCACCCCGACTCTATCAACCCTTGTCTCAGGTCCCCTGCTCCCTCCCTACTTGAGCTCACAGATCAGACCACGCTGGGCTTGAGCATGCAGCTGACATCATGAACCCATTTGTGCGTACAGAGCATGCACTGGCATCGTCGCCGTCATCCACAGAGACCTCGTCCATCGATGCTCTTGTTGATGAAATTCAGCAGGCTTTGGGCACATCCACTTCATCAATATCATCAAATGCGCTCGCGTCGCGGTCATCTTCGATTAGCAGTGTGCGTCGCCGACCCTTGCCGCAGACACCGCACCCGAACGAAAAAACGCGACATTCCTTCAGCGTGCCATCGCCACCGCAGTCTTCCTTTTCGCGTATTCCACGGCCTCAGACGGCACAGCATATTTCAGTGGAGGAAACCTCGATATCGACGCCACCATTGTCACCACGTGCGACTGTGAAAAATGCGTATTCATTGGCAACGGCTCAAGCACATGCAGAAGCGATCGCGAAGGCAGCTAATCCATCGGCTGCTGCTGCTCCTACGGCTCCTGATGATTTTTCTGCGGTTGCATCTTCGCCTCAGAGAATTCCTCTTGACGTACGGCCGGAGGGATCATGTTCACAGCGGCGCGATTCCCAAAGCTCACAGAGCCTTTGGGAGCAGATACAGCGTCGCTCATTTAGTCGCCGTGATAGTCAAGACTCGATCCTACCAGAGTACTCACATCACACGGACTCACACACATACGCGCACGTCATGTCTTTGCAGGGCACGTGTGTCGACTTGTCAAGCTTGTCGCAAGTAGCGCATTTGCTGAGCTCGATCATTGAGCGCAAGCCGCTAATCAAAGGTTCGGTCGTATACCCGCTAAGTTTCACGGGGCGTACGCTGGTCACGACGCTGGCATCCATGATCACTCAATATGTGCAAGTCTCGCCGCGTCTCCATGTCGAGACGGTCATGCTGGATCCTGTGGCACAGCGCATCGCACTAGATATTGCGCGCACGCTAAAGACGCAACTGTTCATTCACGAGGCCGACTGGGAAGAGCACGAGATCACAAACGATGTCGCTGGCGTATATATGTTGTACTCAGACTCGTTGAGCGGGAACAAGGAGTCATCACATGCGTCGGCTCTGCGCGGTGTGTCTACCCATTTGTTTGTGCGGAGCGATTCGGTCCACGTCGCTCTGAGTGCTACAGCGGCCGCGGCTTGTGCATCGGTGGCTGAAAGGGATCTGCCATCTGGTATACTGACGCCCTTGTCACAATGCTATAGCCCAACATGTTTGTGGAGCAACGGCCGCGCTTGCTACTCACCAAGTTGTCCTCGTCGTGGACGTGGCTTCCCAAGCATGATCCTGGACCATGAGCAGCCTATCGAGACGGTGGGCGCAAAGGCATGGGTCGAACTTATGCCGAAAGACATCGTACTCACGCTGCCTCGGGAGGAGGTGAAGCGGCAGAATGCGATCCACGAATTCGTTCAGAAAGAAGAGGTGTTTCTGCATGACCTCCAGCTGCTCAGAATGTTTGCTGACCGACTCCGCAGCCTGGCTAACCCTATGCAACCAGGTCTTCCTGGCGATGCGCCGCTGGTCGGCGCAGCACTCGATGTATTTATTCGTGAGGTCTTCGGCAACTTGGACCAGCTCCTGCCATTGATTGCGCGGTTTGTCGATGAGTTGCACGAGCGGCAGCGGGAGCAGGGTCCTGTCGTCCAGACCATTGGGGATGTCGTAACGCGCGCTGCGCTTGACTGGAGCTCCGAGTACACTGCATACGTAGCCCACTATCCCGCGGCGCTCGCGCGCCTCAAATCTGAGGCTGAGTCGAATGCGCGCATGCAGCGCTTTATCGACGACTGCCGGCGGCACCCAGCTGCCGCTCGACTGCCGCTCGACACATTCCTGTTCCGCCCGCCAGCCCGGCTTCAGCGTTATCACTTGCATTTGGAGTCGGTGCTAAAGTACACGTCCGAATACAGTGACGACCAAGATGCGCTCAAGCTAGCGATCGAAGTATTGGATGAGCAGTGTCTCATTGCTCAGTCGCAAGTGAAGCAGACAGAAGACCAGCTACAGGTTCGTGACTATGCTCGGGTACTTGCAACGAAGCGCTACGACGACAATGTCGACATGGACCTCACGGACCCTCGGCGGCAGCTTGTGCATCATTCGCGCGTGTTCCGCCGTCCGGACAATTTTGAGTTCGAGTGGACAGAGCTGGTCGCCATCCTTTTTGACAACTACTTCGTGCTCGCAAAGCGCAAGCCCAACCTTGACTGCTCCAACGCATCATCATCGCTCCGCACGAAGCTCGTGATCAACCGAAAGCCGATCCCTACCTTCTGCTTAGATATGAGCGGCTTCGATATGGTGCCAGTGAGCCGTAGCTCTGTGAACCGATACCTGCTGCCGTCGCAAGTGAACGAAATGTTTCCGTTTGTCGTGACGCACCGCTTCCACACGAATCAGCAGCCGATGACTCTCTACGCTACCAGCAGTGAAGAGCGCGACAAGTGGCGCACGGCGCTGCAGGTGCTCCGATGCGATCGACTGCCCCCTCTGTACAACCAGTGTGACTTAAGCGGCACTGCGTTCTCAACGAAGCTCGAACCAAGCGAGACGTACGCGTTCGTGAAGGATGCACCTTGGACACGATCTCACGTCACGTGTGCAACGACCTGGCTTTGGCGTGATCACATCAATCTGTTGGCCATAGGCACAACGGACGGCGTGTGGATCGGACGGTATGCAGAGCCACGCACGCTGCGCAAAGTCCTGCACATGAAGGGCGTTATGCAGTGTGCGGTGCTGACACCGTACCGCCGGTTCCTTGTGCTCGCAGACAAGACTCTGATCGCGTACGATCTCGAAGCACTTGTGCCTAGTGGCCAAGCCGTGCCGAGTGTGGCGCCGATCCGTTTGGACGGGGCACGTGATGTGTCGTTCTTCTCCCTCGGCTATGTTTGGGGCGCCCTGCACCTGGTGTATGCGAAGCGCAAGACGACCGAGACAAGTGTGCGGATTCTGGCACTCCAGACGTCGACGAAGTCGGATTCGTTAGGGCATGCGTCGTTGAAGGGGTTCCACTTGGTGCACAAATTCTACGTGTACCCAGAAGCGACGCAGATCCAGTGCATTTCCGACGGCTTCATCGTGTCGGCGCCACGTGCCGTCTACACGTATCGCCTTGGCAGTACATCTTTAACGCCGTTGCTTGCCCAGCGCCAACGCGATGAGCGCGCGCATAACCTTTTGAAGCAATGGGAGGGATCCCAGCCTTTGGGCGTGTTCCATGTGCCTGAGCTGAACTGCTGGCTAGCTTGTTTTGATCGCGGCGCGTGCTTCGTCAATGAAGCCGGCCTAATTGTTTGTCCAGATCGCTCATTCCTGTGGGAAGTGACCATGGACAGCGCCGCGTACTATAAAGGCCATGTCTTCGCTTGTTCACCGACGCTTCTCGAAGTGCACGAGGCCAAATCGGGTCGCCTTGTCCATCTGTCAGAAGGCCATCACATGCGCTTACTCCTCCACACATCGACCGACCAGACACTTCCCATCCCGCCGATTCTCCTTGAAACTATACCAACAGCGACACCGCTCGTTGACGTACAGCGTGTTGTGGCATTACATCGCCCAGCAGAAAACAAAGCATGGCAAGTCCAGCAAGAAATACCTGACGACAGTGCAGAAGAAGGCAGATCAACATCGAACTTGTTTTAAATGTATGCGGACCCAACGGCGTCCCTGTAATAAGAAGATACCCCTAATTTGCTTTCATTACACACCTACCAATGTACAGAGAAAGCTGCGAACCTGTGCGGCAAGGCGGTAAGCAGCCCTGGTCTGCCCAGCACAGACCGTTGTCTATCCACGTATTCCTCCATTATCGAGACCCTTGAGACGGCGACATTTGGCCATCCATTAAAGCTTGTGTGGCTTCTCGGGAACACGGAAGCATGGCTTTCCTGTGACCTGTGTTATGGTCAAGATGACATCGTACACAAAGTATGCGTATAAAACGGCACAGATGCCTACTACGCCATACACAAGTTGCTGCGTCGCAGCCACAGACGTCTGCAGTATGGGCCGCGGCAAATGTGCATCGACTGCCAACACAATGCTAGGAACAAGGAGTGCATTCCAGTACGGGTATGCCCTCTTGCACACGTGCGCAAGGATCACAAGTCCCACCAGGTAGGCAAAGCTTAGGCCCCAGCTCAGAAGGAACGGTACAAAAAGAGAGCCCTCCACCATGATGCGCGCGTCATTCCCAAGCGCCCAAGCGATATGGGCACACACCTGCACCACAAAAGGCATGAGACCCACCAATGGCATTAAGGCAGACCGCTGCTCTCGCTCGCACTGCACACGTACATTTTGGTAAGCCTGCCAAGCATTGACAGAGAGGCCCAAACTCGCGAGCGACATAAGCACGTCGCCGAGGGGGAAGTTCGCCCAGGCGAGATGTGTGCGGACCCAATCATTCTCAGCGACGTGGAAAAGATCGAGAAGACCGCGCACCACTATCATAGGACCACCAAGAGCCATAGCCGTGTATAGCACACAAAGAAGAAGAATGCCTTCCACAGGTCCAGAGAACTGTGACAAGAATAGCACGTGCGTGTGGTACTCTTCCCATGTCGTTAGGAAGAAGCTCGCGAGCGACGACACCATGCTAACAAGCGTCCAGTACGAGCGGCCGTACCCGCACGCTGTCGATGCAAGAATCACCTCCAAGGTCGTGTTCAGCGCGTCACAACCATGATCGAACAGCTCCCCAAGGGGACCAGACATGCCTGTACGCCTTGCTTGCTTGCCATCAATAGCATCAAAGCTCTGATACATAAAGAGACAGATAGCCCAGACAAGCAGCATCCACGACGGCACACCCGACGTCGTCGAAGGCTCAAGCCCTTGCCGGAGCAGGCGCTCTGGCACACCACCATTAGGTAGAATCGGTACCTTTGGTACTGCACCATCATTTTGCATCACATTCATCCGCACACGTGTAGCAAGTTCCATATCGCCGTCCAAATACATCATAGTACCAAGATTTGCGACCACAAGGAGCAGGCCACAAAGTGTGAGTGTGTTGGGCGCGACAGACAAAGGAACAAGCGTGACAAGCCAGTTCCAATACGGTCCAAGTACATAAGTTGACACTATTGATGATCCGCCACTAGCATACTTGTATTGCGCAAGATTCGCACGGTGCTGTGCCCCCAAGTAGTGGAACATGGTCAAATCCCAGCATGTTAGGATGGTCCGTGGCACGTGTGTCCAGGTCGGAGCGCCGACGCGCTGCTGTGCTTATGTCATCCATATGTTGCAGATCTGACGCGCGCGTGCACAAATGAAAACTAGATCTGCGCTACTTCGCAGGGTCACCCTCCATGCAGGACCACTAGTTGCATGGCACGTGCATCATTGGTATCAATTAAGCTACTTCTACATGAGGATCTCGGCGGACTTGCAAAGAACCTAGATCGCAGACGTGCGCAGAATCTTCTTCCATGTCGTCGCCATCTTCATCATCGTCCGTCACCACACGTCCAGCGCGAGCAGCCGCTGCAAGGACTGCACCAGGCGACGAAACCGTGGTGTCATCGTCTGTACCAGGTATTGTTGTGGCTGACGACGGCGCCACAATCTCCAGACCCTCTTCGTTCGCTAGGTGCAATAGACATATAAAGCAGAACGAAGTGCTAATTTCATTGTACTTTGCCGGTGTGTACATGGACTCAAGCTCGTCCAAAGCTGTGTCCAGCGTCCTGGATTCGTGTTCATCCAAATCAAGGGATTTCCATAAGTTGTCCTTGAGTCGCTTGACATCGACTTGCTTTGCACGCTTTGCATGATCGACAAACTCCGGTCGCACACGACGGAGAGCTGCTTCATTGGCCCACGCCTCTTCGTCAATATCGCTATCGGCATCGAACGCATCCGCCGGCGCAGGCTCCGCCGGTGGCACAAGCACGTCGTCATATGGATCATGATCTTCAAACAGCCCCGTGTCGAAACCACCGTCTTCAGCAGGCATCGACTCGACATGATTCTCGCTCCACATGCCATCTTCATCATTCCATGGATCTAGGGCTGTCTCTTATACACATCTCCGAGCCCACGAGACTAGGCATGATCTCGT
>OJLB01000352.1_pt1 | contig 22254 bp, 15 predicted proteins | sample 1596861 | NCBI WGS metagenome assembly OJLB01 (sample SAMEA3904681, study PRJEB24821) | metagenome | biome: Builtin; feature: hospital; material: surface | place: USA | collected 2013-06-06
GTCGTCGGCAGCGTCAGATGTGTATAAGAGACAGTCACGGGCTGGCTTGATAAAAACGATCTATATTCGCGTTTGGCGAGGGTTAACGTCGGTCTCCATACAGCTTTGTGGGATGGGTACCCCATGGCCGTGCTTGAGATGAACGACATTGGCGTGCCTGTCCTCGTCCAAAACATCCGTGCGCTGCGGGATTGCCCGGCTGAAGCGCGTTTCGGCGGAGTTGACGACGCTGTTCGAAAAGTCATCAGGGCTATCGACGAGCCCGAGTCTCTTCGGAATGCTTGGGAAAGGGTCCAGGATAATCACAGCGTGGCGACTCTCACGGATGCGCTTCATGAGTGCTATTCGAAAGCGGGGGGAGAATAAGGGTAGAATTACCGTCGGTTTTCAGGTAAATAAAACTTATTAATTATCGCGTACCGACGCTACCGACCCAATTCACCCCCAATATCTGCCACGATCTGAACCTACGCACGAGTACGAGACCGAGCATAAATACGAGCCCGAGCCATGCTCACGCACGAATCCGACGCACGATACCCACCAATAACGAAGGACACGAGAATGCGGGCTGCTTCCTCCACTGATCCAGGTGGTCGTCGCAGCTTTACGTCCCAAAGCCACGTTCGCGGAAATCACACGTTTTTTTCGCCCGAGGATATCATTGTGTTCTGGTTCGTCGGGCTTCTGTGCTCCATGGCCATCAGTGGCTTGCATTCACGTTTATTACCTCCGAAATTCGACCGCGATGCACAAGTCATTCAGAACCTTCTGGCGAAACCAGGCCTCGTGAGATACGAAGACTATGGGTCGTTCGCCACCATCACCTCCGTGTATCACGCGCTCGGCTTAGCGCATTCACCAACGCTGGCCGGATTCTTCGGCGTTATGATTGCGCACTGCGCATTAGCCGTCGTTCTCTGGCGAATGAGACCAATCCGCGTGACCGCCTTTAGCGTCGGCGCGCTCGTTCTCTACTCGCTCCTTGTAGGCGTCTACCAGGGGGTTTATACCAAGGAAATCATTATCAGCGCTGTGGTCATCGTCGTCGCGGCAGTACCGACGGCGCTGCAGTCAGCGTGGATATGGGACTGCATTCTCGCCGTCGTCATGGCTGCATTGGGCCATTACTTCCGCCCGTATTGGGTGCTCATTGCCGTCTTCTTCATTGGGCTCCGCATCTTCGTTTCTAACACCGCACTGTCTCGTCGGTGGATAACAACCCGCCGATTCATTCTGCTGATGCTGGCCTATTCCCTGGCCGCATCATTAATCATCGTGGCCCGTGGCCTCCCTGCAGACCACTACCGCATCTTGGTTAACGCGGATCGAGGGGCTGATACCGGGTCGCTGATCGGTCGCTTTATCGAGCACCCCGAACCGATCGCGGGAATAGTCAATGTTGTGCTCTCGACGGCCATGTTGATGTTCCCCCTGACCTTGGTGGCCAAACTATCGCCCTACTACCTGGTGATTTTCGTAGTTATCGCCAGTTTTTGGGCGAGCTACTTCTACGCCGTCCGACAGTGGCTGCGCAACGACCATCGACCCCCGCTCGTGGCGCGAGCAATGTGCCTGATCGCCGCATTTGCCGTTGTACAAGGACTTTTCGAACCAGACTACGGGTCCGCGCTTCGCCACCTCACGCCACTCATCCCGTTGTTTTTCATTGTTGTGGCAGGAGAGCGCGAAGCAGTAGGCGGCAGTGGATATGCCTGTCCATGAAGGCATAGAGCGTGGGGCGGCGCGCGGTGTGCCAGAACACGGCGTGATTGCCGGGCAGCACACAGATAGATCGTCCCCGGACCGGCAACCAGGCGAGTACCGACGCGACTACCGGTTAGCATCGCCTCGAGCGGCAAGTCCACCATTGCCAACGCCAACTCAGCTGTCGTCACCATCCCATCCTCCTTCAGCATTCAACTGACCGAGTGACCACCCTTCAGCCCGTCAAAGTGAGAGCTAAATGACCTACCCGCAGTACAGTGACAACGTCGATGCCTACCCACGCCCCGCGGGTATCGAGATGCCTCCCGAGGAGGATCGGACTCAGATTGTCCGACGAATTTGGGCAGTAGTCCGCCGTAACGCGTGGATCCTTGCGCTGTTTATCGTTCTGGGTGTCGCTGGTGCATGGGGTGTCTCCGTGCTGATGCCGACGAAATACACGTCGACAGCGTCGGTTTTCGTCTCAGTAGAAAGCGACGGATCCATATCCGACGCCTACCAAAGCACCCAGTTCGCTGAACAAAGGATGCAGTCCTATGCCCAGCTAGTCAGCGGGGACGTCCTTGCCGAGCAGGTCATCAAAGATCTCAACTTAGACATGACACCGCGGGACCTCACCAAGGAACTTGAGGCGACCGTCGTTCAAGACACCGTGGTCATGGAAATTTCCGCCACGGATACCGACGCTGCTCAGGCGCAAAAAATAGCGTCGGATGCTGTGAAGGTTCTCTCCAACCAGGCCGAGCAACTGGAAGCGCGCACCGACAACAACGACAACGGCAACTCGAGGTCGCGCACGACTTCGAACCAGCAGTCCACGACGGCCCCCAGGATTTCTCTGATCAATAGCCCGGAAAAAGCGACGGAGCCGTCGTCGCCAAAAATGGCGATGAATCTGATTCTCGGTGGTGTACTCGGGTTTCTAGTGGCCTGCATGCTTGTTGCCCTGCGGTTCTTCCTGGATCGCTCGGTCCGGTCCAGCGAGGAACTCGAGCGGCGTACGGGCCTACCCAGGCTCGGAAGCGTGCCGGTGATACCGGAAGCTCAGCGCACCAAGCCGCTGGACTTTAACGACGATCGCGTCCGGCCGGCCGAGGCATTCCGAGAACTCCGCGTTAACCTGCGCTTCGTCAACGTGGATAACCCCCCGCGCGTTATTTCTGTAACAAGTGCGCGGATCGCCGACGGCAAGTCCATGACCAGCCTGAACCTTGCCGGGGCCTTGGCTGCCGATGGCGACACCGTCTGCCTGGTTGATGCGGACATGCGGCGATCAAAGATGACAACCTACTTTGGTGGTGCCATCCACAGTTCGGCGGGCCTGTCAACAGCGTTGGCTGGTGATGCCGACGTGGCCGATGTTCTGCAGGAAACCGAGATAACTGGTCTCGACGTCCTTGCTGCAGGTGTGACACCTCCCAACCCCGGCGAGCTCCTTGGCAGCCAAGCGTTCCGCCACATCCTCGACGAACTACAAGAGCGCTACGACTGGGTGATTGTGGATACGCCACCGATCCTGCCCGTCACCGACGGTGCGTTGGTCGCTACCACGGTCGACGCCGTTATCGTCGCTGTACGATACGGGAAACGCAACTACGATGACGTCACCCGCACACTTGCATCATTGCGGGCCGTGCACGCGCCGATCATCGGTACTGTTCTGACGGCCGTGCCGCAAAATTCCGACGAAGGACGATACGTGGGGTCCTACTCCAGGTACGAATCGGGGAGCGAACATAAGTCTGCGGCTGTGGCTCCTGCATCTTCGGCGACGAGCACGGGTTCGACGACGAGCGTCGGTGATGAAGAGAAGACTGAAAAGGATAAGTCTGGGCAGGATGATGCCGGTCTGAACAAGGCCGACGTCGATGAGCAGAAGGATGTCGACGAGGTCAGTACCTCCGAGGACGACGCGACCGGAGAGTCTACGAGTACCGACGGGGATGCGACGAGTACCGATGTCGACGAGGACACCAGTGAGGACACCGCAGAGGCCGAAGCCAACGGTAGCGATCCCGTCGACGACACCGTCGACGACGACACCGAGGAAGCTAAAAAGGGCGACGAGAAGGACTACTGACTAGGGTAGAGGCCTATGAAGATCGTCTTCGTCTGCACCGGCAACCAATGCCGGTCGCCCGTGGCCGAATATGTCGCGCGTTCGTTTGCTAATGAACTCACCGCCCAGGCGAAGACAAAAGGCCAACAAGCAGCCAATTCGTCCTCCCAGGCACTCGAATTCGCCAGCGCAGGAACACACGCTCACCGCGGAACACCCATGGACCCTCGGGCATTGCGCTTCCTCGTCGAAGAGGGCATAAACGCCGATGGCTTCTCCTCAACACGCCTCAACAGGGCAGCCCTCGCGGGCGCGGACATCGTCGTCGGTATGGAAACCGCCCACGTCGAACAGGCACTCCGCATCGCACCCGTCCTCCTCAAGAAAGCAGCCACGCTAAGGCAACTCGCAGCCTGGTCAACGATCGATTCAGTCCGCTTCCCGGACGACATTGCGCACCTTCGCGCTACCCGTGCAGGTAAAGAGATACTCGACGTCCACGGCCCGGACATTCCAGACCCCGTGGCAGCTAATGACGACGACTTCATGCGCATCAGCCGTGAAGTCCGCGACAACGTTAAAGCACTGGTCAAGGCCATTATTAATGCCCAGGATGCCTAGTTCCACGCCCGCTGTTTCATGCCCGCCCCAAACACCAAGCCGAGGTTGAATGCGCCCGTCTCACCGTTCCCACATACGACGGCACCACCCCGTACGCCGCGCTATCGCGGTTATCGCTGCGATCGTTGTCCTCGCATGGTGTGTTTTCGCATCGCGCTTTCTATGGTTCCCCCACGTCGATAAACAACCCGCCCACGTCGACGCTATTGTGCAACTCGGCGGCCCCCACGGTGGCGTCGATACTTATGAAGCAACACGAAATCTAGCGCACAACTACACCACCAACCTCGTCATTTCAGACCCCTACACTGAAAAACCCGACCTCGGCGCGCGGATCTGCGCGCCCGGACCTGGCGTCGCTGTGTACTGCATTCATCCCGACCCGAGTACGACGCGGGGCGAAGCGCAGGCCATCGAACAGCTCGCCGAGGAACACGGGTGGTCGCACATCATGGTGTACGCGACCGGGAAATACCACGTCGCCCGCGCCCGGATGATCATCGGACGATGCTACGACGGCGATCTCAACGTCGGATATCATAAAACCCCACTGAGCTGGAAAGACACGATATGGGAATGGGCATATCAAACCGGGGGCGTCGCGAAAGTGCTTGTCCAACGAGGGTGCTAATGCGCGCTGATGGACACCGCCAGAATGTGTGACGACGGCACACTGCTGTGCTTACCGCGCCGTGGTTGCGCGATCGATACTGCACCGATGCTGAACCGATGCCGCACTGATCCCGCCCGATGTCGCCCCAAGACCGGATGCGAAGTCATAGTGCCACGTTGTCTATGGGTAAGCTGACAGAGACAAGTCTGAGAAGGCTCACTTATTCAGGAAGTAGACACATGACCGATACTCCTTCCGAGCGCCCCTCCGAGGACGTCACGACATCGCAGACCGCGCCGCATAAAACCGCGACGGGGAAAGACAATGTCGTTGAAATCGTCGCTCCCGTGTCCGGACGGGTCATTCCCATTGAAGACGTCCCCGATCCCATGTTCTCCGAAAAAGTCGTTGGAGACGGACTAGGAATATCTAAACCAAAAAGCGGGAAGATCCTAGCGCCGGTATCGGGCAAAGTCATGATGGTCGCCAAAACCGGCCACGCATTCGCGCTCAAAACCGAAAACGGGCTTGAAGTCCTGGTCCACCTAGGGATCGACACCGTCGAGCTCAAAGGTGAGCCCTTCGACATGACAATTTCCCGCGGAGACCAGCTCCACGCCGGGGACAAAGTCGGCATCATGGACGTCGACGTCATTAAATCGGCAGGCAAAGACACCACAGTCATTGTCGCGATCACCAACACGGCGAAGAAGCTCGACAACCTCAAAGTTACGCACAAGGCCGTCACATCGGGTGACCCCGTAGCGGCTGCCACTCTGAAAAAGCTCAAGTCCGCAGAGAAATCGACGACGAGTAGCGCGCAGGGAAGTAGTGCTTCCGGTACAACCTCAGGAGCCGCAGCGGGGGGAGCTGCAGCGGGGTCCACACCGGCGTCCGTACCAGCAGCATCCGGCGAGGGTGCCGACGCAGGACAAGGCAATGCTGGACAAGGAAACGCGACCGACCAGGGGAACGCTGCCGCTGAACGCCCGGCCGATCTTTCCGGTTACGACGCCACCGCATGGGACGTCATCAACAGCATTGGTGGCAAAGAGAACATCAGCTCGTTGACGCACTGCATCACCCGCGTGCGCTTCTACCTCAAAGACGAATCCAAAGCGAACGATGACGCTGTTCGCGACACCGATGGCGTGATCGACGTCGTTAAAGCAGGTGGGCAGTACCAAGTTGTTATCGGCCCCGCCGTCGAAGATGTCTACGATGCTGTGACCAAGCAGCTCAGGGACGTCGAAACAAAAGATGCAGCCGATGCTGAAGCTAAAGAACGCCCCACAACCCTTTGGGGCTGGGCCAAACTGGGGTTCAGTTCGCTGATCGGTGTGATTACGGGGTCCATGATTCCCGTCATCGGACTGTTGGCCGCGGCCGGTATTTTGAAGGGCATCCTCGCGCTATTAGTGCAGGCAGGATGGGTAGATGATAGTACCCAGACCTACATCATCATTGATGCTATGGGCGACGCTGTCTTCTACTTCCTGCCCATCTTCGTCGGATTCACCGCCGCCCGAAGACTTGGATCAGACCCCATCATTGTTGCCATTGTCGGTGGTGTTTTGGCCTATCCGACGTTGGTAGACATGGCCTCAAAACCAGGGGACAAATCTCTGCTCGGCATGTCGCTCAACGCCGAATTCTTCGGTCTGCCATTCCACATGGCGTCGTATAGCTACTCCATTTTCCCGATGATCGTCGCCGCGTGGCTGGCATCCATTCTGGAGCCGTGGCTGAAGAAAGTCATCCCGACTGTGCTGCGCATGATCTTCGTCCCGCTGTGTGAAGTCGTTATCGTATCGCTGGCCATCATGTTGATTCTCGGCCCGGCCGTCATGTTTGTCTCGGAAGGCATTGCGTCGACGCTGATGTGGATCTACCACATCTCGCCCACGATTTCCGGGCTTCTCATCGGTGGTTTTTACCAGTGCCTCGTCATTTTTGGTCTGCACTGGGCTGTTATTCCGATCGTGACGGACCAAGTTTCCGGCCCCGGTGGGGATTCTCCGATCAACGCGATCATTTCCGCAACCATGGTTGCCCAGGGCGGTGCCGTGCTGGCCATCTTCCTGAAGACCAAGCTTCTCAAGATCAAAGAGCTGGCAGGCCCTGCAGCGATTTCCGCGTTCTGCGGAATCACCGAGCCGGCCATGTACGGTATCAACCTGAAATACGGCCGCGTGTTCATCATGGCTTCGATCGGTGGTGCAGCGGGCGGAATCCTGACTGGCACGTTCAACGTCACTATGTACGCATTCACCGGTTCGCTCGTTGGATTCCCGTCGTTCCTCCCGCCGGGAGTGGGCATCGGTGCGAACTTCTGGGGTTACCTCATAGCCTCAGTGACGTCGCTGGTCGTCTCGTTTGTGCTCACGTACTTCTTCGGCTTTAAAGACAGCGACGTCGAGAATGGTCGCGAAGTCAAGAAGGTGCGGCTTGGCCGTCGCGACCCGGTCCAGAAATAACGCGGTACTGGAATACCCCGGCGCTGGAGGGACCCAACGTAGGAAGACCCCAGCGTCGGAATAGGGAACGTGCGTTAGGCCGACGTGTCCGTGGTCGTGTTGCCTGACTTCCGTGACAGGCGGGACGGCCACCACACCCGTCGGCCAATCAATTCGACAATCGACGGCACTAAGAACGTCCGCACGATAAACGTGTCGATAAGCACGCCCAATGAAATGATGATCGCCAGCTGAACCAGGAACTGAATCGGGATCACGAAGAGCGCGGCAAATGTGGCAGCCAGCACAAGCCCGGCACTGGTAATCACCCCGCCCGTGAAGACGAGCGAACGACGCATACCCTCGCGGGTGCCGGCGGCGGGAGCTTCCTCGCGGACGCGCGTCATCAAGAAGATTGTGTAGTCAATAGCGAGCGCCACTAAGAAAATGAATCCGTACAGCGGCACCGTCGGATCCGCCCGATCCAAACCCACGGCCGTGAACAGCAACGACGCTGCCCCAAGCGCCGCGCCATAACTCAGCACCGTGCACATCACCAGGACCAGCGGGGCGACCAGCGAGCGCAGCAACGCAGCGAGCAAAATCGTGATCAACACCAGAACAATCGGAACAATCACTTTCCGATCATGCACCGACGTCGCGTTGGTATCGACGTTGATCGCGGTAGTGCCACCGACCTCTGCGTCCATGCCGTTCAATTCGTGACGCAAAGCCGTGACCGTGTGTTGTGCGTCATCGGAATACACGGGCGACGTCGATGTGGCCGATAACAAGACGTCACCATCGACAACGGTGGGGGAACCGGACTGGCCAGGCCGATGACTTTCGCCTGAACCCGCGTCGGAATCTCCTGTTCCAGGATCCACCGTTCCATCAGGGGAAAGAGGGAGTGAGCCCGACGGCGAATCCTGACTCGATACCGATACCGATTCAACCCCCTGTGTTCCCTGCATAACGCGCGCTGCAGACGGCATCTTTTCTTCGGGAAGCACCACGTATGCCGGGGAGCCCGAGCCTCCCGGGAAGTGCTTATCCAGCACAGCCTGGCCATCGCGGGCCTGGCTGTCACCCAGTACGAACTCACTTTGGGGAACACCATCTGCGTGAAGCGTCGTCACCCCTACACAGCCGGCGGCCAACACGACCGTCACTCCCACCGCCAACTGCCACGGGCGGCGCGACACAGTTCTCGCCACCCACGACCACACTGGGGACGCGGCGTCAGCGTCGCCTTCGGACGGCGTCGGCACGTGAGGCCAGAACACACGGCTGCCCGTAAGGAATAAAACCGCAGGTAGAAACGTTAATGAGACGATCATGGCGCAGCCAATTCCCACCGCCGCGACCGGGCCCAAACCAGAGTTCGACGCCAAATCAGAGAACAGTAAGCACAGCAAACCGGCAGAGACCGTGCCAGCCGAGGCAAGAATCGGACGCCACGAACCCAGCCACGCAGCGCGCGTCGCCTGCCATGCCGACCCGAGGTGCGTATCCGAAGGTGGGAGATTGCGTAATTCCTCCCTGTAGCGGGCCGTGTATAAAAGGCCGTAATCCGTTGCCGCGCCGATGACCAAAATAAAGAGAATGCCCTGGATTTGGCCATTAATCATGACGATCCCCGACGACGCCAGCGCGACGTTAACCCCGACCGCGGCAGCCAAGGCGATCATCGACCCGAGCAGGACAAGGAACGGGAGGAAGGGCGAGCGGTACACGGCCACCAAAATGACCAACACGGCGGCCACTGTCACGAGCAGGAGCAGCCCGTCGATGCCGCTGAAAGCGTCCGATAAATCAGCCGTATAGCCGGCCGGGCCCGTCACCCACCCTTTGACGTCGGAGGGGAGATCGGATTTCAACGTCGATGTGAGGTCTTCCACCGCATCCGTCGAGTTGCTGTCGGATGGAAGCAAAACAACCATTTGAGCAGCTGTTTTGTCGTCGGATGGAATGAAAGGGCTCGCGGAGTCGTCCCCTCCCGCAGCATCACGAAGTTGTTGAGTAACCGGCCCCAGCGCGGAAATATCCAAGGGCTTCCCGCCAGACTGCTCAACAACAACGATCGCGGGGAGCCGATCTTGATCCCCGAACTCCTTGATCTTCTCCTGGACCTGCGCAGATTCCGACGATTGCGGCAAAAATGACGACTGATCGTTCGTTGCGACGTTGCTGAGGTTGCCGAATTGTGGCCCGCCGAAAGCTGCAATTCCCAGCCAGACCGCAATAATGATCACGCTGAGAGCGACGAGCTTCCCGGTTCGGGGCGACCGTCCGGGTGACCGTCGGGACGATGATTCTCGACGTGATGTGCCGTTCTTTCTTACCGACAAGCTACCCCGCGCCGGCGGGGTAGCCGGTGAAGCATTGTCCCGCTCGGAGCGCGGAGAGCCCCCGGGGGAATGTGGAGTTGTGTTCATGCGGGCCGACCTCGGGAAACTGGGGGATATAGCTGGGGAAACGCGGGTGAATAGCTCTGGGAATGCCGAGACTACGGTTATCTTTCAAGCAGTGGCTCCCAGTCTAGGGGAGATGGTTAGGGAAGATGCCTGAGTCCAGCGTCGACAATAAAAAAGTTGGCAGGAAAGATAGAGGGGACAACGCACAGCAGTCACTGTCGCAGGCAGTCGCTGCAGGCGCATAAATTAGTTGCATAAGTTGAGCCCGGTGCCGGACCGCAGGGTGCTGAACCAAGGAAACGGATAATATGACCATTCCCCGAGATAGAACGACACTTCGCCGCCGCCTCACGAGCCTTTTCCAAGATTGGCGGTGGGACGGAACCTGGTCCCTGCGCACGATCCCCACCGACGGGTGCGCCCCTTTATTTGGCGACGACGACGCACAATGCCAACGCCACCGCCGTGTTATTACCGACATGATCACGGAAGGTTTCCCGGAAACCGACGTCCACTTTGTGAACCTAGAGGATTCGGAAGCGGAGCCGAGCGCCTCCGATGACCCAGCCGCCCCTGCACGCCTCATCGCCCTGATGTGCCATGACCTCGCCACCAAGGACGAGCGGCCGCTGACGCAGATCTTTGTTTATCAACTCGGAGTGTGGCGGGGGTTCGCTATCCACCACATGTGGGGCGACGGGCCCACCATGCGTGATCGGCTAGGGAGCGTGTACGCGTATGTGGGGTCTGTATGGCCATGCGGGCGTTTTGCCGACGACGGTCACGGCCAGCCAGAGAACGGCACGCCCACGGTGGCACCGCGAAAACTTACCCGTAGCGACACCACCTTCCTCATGCAGTTCGGCGCGTGGGTGGAAACGCTGATCAAGCGCCCGCGAGCAACGTTGCGCAGCGTCAAAGATGTTCTTCGCGCTGAAAAAGCGTCGTCGGAGAACCACGATGACCAGCAGGCCGTGAACCGGCAGCCCGAGGACCCAGCTCCGGCGGAGTTACTTACCACTACCTTGACGTACACATGGGAAGGTCAGGAAGGAAACAAACCGCGGGCAATTCCCTTGGCGTGGGATTGGTGGAACGAGCTCAGCAGCCAGCTTGATGAGGGCGACGGTTATCTCGACCCCAACGAGTTTTGGCTCATCGTTGGGCTGCGCCGCAACAGTAAAATCCTGGCTCACCGCGGTGGGAATCTTCTGGTGAGGTCGCGGATTACTGTTGGGGGTTCACGTGATACCGACATTGCCGCGACGAAAGAACGCTTGAAATCGCCGTTCGCGGTCACGCGCGCAGCCTTGAGCGCCGCGCCGCAATTAGTGAAGCAAATCCTTCAGCTGTCGCGCTCGGTTTCTCTGCCCCCGATGGCTATCCGGTCTGTCACTAGTCCGTCCTCGATATCCACCATGTGGACCTATAACCGTTTGGCCGCCGATGAACCCCAAGAAATCGCCGTCGGAACACAGGGGCTCGGGGCCCTACTGGTCGGGAGTTTCGAAGAAGGCCGCACATATCGCGTCATCATTTCCGGATTCGTGTCCCAGAAAGTGCATCGCGCCGGGATGGAAGCGCTGGATCGCATCGTGAAAGCCGCAGGTTATACGCGGGTATAGCACCGACGCGGTACGCGCTCAGCCTGCACGCGCCGCGCTACGCTCCCCGTCAGACCTGAGTGTGCCGCCCTTGCGTCGACACTGGAGAACACAAGTACGGCACGGCAACAATACTCACCGTCATAGTCGCGCAGAACAGATACACGACTGGCCCACCGTGGAACACGAGCGGGACAAGCATGAATAACACGGCGCGGGCACCGCTCCACACCATGTACCCTCGCTGTTTGCCCACGATAACCGGGTATTTCGAGAGCATCGCTGAGACCATGCCCGTCGTCGCGTACAACGAAAGCGCAACAAACAGCGGAAGATAGTCCGCCCCCAGGTACGCGCGATCATTCCACACAATGGCCGCATACTGGACCAAGGCCGTCCCGACTCCGAGCACCACGGCCACGATCGTCGCGATGCGCAACTGCACGCGGTAACCATCGGGATCGTTGTTGCGGATCGCCTTCGACGCGGGAGCCTCAAAGCTGGGGGAGACAACCTGCTGTGCCAGCGTCAAGAACCCACCGTAGAGACGCACAACAATTGCCCACGCGTTCGCATAGGAGCCCAGGACCGGCGTGACCATTCCCTGAATTTGGAAGCCGATATCGCCGAAAAATGTGCCCGTTGTCGCTTCCTTGTGTTCCCGGATGTAGGACCGCAAGGGCGAGGCAAACACCGACGGGAACGCCACCAATGACGACCACTCGCGCTTAATCGTTGCCCCCACCTGCTGGTTTGTCGCCCGGGCCAATAACACCGCCCCCACCACGTAGTTCAGCGCAGCGACATAAATGAGGCCCTCACGGACGGGGACGAGGAACACAACCACGCAGGTCGCCACGATGTTCACCACGCCGTAGAGGAAACGAACCCGCGAATACACGTCCATCCGGTCTTCGCGGATCGTGATCGCCACGTACATGTTGTACACAGTGATCGCTACGGTCGCGAGCATCGCCCACAGCACCCGCGCCGACCACGCAGGATGGAGCCACATCAGCGCCACGCCCACAATGCCCAGCATGACCGTGCCAATCATCGCCATAAGGCCCGAGGCAGCCGTCGAAAATGACAGGCGATCGTCGGGAAGGCGGAGATACACACTGTGGTAACTCAACGTCATCGTGCGGGACACGATCATGCCCAGGGACACCGGAAACAGCATGTAGGCCACCATTCCCGGCTGCTTGGCCACCACCGGCACCACCATGGCCACGAAGTTCAGCGCCTGGCCGATGAGGGCTGGGCCGAAGCGTGAATATAGTTGCCGAAGACGCGTTAAGGCGTTCCCCATCCGTCACCTCATTATTTCTTCACTCGCCATCGACAACCGTTGAGCCCACAGCGGTACGCGTATCAAAGACGGCTACCAAATCTGGACGCGGTCCTTCGGATCCAGCCACATTCCATCACCCGGGTGGACGTCGAAGGCCTCAGCAAATTCGTCGATATTTCGGGCGATGACATTACACCGGAACTCAGAGGGCGAGTGGGGATCGATCGCCAAATACTGAGCGCTCAGCTGCGGGCGGATTGCGGTGCGCCACACGTTTGCCCAGGCCAGGAACAGTCGCTGCATGGCCGTGAAGGTGGGGGCGTCGTCGTAGTTCATGCCCGCGTCCGCCTCCGACTCCTGACCCAGCGGTGCCATGGCGGTGCCGTCGGTAAGAAGGAACGGCATCTCCGGGGAGGTTTCGGGCGTGAGCCCCTGGTCCTCGAGGTACAGGCGGTAGGCCACCACAGCAATACCCAGGCCACCGAGGTCGCCGATGTTCTCGCCGAGGGTGAAACGGCCATTGACGTGCTGCGCAGTCAGCCCGCGCTGCTCGAGGCCTTTCGGGATGAGCGGGTTGAACTGATCTACCAACTTGCCCGTCAGCTTTTCGAAGGCTTCGCGATCTTCCGACGTCCACCACGAGTTCAAATTGCCCTCGCCGTCGAACTGGGAGCCTTGATCGTCGAAACCGTGGCCAATCTCATGGCCAATCACCGCACCAATACCGCCGAAGTTCTGGGCCATATCCGCGTCGGGATTGAAGAACGGCGGGCGAAGGATCGCAGCGGGGAACGTGATGTCATTGACCACCGGGTTATAGAAAGCGTTGACCATCTGGGCGGGGGCCACCCACTCGGACCGGTCCGTCGGGTTCCCCACCTTGGCGATCTCATACCGGTGGCGCCACGCCGACGCGCGTCGGGAATTGGCCACTAGATCCTCGCCATGAGGGGAAAACTCCAGGTTGGTGTAGGTTTTCCACTGATCCGGGTAGGCAATTTTCGCGCGGAAAGTCCCGAGCTTCTCCAGCGCGCGATCCCGCGTATCCGGGGTCATCCAATCGAGGTTGCTAATCCGCTTGCGGTACGCCTTCAGCAGGTAATCCACCAGAGACAGCATCTTCTGCTTGTGCTCCGGCGGGAAATGGCGCGCGACGAACTCCCGGCCGATGTCGTCGGAAATGGAGCCATCGAGGAACGACACCGCGCGCTTCCACCGAGCACGCTGCTCGGTCGAGCCTGACAACACACGCCCGTAGAAGTTAAACGACTCGCGGCTCACGTCCTCGGCCAGCAACGATGCACGCTGCGTCAAGATCTGCCACCCGGCCCACAGTTTCATCACGGACAGATCCGTTTCCTGGGCCAGCGTCGCCACATGCTCCAGATAGCTCGGTTCGCTAACCACGATCGTGTCCGTCGACAATTCTGTCGCTTCCAGCCATGTTTTCCATGGGAAACCGGTGGGCAAATCGTCCACTGAGGTGGGGTTATAGGTCTTGAGCGCGTCGCGAGTGTCTTCCACATTCCAGTGGCCCTTCGCGAGGCGCGTCTCAAACTCGATGATGGTGTCCGCCAACTTCTCATTCGACGCGTCGGCGAATTCTGCCGGGACCAGGGGAGATTTCTCCCACTCCGGGCCTCTGGTGGCATCGCGAGCCATCGTGAACATCGTCGCAATGTGCCCCTTGAGCTTGTCGACGATGGGGCGGTGAGCCTCTTCGCGGTAGTAGGCCTCATCGGGAAGGGTGAGCCCGCCTTGATTCAGATAGGCCGCGTCGATGGGGGAATCCGACGCCTTCGCCACGTAATAACCGGCCAAACCACCAATCCCGACGACGTCTAACGCGCCGAGTGCCCGCGCAAAATCCTCAAGATTATCGACGTTGATACGTGCGAGATGGTCCTTCAGCGGAGCAAAACCGGCCTGGTTGACACCCTTGTCGCCGTCGACGTCCATGAAGCTTGCGAAACCCGCGCCGATCCGTGTGGTGGGGTCGGCGTCTTTGATAATCGCGTTGACATCCTCTTCTGCCTGGTCGCGGAGTGTGTGGAAGGTGCCGTCGACGGGGCGATCGTCGGGGATGGGGTGGTGCGATAGCCACGGTCCGGACACGTACCGGTAGAGATCGTCGCTGGGTGAAGGGCGAGTAGCTGGGGCCTCGGAAATATTGTCAGGGATTGAGGTTTCGCCTGAGTGATTGTTCTGCGCTGGCGTGTTCTGTGATGATTTGTCATCCGATGGTGTGGTGGGCTCGGGATTGTTCACGGTTATGACCTTCCTTTCATGTGTGAGGAATGATAGCGGGCGGGTGGGACATGCAGTCACGCAACCATAGTGGGCAGCGGGGCTGGTTTGGGGTTCTCAGCAACCGCTTATGGTGATGTGTGGGCTGCGCAGCCCAGGTGATTTTGGTTACAAAACAGAATTTTATTAGCTATAAGAAGCGGGTATCTGGGCAGTTCACCACCCAGATACTACCCATCGCCTGTCATTCTGTGGTGCTTTCCATACAAAAACTATGCGCGCAGGCAGCCTGATGTCCCGCTGTGCTGCTATTGTCCTTCGTTATGAGTGGCGAGAAAACACACGACATACCGCCGTGGGGGGACGCACCACAAGAGGGGCAGCCACCCACGCACAGCACCGTCGCAGGCGTCGACGGAGGCGTCGGGGGAGGTCAAAATCCTGACGCAGCCGGCGATCTTGACACGGCCCGGGAGCTCGACGCCGACGCATCCCGTTATCAACCCCTTCCGCAGGGATCAAAGAAAACCGCGATTTGGGCAGCGTCGTTAATCGTCGTCGGAGGACTGCTAGCCGCACCGGTCATTATCGATAAGGGCGCGCCCGGTGACTACCCCGGCGATAAACACGGCGGGGATATCACCGTCGGCATGAAAGATAGCACGAACTTTACTGGGCCTAACCTGGGAGAATGCTACGACCAGTCGGACGATAACCCGTACGGATCCACCTACAAGTGCGGCAATGTCAACATCGATACGGCCACGATGACAGGCAACGACGATGTCGACCACGTGTTCCGTCGCGGCATCCGGGCTACTGCCCACGTCAAAATCGACGGCGACCTGCCCACGATGGAGGCATCCAATGGCGAATGGGACGCGCGCGTGACGGCCCTGGAGCCGAAGGAATCCGTCACCAATCCGAATGCGAAGAAAGTGGTGTCAGCGGCTTTCACCAAGAAGGACGATAAGTCAACAACCATTATCGCCACCGTGAGCAGCGCCGACGACGACGCCCTAGCTAACACAATGAGCAAAATTGTTTCCGCGCGTGGCCTGAAAACCGATGCCGTGCGCATGGCGCTGACGAAGTCGGCCACCAGTGACAATGATTCTCGCGGAGAGTCCGACGAACACCTACCACATACGGGGGAGGCGTAATGCGAAAAGACGTATTCACCTGGACATACATCGTTCTGGCGGTGGTATGCCTCATCGCTGGCGGCTTCATGTCGGCCATGACTCTCGCGGAAACACCCGACGCTGTTGCAGTGGGCGTGGTGGGAGCCGTGATCTACCTCATTGTATTCTTCGCCATCATGCGATTCCTGCCGATCTGGAGAAAAGGCAGCCTGATCTGGGTGCTCGTGAGCCTCTACTGGGGAGCGTTCATGGTTATCTCCACGGTCATGATCACGGAGCTCGCGTTCTCCGACATTTTGAAGGAAGCGGGCCTGGGGCGGTTCGAGGCCTCCGCAACCGGTGCGATCCCGGAGGAGCTTGCCAAAGCGCTGGGCGTGTTCGTCATCCTGTTCATGGCACGACGCGTGTGGGATAGGCCGTGGCACGGACTGCTGGCTGGTCTTTCCGTCGGCATGGGGTTCGAGATCATGGAGAACTTCGTGTACAGCGGGGGCGGGGCTCTCTATAACGCGACCTCGGACGTTCAAGGTGCCACCGAAATGTGGATCCTCCGCACCGGATTGGGCTTCGGTTTGCACCCCATGTGCGCAGGTCTGGCCGGTTTCGGAATTGCCAGCGCCCTCATGCTGACCAACAAATCTATGGTGTGGCGGTTGATGGTGGGCATCGGTAGTGTGCTCGGCGCGATTGCGTTCCACGGATGGTGGAACTTCCAATGGCCAAGTTCACTCCAGCTGGTTGCCGTCATCGTCGACTGGCTTGCTCTGCTCGCTGTGACCATCGTCATTTTGGTTAAAAACTGGTCGAAGGCGAAGAGGGATAAGAAGCGTCCCCTGCCGAGCCATAAAGAAGCCTGGGACCTGATTCCCGTGAGTGACACCCCATATCCATCAGTGCCGACGACCGCTGCGCAATGAGGCGGAATAAGGCGGCCATTCTTTGCGGGGCAGTGGTTTCGTCGGCAATTGTCATGCCATGTGGAGCCCTCGCTGTGCCAGGTAGAGAAAGCGATGATACGCAAGTAATCGCATGAGTAGCGTGTTTCGCCTGTTGTTTATGTGTCTAATGAGTTAAAGTGTGGCCATGTCTGATTTGCGTAAGCCCTCCGCCGCACGTTCGCGTACCCGGTTTCGTCGAATCATCCCGGGACTCAACCCGTTCCCGAAGACGATGAAACACCGGAAATTCGCCGGCGCAGCCCTTATGACAGGCTCATTACTGACGACGGCCGCCCTCGTGTCCACGGCGACAGGGTTTACGCCAGCCGATGCCCTCAACGGCATCGACGTCTCGAGCAACAACCACTTCGGTGGGCAGGCGATCGACTGGGATTCAGTGGCCAACGACAACCAGTCGTTCGCGTTCATTAAGGCCACGGAAGGTACGAGTTACACCAACCCATACTTCTCATCCGATTCGAAGAAAGCCAAAGCCGCTGGCCTGACGATTGGTTCGTATCACTACGCCCGGCCCGGTGGAGATCCGCGCCAAGAGGCACAGTTCTACACGAAAGAACTAGCCAACCAGCCGCAGCCGTCGCTACCCCCAGCTCTGGACCTGGAGGAGACCGGCGGTTTAAGCCCATCCCAGTTGCAAAAGTGGGTCCGTGACTGGGTTGATGAGGTCGAGAAGCAGACCGGCCGCACGCCGATCATGTACACCTACTACAGCTTCTGGATTAACAACATGGGGAACACCACGGAGTTCTCCGACATGCCGCTGTGGCTGGCGTATTACGAGGATTCCTTGCCATCGACCATCCCCGGTGGCTGGAACCACGTCACATTCTGGCAGCACTCCGGTTCAGGGTCCGTTGACGGTGTTAACACCGAAGTCGACTTGAACAAGTACGACGGATCGGACTCCGAGCTCGCCTCGCTGGCGAAGAGCATGAAGGAAGACACCCCGGTTGGCGGTGTGGCCACCACGGTGAAACCAGCCGTGGACGCTGATGTGGCGTCGGCAAGCGTGTCCAACGACATCCAGCATCAGCTGCAGACTAGCTCAAACCCGGTTCTCAAGACCATTGGGAATTCGTTTAACGTCCCCATTCCGGATTCGGTTCTGGTGGCGACGTTGGGCGTGGCGGCCGGAACGGTGTCGCTGTCTCAGCTGTGGGACACGATCCGTGAAGAGGGCTTCGGTGGTCAATTGGCTGACCAGCTTGTCCGGGCCGTGAGCGAAGTATCTCAGAACGGCGGGCTTCCGAAAGACCAGCTCCAAGGACTTTTGGGCGCGAACGCTGGGACCACCTTAGGGCAGCTGGAAAAGGCACTGTCAGATGCGATGGTTGCTCTGGGCAGTGGTGGAGCGCCTGGTAGTGACGGTTCCGATGCGGGATCGTCGGGTTCGTCGGGAAGTGTGGGAACGAGTTCCAGCGGTTCGACTGCGGGAAGCTCTGAGGCTTCGAGTAGCAGCCAAAGCTCCAGCTCGGGTAGCGAGAGCGGATCGACTGGTTCGACCCAGCTTGACCAGGGACAGCAGGTTCAGTCCGTTCCTGACTCGAATTCATAGCCTCACCAGCATTTGATAGCAGCCGGTAGCACCCGATACCCGGTTGCACCCGGTTTACACAGGGGACGGCCCTTATGCGTGTACTGATAGCCCCGGACAAGTTCAAGGGATCGCTCACCGCCGCGGAGGCAGCGGAGGCTATGGAGCGTGGGGTGAAGCGTGCCCTCCCGCGCGCCGAGTGCATGACAATTCCCGTGTCCGACGGTGGCGAAGGCCTTGTCGAGGTTGCTTTGTCAGCGTCCCGCCGAGGTCGTCGTATTGGTGGGGATTATGATGCTGACCTGCGTGTAACGAGGGTATGCGGCCCCCTTGGCGACGACCATGACGCACGGTGGGTCCTCATGACGGCCCGCGACCCCAGTGGCTCTCACACGAGTCGAATGGATGAATTCACTAAGCGCTCTGATGGCCACAACGGGGACGAGGACCACGATTCCATTGCCGTCATCGAAATGGCGGAAGCCAGTGGGTTGGCGTGGATCACCCCGGGGCCAGACGCGTCCCTGCGAGCGGACAGCTACGGTACGGGGCAATTAATTCGGGCGGCGGTGGACGCCGGCGCAACAACTATTATCTGCGGGATTGGCGGTTCTGCCTGCACCGATGGCGGAAGTGGGGCACTTCGTGCACTTGGAGCCCGCGTCCTCGACGCCGATGGCAATGACGTTGCGCCCGGAGGCAAAGGCCTGTGCCACGCCCGCGCGATTGACACGTCGGATCTCATGCCCTCCCTTCGTCTCCATCATTCTGACTCCGAGTCTGATCGTGCCCGCATCATCATCGCCACGGATATTTCCAACCCCCTCCTCGGATCAGACGGCGCGGCCGCCGTTTATGCACCTCAAAAAGGTGCAGGTCTCCACGAAATAGACGTACTGGAGAAAGGACTATCCCAATGGGCAGCGTGTTTATCTCGTCTCAACGCAGACTTTGATCCAGGCAATGGAGGAATGGGCGCAGCGGGCGGTTTCGCCTCTGGCTTGACGGCGGCGTGTTCCGCTGTGACCGCTCCCGGCTTTGATGCCGTTGCCCAGCTCAACGGCTTTGACGAAGCTTTAGAAGCCGGAGCCGATCTGCTGATCGTCGGCGAAGGCTCTCTAGATCAACAGACGTTGTCCGGGAAAGTACCCGTCGCAGCAGCGCGCCGGGCTGGGACGCGTGGCATTCCGGCCGTGGCTGTTGCAGGAGCAGTCAACGTTCAGAATGACGAGCTCGCGGACGCCGGAATATCGGATGTCATTGGGCTCGCTGAGGTGTCAGACCGAGCGGGTGACAAGGATGACACCATTCAGCACGCCGCCGAGTATGTCGAAGGTGCTACCGAAAAGCTTGTCCGACGGTTCCAGTCAGGCGAGACGCACCCGGCCTAGCCCCAACCGGCCTAGGCGGACGACCCCTGGTCTTTGTAATTCATTGGGCCAGGGTTCCATAGACCGGAACGAGTTTCGGTCTTTTCGGTAATATGCCCGGGTTTAATCTCTTTCTTCTTCGAGTTAGCAGGGGGCAGGAGTAAGTCGAGTTCACCCCAGTCACGTCCCCAGTCATCCCGGAAGTAGGTGGGCAGAGCCATGGGGACGGTGGTCGTTTCGATCAGGCCGAGGGATCCGCCGCCGCTGTAGTCCATCCATCCGCTATTGGCGCGTTGCGAGTCATAGCTGGGCGCTATTCGGTACTTCGGCAGCTCTGCAACTCCGGCCCAGTGATCGTATTGACGCTGGCAGGGGAACTGCAGCGGCGTCTCCCACTCGAGGAATACCGGGTCCTTGCGGCCCACATAGGAATTGAGGGTCTCAAGTTGTGGCATCCGTGGCGGCGTGAACGCTAACCAGTCCCGCCGCGCTAGCTCTTTATCTTTAGCGTGCAGGCGGAGCACGTTAGCGTCGTCGGGAATGTCTGAAGTGAGGAACCGGAGGTTTCGCCACATGGGTGCGGGGCCGGGATCAATGGGGAGGAGTTCACCCGTGTTGGTGACTTTGCCACTGTCATCTCTATGGCCGTACTCCAGCACCAAGTCGAGACCCGGCTGGACAACTCCATTGCTGTCGATGTGTTTAATAGATCCCGCAGCCGACACCACGATCAGCGGCGATGTGCGCTGGTCCAGTTTGTACCACGACGTTTTAGTCTCGGCCGGTACCTGAATGCCGCTGCTGTATGAGCCGACAACCGGCACTTTCTTGGGGTTAAGCCCGAACGGAAGCGCAGCCGCAGAATCGTTAATCCCGCGCGTGTGCTGGGTACCACCCTTTGTTCCAGCGGAGCTCGTGGAGCTCGAACTCGAATTGCTCGTTCCCCGGGCATTCGCTTTTTCAGAGTCACCGGCCCCGGCTTCCCCGCGGTTCGTCCCTAATGTTTGTGGCCCGCTGGTCGAGTTGTTCGTGCTCTGATCGGAGCTATCCGTATCGGACGAGTTGTTAGTCGAGTTCCGTGACTTGTTGTTCTCCGCCCTTTCTTGTTCCGCAGCATCAACAGTGTCAACCGTGTTGAAGTCGATGTCAGGGTAGATGGCTGCCGGGATATTATTCGCGCCGAAGTTTTGGTTGTTATCGGCGGTCAATGAATCCTTGAACTTGCTGCCGTCGGCAGTAGAGAGCATGTTGCTCGACGGGTGTTTTTCCACCTCAACATAATCCGCCATCTGGCAGGTTTTCCCCGCTAGGGTGCGGATATTTCCCAGCCCGACGGAGTACGCGGGGTATTGCTTAATAAACGCTTTCCCCATGGCTGCACAGTTAAAGACGACGACGAACGCGCAGAGAACAGCAATGGGCGATGACGTCAAAGCAGCGAACCGTTGTGCTCGCGCGCGTTCACGTTTTTCCAGCGCTTCGCTCTCTGAGTTGGTTTCGGCCAGCGTCTCTTGAATGTCCAACCGGAAGGATTGGATAACTCCCCACACCATGATGAGCAGCGCGATGACCAACACAATGGTGGACACTTGGGTGTCTTTGATCGAGATGGGTTTGTCATACCACGGGACGCCCAGTGAGGAGACGTACCACCAGCCGTTAATCCCTGCCAGCGCTAAAGCTCCCAGGAAGATGGTGATACCGAGGTAGAGGAACCGGTTACGGACGGATCGCGCGGCAAACTGCGACGCGGCAACCGAGGCTAGAGCAGCAACAGCAGCTCCCACACCTGCGTAGACGCCGAAGTGGTGGGTCCACTTCGTCGGCGTGAATGCCATGAAGAACGCCGTTCCGATAACGACGAGCACGAGTCGCTGCGTCGGCCCAGGTCGTGCGCCCAGCACAGTTTTATGGCGCAGCATCGCGGCGAGCACGGTGCCCAGGGCCAGAATCACCATGAAGATGGGGAATCGACGCGCGAAGGACCCGTTTTCTGTCGCAGAGAAGAGCGCTTCGTAGCGAACCGACTCCTCATACCAGTGGAGTGATGGGCCGATAAATCCGCGCAGTTTGATCGACTGCATCACAGTGGAGAGAGTTTGATCTCCGAAGACCGCGACGAGGATTGCGGTGCCCACTGCGAGGAATGGTGCTAGTCTGTCTCTTATACACATCTCCGAGCCCACGAGACTAGGCATGATCTCGTA
>OJLB01000355.1_pt1 | contig 22180 bp, 22 predicted proteins | sample 1596861 | NCBI WGS metagenome assembly OJLB01 (sample SAMEA3904681, study PRJEB24821) | metagenome | biome: Builtin; feature: hospital; material: surface | place: USA | collected 2013-06-06
ATAGTACGGCAAGGCGAGGCAACGCCGTACTGGTTTAAAGTTAATCCACTATACAGATAACGGTTCATTTGACTTTCATAACAAGGCATCCTCTAACTGCCGTCATTCCCGTGCAGGCGGGAATTCATTTTTGAACTTAAGAAACTGTTTCTCAAACACCCGTATCTTAAAACATCCAAGTATGTGCCACACTGCAACTCATCCTTGCGCAGGCGTGATGCAACGACGGTATAAGTACCTCACACCAAGCCCGCCATTTCAAAAAACGCCCGATACGCCGCCGCCTTTTTCGCCAAACTCAAAGGATAAGCGCGCGAAGTGGACGGCAGGCGGGTCAGGGTCAAATCCCGTCCGGCAAACGGAAACGGCACGGTTTCGCCCGTTTTCGGCATTTTAATACCACAGCCCTGAATATCGAGCAGGATTTCCGTCGCCTTACCACCGGTGGTGCAGATATGGCGGCAGTCGGGCATCTGCGCCAACACCGCCGCCAAATCGACGGTTTCGACCACTTGCAAAAATTTGTCGGACGCATTGCCGTGTTCCCGCACCGCCTTTAACACGGTCGGGCAGGAGGCAATCCCCCGTTCACGCAAAAACGCCTTGATTTTCTCGGCATCAAATGCTTTTTCAGACGGCATCTGGAAATGCGCCGCATCATTAAAAAACACCAGCCCGTAGACGCGCCACATATCGTTTTGGAAATTCGGATAATGAAACTGCATCGCGCGTTTGTCTTCCTTGGGCGGAAACGTCCCCATCATCATTACCGTCGCCTGTGGCGGCAGCAAAGCGGGGAAAGGGTGGGTTTCGATTTCAAGCGGAGCGGACATCATGATTTCCTTGATAAAAAATATTGAACACAAAGCAGCCGGTTGCCGCCTTTTCAGACGACCTTTTGCCCGTACCGCATCAGCGTCATGCCGCCGACCGCTGCCGCACAGCCCGCAACCAGCGAAATATGCAAAGGTTCGCCCAAAACCCACGCCGAAGACAGCATACCGAAAATCGGCACGAGCGTAATATACGCCGCCGCGCTGCCTGCACCCAAAGTCTTCACGCCTTCGAAATACCACGCGTAAGCCAATACCGTCGCGCCGATGATCAGCCACGCTAATGCCGTCCAACCGCGTGCATCCATCGCCGCCATTGCCTCAAACGGCAGTCCGTCCGTCCACAACGCCACCACCGACAACATCAGCGCGCCGATGAACGATGTTGCCGCCGTTACCGTCAGCGCGTCTATACCGCGCAAAACCGCGCGTCCGATTAAGGTATAAGCTGCCCAACAGACCACGCAGCCGAAAATCAGCCACTCCCCCGCCTTGATGCCGCCCGACAATACCGTCAACGGCTGTCCTTGCGTTACCGCCGTTATCGCGCCACAGACCGCCAACAGCATACCCGCCAAAATCTTCGCGTTTAAACGTTCGCCGAAAAGCCAAGCCGCCAGCAGCAGCGTCAGCACGGGATTCACTGCCACAACCACCGCCGCCTTACCCGCCGGCATCGCCTGCAAACCCAACATAAAAAACACCGCATAGCCGCATACCCCGACGGAAGCCGCTACCGCCAAGCCCAGCCATTGCCGCGCCGACAAAGCCGCCAAAGTCGCAAACCTGCTGCGCGCAAACAACCAACCCAACAACAAAACCGAAGCCAGCACAAACCGAACCGCCCCGCCCGTCAGCGGCGGCAGCGACTGCCCCAGCATCCGCCCCATCGGCCAAGACGCACCCCACAATACTGCCATCCCCAGCAGTTTCAAATGTACAGAATAACGTTCCATCTCATTCCTTTATCAACAAAGGTCGTCTGAAAATCAGATTTTCAGTTTCAGACGACCTTTGCAGCCGCCACAAACGCCGCTATTTTTTCCTTGTCTTTAATCCCTGCCACGCTTTCTACGCCGCCGGATACATCCACCGCCGCCGCGCCGCTGGTTCTCACCGCATCGGCGACGTTTTCCGGCGTCAGCCCGCCCGCCAAAACCCACGGTTTGCCGATATTGCCGCGCAACAGCGTCCAATCGAAGCTCTGCCCCGTACCGCCGTATTCGGTCGGATGGTAAGCGTCGAACAACAGCGCACGCGCGTTGGGAAACCTGGCGCAGGCCGTCTGAATATCGGCGGCTGACTGCACGCGCACGGCTTTGAGATACGGCCGGTCAAACTGACGGCAGAAGTCATCGTCTTCATCGCCGTGAAACTGAATCACGTCTATCGGCACTTGGTGCAGGATTTCGCGGATAACGTCCGACTGCTCGTTCACAAACAACGCAACCACCGACACAAACGGCGGCAGCACCGCCACGATTTCCTTCGCCTGCACCGACGTTACCGCGCGTTTGCTTTTTGCGTAAAACACCAGCCCGACGGCATCCGCGCCCGCTTCGGCGGCGGCAAGGGCATCCTCGGGGCGGGTGATACCGCAGATTTTGGTACGGATTTTCATATCTCCCCTCTCTTTAAAGATATTTGCAAAGCAAGGATTATAGCGGAACAGCCCGCCATGACGGCAACAGGCTTATTGAAAAAATCCCGCTGTAAAAATGCAGCAAACTTGAATCTTTCCCCGCCACGGCGTAACCTTACGCCTTTATCCGATTACCGACGGGAGCCGACAACATGACCGAACCTAAAAACACCCAACCTTCCCTGCCCGAAGACGAACGTAAAAATCCCGTTTACCGATTAGGACAGGCCGTTGCAGGATTTATGCTGGTCGTCTGGGCGGGTGTGTTGGCATTGGTTTTTTATTTGGTTTTCCGCTTTTGGTTCAGCTGACAGACAGTAAGTCGCTATCGTTTCTTTAAGCGTATCCTTTCCAAAACAAAAAACCGTCTGCCGATAGATTTCGAAACATATCGCCCAATAACCCATCTGCAATTTATCTTGGTACGCTATAAACTGCCTCACGCTAAACACAAAGGTCGTCTGAAAAATTTTCAGACGACCTTTTGTCAAACTCTCAACAAATAACCATATACGCTTATGATATAATGATAGCCTTTCTCATCTGTAAACTTGGAAATTATTTTTATGGAAACACTGCAACCTTCCCAGCACCCTACCCCCCCAAACAACTCCTTCAACGAACCCAAACGTCTTCGCGCAGGCGAAGGGGTAAGCTGGTTTACCGACTCATGGCGTATTTTCAGTAAAAACAAATTCAAATGGATGGGCGCAATTATTTTAATCAGCCTTATTCCTATCGCGGTAGGTTTTCTATTCGGTTTGCTAGGCATTGAAAGCCCGCCCGCTGATTTCAATAATTTCAATGATTTCACCTCAACCATAATAATCCGAGAATTGCTCTTCAATCTGTTTTTCTATTGGGTGGGCTTTTGTTTCCTCGGTGGCATCGTGCTGCTTGCAGCCCAAACCGCGCAAGGTAAGAATTTCAACTTCGGCTCTCTGTTTGCGGGATTTTCGATTAAAAAAAGCGGAGCATTCCTGATTCTTTTACTGCTAAGTATCGTCGTATGCCTGCTTTTAGCTTTGGCCGTTGTTATTCCTTTCGGCATATTCGCCAACGGAAATTTCTTAAGGGCAGACTTTATGCCGGCCTTTCCGATTTTATTTATTATCCTGTTGGTTATTATCGCCATTTACTCCATGATGTTTTGGCTGGCTCCCGCCTTTGTCATGTTGGAGGATATGAACCCTGTTGCCGCCATTAAGGCCAGCTTCAATGCCTGCCGCTGCAACATCCCTGCCCTGCTGGTATACGGCTTAATTTGGCTGGGTATCGGTATCGCGTTTTGGTTCATATTTATGATAGTCATCGTTTCCGCATTTGCAACAGAAGCATCGATACAGCAAGCAACCGCGCTTTCCGGCCCTGTTTTTATTTTGTTCTTCATCTTCTTAGTGATTACTTACTTGGTTCTCTACCCCGTAGCAATGATCGGCATATACACCGCCTATCGCAGCATTTTCCCCCAAGGTCGTCTGAACAAATACTAATCTTTCAGCAGAAGATCGTTGTTTCTCATAAAAGTCGTCTGAAATCTATTTCAGACGACTTTTTCAATTCGATGTTACCAGCCATGCAACAAAACCTATGCCATACAAACCTTGCCCCGCCTAAATTTGACACCCGCCCTCCGACTGCCTACAATTCAGGTTTCTCAAAAATCACCGTACATTCCGTACACCATTCTTTTCAGACGACCTCTGTCTTCCGAATCCCATTCTTTTCCAATACAACTGTCAAAAATCATGCACGTTTCAGAATTACAAACCCTACACATTTCCAAGCTTTTGGAAATGGCAGAAGAACACGGCATTGAAAACGCCAACCGTTTCCGCAAACAAGACCTCGTATTCGCCATCGTCCGCCAAAAGATGAAGCAGGGTGAAAGTTTTACCTGCTCCGGCACGCTCGAAATCCTACCGGACGGCTTCGGCTTTTTACGCAGTGCGGACACTTCTTACCTTGCAGGTCCCGACGACATTTACGTCTCTCCCACGCAAATCCGCCGCTTCAACCTGCATACGGGCGACACTATCGAAGGCAGTGTGCGCGTACCCAAAGACAACGAACGCTATTTCGCCCTCGTCCGCCTCGACAGCATCAACGGCGATCATCCCGAAGTCTGCAAACACAAAATCCTCTTCGAAAATCTTACCCCGCTTTTCCCTACCAAACAGTTCAAACTCGAGCGCGACATCAAAGCCGAAGAAAACCTTACCGGCCGAGCCATTGATCTGGTCTCCCCCATCGGCCGCGGACAACGCGCCCTTTTAGTTGCGCCGCCCAAAACCGGCAAGACCGTGATGCTGCAAAACATCGCCCACGCGATTACCGCCAACTATCCCGACGTCGAGCTTATCGTTTTGCTGATTGACGAACGTCCGGAAGAAGTTACGGAAATGAGCCGCTCCGTGCGCGGCGAAGTCGTCTCCTCCACCTTCGACGAACCGGCGCAACGCCACGTCCAAGTGGCAGAAATGGTGATTGAAAAAGCCAAGCGCATGGTGGAACATAAAAAAGACGTGGTCATTCTGCTCGACTCGATTACCCGTCTTGCACGCGCCTACAATACTGTTGTCCCCACTTCCGGCAAAATCCTCACCGGCGGTGTAGATGCCAATGCCCTTCATCGTCCTAAACGCTTCTTCGGTGCGGCGCGCAATGTAGAAGAAGGCGGTTCGCTCACCATTATTGCTACTGCGCTTGTCGAAACCGGCAGCCGTATGGATGATGTGATTTACGAAGAATTTAAAGGTACGGGCAATATGGAGCTGCACCTCGACCGCCGCATGGCGGAAAAACGCCTGTTCCCCGCCATCAACATCAACAAATCCGGTACACGCCGCGAAGAGCTACTGGTGCCGAACGATCAGTTGCAGCGTATGTGGCTCCTACGCAAATTCCTGCATCCAATGGACGAAATCGAAGCGACCGAATTTTTGGTTGGTAAACTCAAAGATTCCAAAAACAACGACGATTTCTTCGAGCTGATGCGCGGAAAATAAAATCATCGAAGGTCGTCTGAAAACGACGTATAGTGGATTAACTTCAAATCAGGACAAGGCGACGAAGCCGCAGACAGTACAGATAGTACGGCAAGGCAAGGTAACGCCGTACTGGTTTAAAGTTAATCCACTATAAATTTAGAATTACACAAACACCGCCATAAATCGAAAGGTCGTCTGAAAACCTGCGTTTCAAGCTTTCAGACGACCTTCTCGTTAACAACATTTAAGTTTCATAATCCTGCACGATTTTTTTGTACACGGCTTCGGGCAGGTAGCGGCGTATTATGTCGTGCCAACCATCTGGGCCGACCAGGCCTTTGACCATAGTGGAAGACACTTCGGCGATTTCGCGCGGCGGCATCAGGAAAACCGTCGAAATTTCGGGTGCAAGGTCGCTGTTGATATAGCGCATGGAGCGTTCGTATTCGTAGTCGGCGGCGGAGCGGATACCGCGAACGATAAAACCCGCGCCGATTTCACGCGCGTAGCGAACCAGGAAGCGGTTTTCAAATACGCTGATGCGGACATTGGGAAAGTCGCCCGTAATCGCTTCGAGCATGGCGCGGCGTTCGTCTATGGTGTAGGTGTTGCGTTTTTCAGGATTGATGCCGATGGCGACGACGAGTTCGTCAAAAAGAACCTGAGCTTCTTGTATCATCCAAAGATGGCCGAGGGTCGGCGGGTCGAAGCTGCCTGCGTAAACGGCGCGGCGCGGGGGGATAGTGTTCATGGGTAGTAGGATGAGTGATGGCAGCCGTCAGGATAGCGGGCGGGGAATGGAATGTCAAAAAGGTCGTCTGAAAACCTGTTTGCAGTTTTCAGACGACCTTTGAATTCTTTCGTCAGATGCGTAAACGGTTAATCATCGCCGCTGAACGCCAACAAAATACGCAGCAGGCTGCTGAAGATATTGTAGATGGAGATGAAGATGGTCAGAGCCGCGCTGATATGGCTGTCTTCGCCACCGTCAATCACCGTACGCACCTGCCACATAATCATCAGCGAGCTGAATAGGACAAACGCTGCCGAAACGGCAAGGCTCAATGCCGGGATTTGCAGGAAGAAGTTGGCAATCATCGCGATCATCAACACCACCGCGCCGACGGTCAGGAAGCGGCCTAGCGAATTCATATTGACATTGGTGCGGCGTGCCATTGCAGACATGGTAAAGAACACACCGGCAGTCATGGCGGCGGCGATACCGACGATTTGCGTACCGTTTGGAATAGCGAGCGTATATTGCAGAAGCGGGCTGATCAGCACACCCATGCCGAAAGTGAAGATCATCAGGAGGGTTGCGCCGACATTGCTGTAACGGTTTTTCTCAATGAGGAAAGTCATGCCGTAGAAGAACACCAGCACGGCAACCAGCCCCATCCAGCCCTGACCGAACAGAGAGAACAGATTCAGTCCGAACTGGCCGCTGAAATATGCGCCGGCAACGGCGGGAATGAAAGACAGACCGAGCAGGCGGTAAGTTTTTTGCAGGACGGTATTTTTAGCAACCTGTCCTGTGACGGTATAGTCGTAAACGTCGTTTCGCATGGCGTTTGCTCCTGAAAAATGGTTTGAAAACAAATAAATTCGGATTCTAACAGTAAATCATCGGCTTGGGCATATCAAGTATTCCGCCGTCGCCGCTTAACGATAGATAATGGCTAATGGCGTATTTTAAAGGGCTTGAATGAAACAGGTCGTCTGAAACCAGAAAACCTGTTTTCAGACGACCTTTATTTACAATACCGTTACCGGAAGATTATTTCTTCGAGCCGACGAATGCGCCTACCGTATTACCGCTAGAGAATCCGCCTGCAACTTCCGCTGCATTTTTGCCAAAGAAACCGCCTTTGACTTCGGTCGCACCGGATTGGTCAAATTTGTTGCCGCTAATTTGGGCATTAACAGCAATGTTGCCACCAAATTCAGCATTACGGGAGATAATACCTGTTAATTTTTTACTGTCAAAATTGGCAGTCAACTCTGTGCGGGTAATATTGTAATTTGCGCCGCTATGCATAGAGGCAACGCTGGTGTTGTAATGAACTTGTCCTTTAGGCAGCTCGGCTGCAGGCGTAAAGTGTCCGCTGAAGAAAGCTTGTTTTTTGCCGTTAACTTCCAACACGCCGGCAGTAGCATTTGCTGAAGCAGTATTGACCAAGAATTTCTGTACGGATTTCGGCTCGCCGGATGCAATTCCCGAAATAAAACCAGGGACTTTGCCTTTCCAATTATTCAAAGAAACACCGCCGCTTTGGGTCAAATCGAAATCCACACCGTCAACGCGGATGTGTTTGATGTTGCTATTATCAATGGCAATGCTGTTACCACCAACTGTTTGCTGTGCGGCGGCAGGAACTGCCGGAGTAGCAGGAGTTTTAGGAGTAGTCGGCGTTTTACCCGTCTCAGGTTTTGCAGGAGTTTTCGTTGACGAGGGAGTTGCAGGCTTCTGCGACGTTGATGGGTTGCTTGGACCTGCGTTAGGCGTAGATTGTGAAGAAGGAGTGGAATTTCCACCGCCACCTCCGCAGGCAGCCAAAGTTGCTGTACAAATCAATGCAAGTACTTTTTTCATGTCGTATCATCCTTTTTTAAATTGAATCTCGAAGTTTCTGTATTCGGGAACAAGTCTTGATTGTGCTTGCGATGCACCTGAATCAATGACTTAGACATTTTATACTAAAAAGATAAGCCAACCTATATGCAATAGTTAATTCAAGTAAATTTACAAACAAAATATAACTAAATTATGACTAAGTTAACAATTCATTAGCAGGAAACGTATCAAATCAACCCGCTTTTTCAGACGACCTGCATTTTCCTCTTGAATCCTTTATAATCTCTTCCTTTATAAATCAATATCTTTCGAAAGAAGCAAAATGTCCGATTTCCGTCAAGATTTCCTCAAGTTTGCGCTGGCGCAGAATGTATTGAAATTTGGTGAATTTACGACCAAGGCAGGTCGTCAGTCGCCTTATTTTTTCAACGCCGGACTGTTTAACGATGGCGCATCGACGCTGCAACTGGCGAAGTTTTACGCGCAGGCGATTATTGAGAGCGGCGTGAAATTCGACATGTTGTTCGGTCCGGCTTACAAAGGCATTATTTTGGCGGCAGCGACGGCGATGATGCTGGCGGAAAAAGGCGTGAACGTGCCGTTTGCCTACAACCGCAAAGAAGCGAAAGACCACGGCGAAGGCGGTGTGTTGGTCGGTGCGCCGCTCAAAGGCCGCGTATTGATTATCGACGACGTGATTTCTGCGGGAACATCTGTACGCGAATCGGTCAAACTGATTGAAGCGGAAGGTGCGACTCCCGCCGCCGTCGCCATCGCACTCGACCGCATGGAAAAAGGTACGGGTGAATTGTCTGCGGTTCAGGAAGTCGAAAAACAATACGGCCTGCCCGTCGTCGCCATTGCCAATCTGAACGACTTGTTCACGCTCCTGCAAAACAATGCGGAATTCGGCGGCTTCCTCGAGCCGGTCAGAACCTACCGCGAACGCTACGGCGTCGCCTAAAATCCGATAAACAAAAAGGTCGTCTGAAAACGGTTAACCCCTTTTCAGACGACCCCATCCAATCAAACACACATTAAAACAACACATTCCACACTTTACACGGAAAACACCTATGCCCGCATGTATCTGCCCACACTGCAAAACTTCACTTTGGGTCAAAGACACCCAGCTCAACGTCGCACAAGGCTTTGTCATCTGCAATAAATGCGAAGGCCTGTTCAAAGCCAAAGACAGCCTTGCGCCGTCCTCTGCCCCTGCCAACCCCGACACACTGCCCAACGCTGTAACCGACGTCCGCCTCGTACACGACATGGGCGGCAATATCCGCAACCGCAAACAACTCTCCCGCCATGAAATCGCCAGCCTGCTCGACAGCGCCGAACGCGCCAAAAAAGCTAAAGAAGAGGCGGCACGACGTGCAGAAGAAGAAAAACGGCGGACTGAAGAATTCCAAGCCTTGATGGCTGCCGCTGCCAAACCCGCCAAATCCGAAGAAGGCTTCAACTGGACGCTGGCGGTACTCGTTGCGCTAACCGTCCTCATCATGCAGCTTTTCTATCTGGTCTTGTTATGAACACATCTCCGGGCTTTGTTGCCGATTTTCGCGAAGCCGCGCCCTATATCCACTACCTGCGCGGCAAAACACTGGTTATCGGCATCACCGACAGCCTGCTCGAAGGCGACACCCTGAACCGGCTTGCCGCCGATTTCCACCTGCTTGCCGGCTTGGGCGTGCGCCTCGTGTTGGTACACGGCACGCGCCATTTTCTCAACTGCCTCGCCGCCGACAGACAATTCGTTCCGCAATACCACCGCAACCGCCGCATTACCGACGATGCCACCCTGCGCGACGCCAAGCAGGCAGTCGGCATGATACGCAGCGACATCGAAGCCGCCCTGTGCAGCAGCGCATCCGCACCCTTGCGCAACAAACCGATTCCCACCGCTTCGGGCAATTTCCTCACCGCCCGTCCGCTCGGCGTCATTGACGGCATAGACATGGGCTACACCGGCATCGTCCGCAAAACCGACACCGACTCCATCAACCGCCGCCTCGACGACGGCGCCATCGTCCTCATCAGCCCGCTCGGACACTCCTACGGCGGCAAAACCTTCAACCTCAGCATGAGCGAAGCCGCTGAAGCCGTCGCCGTCGCCCTTCAAGCCGAAAAACTCGTGTACCTGACCGAAGAAGCCGGCATTTGCAACGCCGACGGCGTCCTCATGTCCACCCTGTCCTCAGGCGAAGTCCTCCACCTGATAGAAACCGCACACAACGTCCCCGTGCGCCTGCTCCAAGCCGCCGTCAACGCCGTCGAAAACGGCGTCAGCCGCGTTCAAATCCTCAGTGGGCGCGAAGACGGCGGACTTTTACGCGAACTCTTTACCCGCGAAGGCTGCGGCACCGCCATCGCCCGCGATGCCTTCGTCTCCATCCGCCAAGCCCACAGCCGCGACATCCCGCGCATCATCGCCCTGATACGCCCGCTGGAAGAACAAGGCATCCTGTTGCACCGCAGCCGCGAATACCTCGAAAACCACATCTCCGGCTTCTCCGTCCTCGAACACGACCGCAACATCTACGGCTGCGTCGCCCTCAAAACTTTCGACGACCCCGAAATCGGCGAACTCGCCTGCCTCGTCGTCTCCCCCGAAGCCCGCGACGGCGGCTACGGCGAAATGTTGCTCGACCACCTCTTCCAAAAAGCCCAAAGCTTGGGCATCCGCCGGCTGTTCGCCCTCTCAACCCACACAGGCGAATGGTTTGTCGAACGCGGTTTTCAGACGACCTCTCCCGACGCATTACCCGAAGAACGCCGCCTCGACTACCTTGCCAACGGCCGCAACTCGCAGGTGTTTGTCCGAAATATCGAACCTTGATGCAACACACTTTGCTCCCCCCGTTCATCCAACCTTGCAGGCGAACCCATCATTCAGATTTAGCTTGTTCACTGTTAAATATTATATTTGGACGGAGGCTGACAACTTGCCGATTCCGGATAAACCTGCCCAACCCATTGCCGTTTCCGTGCGGGAGGAAGGGATGGAAAGTCAAGCATCAAAACAATATCCCCATACAGTCTTTTTAAAAGAGGTCGTCTGAAAACACGGCATATATTTTCACCGAGCAATAAACTTATCGGGAAATGCGAACTTGCCGAACATCCCGTTTATGTATATGATAACGAACACCGTGCCGGTGTAGCTCAGTCGGTAGAGCAGCGCATTCGTAACGCGAAGGTCGGGGGTTCGATTCCCTTCTCCGGCACCAGATTGGATAAAGAAAGGTCGTCTGAAAACTTGGTTTTTGGGTTTTCAGACGACCTTTTTGACTAGTTTATAAAAGATTTTTAATCCCACTGATTAAAGCGTTGAAACTTTCTGATCTATTTGCATCGATTTTCATCTGGGATGCAATCTTGCGGGAGCCAGATAATTTTTGATAATCGGGAACAAGTTTCTGTAATTCTTGTACTGGATTACTCAGCATATCGGGATTACGAAATTTTTTCCCTTTCTGTTGCTTTCCAAGGTTTGCTTTATCAAATGTCTGCCCGACAGCCGCCAAATCGCCTAGATAGAAACTCTCCAATTCTCTACAAGCAATTCTCACAAGGGTTTCCGGTCTTCCTGCTTCCCGACAAATTTCAATCAAACGCTGTTTTATCAGACGACAGTCGGCAGAATCTTGATCACGTAACACGATAAATTTAGTCTCTTCTATGTGCTGCCAGCCTCTCAAACGCTTGGGAAGACGCTTCTCCAAATCCTGCTTTCCTTCAAAGACGACACATCTATATCCAATACCTTCAGGCAGGATTTGTGGCAAAATTCCCTCCAGCATAATTTCTGCCGACTTTTCTTCCAAGAAAAATACCAAACAGGTCATTTCGGACCAACCCCTTCAAAGAAACCTTCTTTCCACAGATAACCCATTTGGTCGCCTTCAGCCATAAATGCAGCAATCTGTTCGTTATCCCGCGCCCGTTTGATAGCTGTACAGCCATTCTCTTTAACCAGCCAAAAGACTTCATCCAAATTAACAGCATTAAGGAAATCGGGAGAATGGCTGGATACAAAAACCTGCCCGCCCCGTCGGGCATACGAACGGAATTCTTCTGCCAATTCGCCCAAAAGGCTGGGGTAAAGTTGGTTTTCAGGCTCTTCTACACACAGCAGCGGATGCGGTTTAGGGTCGTAGAGCAGTACCAAATAAGCAAACATTTTAATCGTGCCGTCTGATACATAACGGTCGATAAATGGATTTTGAAAAGTGTCGTCCTGAAATCTCAAAATCAAACGCCCGTCTTCAGTTAGAATAGGTTCGACCTTATTTACTCCAGGAACGCGATGTTTCATGGCTTCAACAATTTTTTGGAACAGTTCCAGCTCGTTTTCATAGATATGGCGGGCAACCAGCTGCAGGTTTTCTCCCGTTACTGACAAATGCTCTGACTCTCCGACAGCATCCTTAACGCCCCGTGCCAAGTTGATATGAAAGTCTGATACATGCCAGTTTTCAATTAGCTGTCGGAATGCACTGGCTGCCTTGAATCGTGCAAACTGCCCTAACCCCTTGATTGCCAAGGAATGAGACTCTACTTGTTGATATTCTCTATCCAAGTCTTCATCCGGTTTGTCGAAGTCTTCCTCGTTGGTAATTGCGTAGCCTTCACCATTACTGAAATCTAAAAAGCGGTACGGTGAGCCATAGCGTCCACGCTTATATTTCAAGATTTCTCGACGGATTACCGGCTTGTTTCCGTCCAGGCCGATTTGGATACTGTAAGTTACCAAACGTTCCTTGTCAGCAATCGACATACGGAATTTGATTTCAAATTCGATGCAGTCCTTTTCACCTGCTCCACGGCTTATAACCTCATTGAATCCACCTCGTGCCTGCAAAGCTCGACTTACGTCGTTTTTCAGACAGTCGCGCAGAAATCCGAACACATCAAACAAAGTCGATTTTCCCGAACCGTTTGCACCGATAACCACGCAGAATGGCGGAATATCTGTCATCACAGCATTTCGGAATCCCTTAAAATTCTTAAGACTGATAGATTCGATACGCATGGATAACCTCCTGTTTTAAAATTTTATTCTTGATTTTATCATTTTCAGGCAACCTATGTCTTACTTCGCCCCTTTAAACCCGCGCTTCAAATGCACCATCAGCAATGCCACTGCCGCAGGCGTTACGCCGGAAATACGGCTGGCTTGGCCGACGGTTTCAGGCTTGTGCTGATTGAGCTTTTGCTGCACTTCGGCGGATAAGCCTTTGACTTTGCTGTAATCGATGTCGTCGGGCAGCTTTAAGGTTTCGATGTCGCGGCGGCTGTCGATTTCTTCGTTTTGGCGGTCGATATAGCCTTGGTATTTGACTTGGATTTCGACTTGCTCGATGACTTCGGCGGAGAGGTTTTCAGACGACCTTGCGCCTTCGAGCGTCATCAGTGCGGCGTAGTCGAGGTTCGGGCGGCGCAGGAGGTCGTGCAGGTTGGCTTCGCGGCTGAGTTTTTGTCCGAACACGCGGATTTGTTCGTCTTCGGCGAGTTTTTGCGGCGTGTACCACGTTGTTTTCAAACGTTGGATTTCGCGTTCGATGGCTTCACGTTTTTCGTTGAACATGCGCCATTGCGCTTCGGATACCAAGCCGATTTTGTGGCCGTCTTCGGTCAGGCGCATGTCGGCGTTGTCTTCCCTGAGTTGCAGGCGGTATTCGGCGCGGCTGGTGAACATGCGGTAGGGTTCGTTCACGCCTTTGGTGATGAGGTCGTCCACCAATACGCCGAGGTAGGCTTGTTCGCGGCGCAGCAGGAGCGGGTCTTGTTCGCGGACGTATTGCACGGCGTTTGCGCCTGCGAGCAGGCCCTGTGCGGCAGCTTCTTCGTAGCCGGTCGTGCCGTTGATTTGCCCTGCGAAAAACAGCCCGTTAATCGTTTTGGTTTCCAAGCTGGCTTTCAGGTTGCGCGGGTCGAAATAGTCGTATTCGATGGCGTAGCCAGGGCGCAGGATATGGGCGTTTTCAAGGCCTTTCATGCTGCGAACGAGCGCGATTTGGATGTCGAACGGCAGGCTGGTGGAGATACCGTTGGGGTAGTATTCGTTGGTGGTTAGCCCTTCGGGTTCGAGGAAAATCTGGTGGCTGTCTTTGTCGGCGAAGCGGTTGATTTTGTCTTCGATAGACGGGCAGTAGCGCGGGCCGACGCCTTCGATTTTGCCGGTGAACATGGGGCTGCGGTCGAAGCCTGAGCGGATGATGTCGTGGGTTTGCAGGTTGGTATGCGTAATCCAGCAGGACACTTGGCGCGGGTGCATTTCGGCGTTGCCGCGCACGGAAAAGACGGGCACCGGCGTGTCGCCGGGCTGTTCGGTGAGTTGGGAGAAATCAATCGTGCGACCGTCGATGCGCGGCGGCGTACCGGTTTTCAGACGACCTTGCGGCAGGTTCAATTCGCGCAAACGTCCGCCCAGCGATTTGGCGGCGGGATCGCCGGCGCGGCCGCCTTCGTAGTTTTCCAAACCAATGTGGATTTTGCCGGACAAAAACGTGCCTGCGGTAAGCACGACGGCGCGGGCTTTGAATTCCACGCCCATTGCGGTGATTACGCCGCTGATGCGGTCGCCGTCGAGCGTTACATCATCAACCGACTGCTGGAAAAGGTCGAGATTTTCTTGGTTTTCCAGCATCTCGCGGATGGCGGCTTTATACAGGATGCGGTCCGCCTGCGCGCGCGTGGCACGAACCGCCGCGCCTTTGCTGGCGTTCAGGCGGCGGAACTGGATGCCAGATTTGTCGGTGGCCAACGCCATCGCGCCGCCGAGCGCGTCAAGTTCGCGCACAAGATGGCCTTTGCCGATGCCGCCGATGGAGGGATTGCACGACATTTGTCCGAGCGTTTCGATGTTGTGTGTGAGCAAAAGCGTCTGCGCGCCCATGCGGGCGGCGGCGAGCGCGGCTTCCGTGCCTGCGTGGCCGCCGCCGACGACGATGACGTCGTAGGTTTTGGGGTAAATCATGTGGGTCATGTGTGTCAACGTGCCTAATGGTTTCAGACGACCCCTTTTCTCTGACGGAGGTCGTCTGAAAATATAATGAATTCAAAAATAAACGTGGAATTGTACGCTTTTTCGGGGGGATTTGACAGGTGGCAATGGTTTGCGGGTGCAAATGAAGGAAAGGTCGTCTGAAAATCCGGCTTCACCGAAATGAAAACGGATGAAACGGGTTTGACCAAATCTCAAATCTACAGTTTTTTAGAAGACTTTGAATGAATTTTGCAGGCAACGAATGCGCTACGTTGCCGCACGCAATCTTTGGATTTCCGGCCATCTGTTACCATGCATAGGGGAGAGGATATTGAGAAAAAAGAAGGTCGTCTGAAAACCTAGTTTCAGGTTTTTCAGACGACCTTTTGCCTTATCAAATCACTTCAATGCATTGCCTGATGTAAATCAGCAGTGAACCAGCGTGCCTTCGTCTTCGCCTGTAACGACGCGTTTGAGCGAGCCTTGTTTGGCGATACCGAAGACGACGATGTTGAGTTTGCGTTCGCGGCAGAGGGCGAAGGCGGTCGCGTCCATAACTTTGAGGTTTTTGTTCAAGGCTTCGTCAAAGGTAATGGTTTCGTAGCGTGTAGCGGACGGGTCTTTTTTCGGGTCTGCGGTATAAACGCCGTCCACATTGGTGGCTTTGAGCATGACGTCGCAGTTCATTTCGGCTCCGCGCAGGGCGGCGGCGGTGTCGGTGGTGAAGAACGGGTTGCCCGTACCGGCGGCGAAGATGACGACTTTGCCTTCTTCAAGGTATTGGATGGCTTTGGGGCGGGCGTAGGTTTCGGCGATTTGCTGCATGGAAAGTGCGGATTGCACGCGCGCTTTGATGCCGAGGGTTTCGAAGGCATCTTTGAGGGCGAGTGCGTTCATGACGGTCGCCATCATGCCCATGTAGTCTGCGGTGGCGCGATCCATGCTGCCTGCTTGGGCGGATACGCCGCGGAAGATGTTGCCGCCGCCAACGACGATGCCGACTTGTACGCCCATTTTGACGACTTCGGCGATTTCACCGACGGTTTGGACGATGGTGTCGTGGTTGATGCCGAAAGGATCGGAACCCATCAGGGATTCGCCGGAGAGTTTCAGTAATACGCGTTTGTATTTGATTTGCTGTGTCATGGGATACCTTGCTTTCTTTGGTTGGTTAGCGCCGATTATTCAGAGCAAACTGACCATTCATTCCAAATGCTCAGCTCACCCTGTGGCGCTGCTTCAATTCGGGGAAAGGGCGTTTGATTTTCAGACGACCTTTCGGGATGTTTGGCTGACAGGGTAACGCGTTTTCCGTGGGTGTATGGTTTGGATAAATTATTATGTGTTGATTATGATGAAATATTCGATTTCCAACGGTATTCTAAACAGTGTAGCTCTCAAAAAAAAGCACCCTGATTCGTTTGGAATCCAGGTGCTTTCTTTTTCATAATTGCCTTACACTTTAGCAGCAGCGGCAACTTCGGCTGCGTAGTCGACAACGGCTTTTTCGATACCGTCGCCTACTTTGTAACGTACGAAGCTGACAACTTCGGTGCCGTTTTCTTTAGCGAATTGGGCAACGGTTTGGTCAGGGTTCATTACGAATGCTTGACCGTTCAGAGTGATTTCAGCCAAGAATTTGCGGATACGGCCTTCAACCATTTTAGCGGCGATGTCGGCAGGTTTGCCGGAAGCGATAGCTTGTTCGGTGTAGATGTGGCGTTCTTTTTCGATGGTTTCGGCATCCACTTCGGCTTCGGTTACGCATTGCGGTTTGGCGGCAACGATGTGCATACCGATTTTACGCGCTACGTCTTCAGAGCCTTTGAACTCAACCAATACGCCTTCGGTAGCCAATGCACCGTGGATATAGGCAACCAGTTGGTTGGCGGTGTCGATCACTTGGAAGCGGCGGACAGACATGTTCTCGCCCAATTTGGCGATAATGGCTTTGCGTTCTGCTTCAACCAGTTCGCTCAGTTCTTCAACGGTAGCCGGTTTTTTCTCGGCAGCGGTTTTCGCAACAAAGTTGGCGAATTCTACGAAGCCTGCGTCTTTGGCAACGAAGTCGGTTTCGCAGTTTACTTCAACCAATGCGCCGACATTGCCGTTGATGGCGTAAGCCAATACGCCTTCTGCAGCGGTACGGCCGGCCAGTTTGCCGGCTTTCGCGCCGGATTTGATGCGCAGGATCTCTTCGGCTTTTTCGAAGTTGCCTTCGGCTTCAACCAAGGCTTTTTTGCATTCCATCATGCCCAGGCCGGTAGCGGCGCGCAGGTCGGCAACCATTTTTGCAGTAATTTCTGCCATTTTGAATCTCCTAGATTTTGGGGAAACACGGGGTATCCGTGTTTGGGAATGGGGTCGTCTGAACAGGCTTTTCAGAACGGGATTTGAGAAAAGGGGCATAACGCCCCTCTTCGGTTTGCCGGATTACTCGGCAGCAGCTTCTTGGGCAGCGGCTACGGTTTCTTGCAGCGCTTGGTTTTTGCCTTCCAAAACTGCGTCGGCGATGCCGCGGCAGTACAGGCGGATGGCTTTGGCGGAGTCGTCGTTACCTGGGATAACGTATTTCACGCCGTCAGGGCTGTTGTTGGTATCGACTACGGCGATAACGGGGATGCCCAGTTTTTCAGCCTCAACCAGAGTACCTTTTTGGTAGCCGGTGTCGATAACGAAAATCGCGTCAGGCAGGCCTTTCATGTTTTTGATACCGCCCAAAGAACGTTCCAGTTTTTCAACGTCGCGTTGCATTTCCAGAATTTCTTTTTTGTTGAAACCGCCTTCGGCAGCGTTTTCCAAAGCAGCGGTTTTTTCTTCCAGGCGTTTGATGGATTGCTTAACGGTTTTGTAGTTGGTCAGCATGCCGCCCAACCAACGGTGATCGACGAAAGGCATACCGGCGCGGGTAGCTTCTTCGCGGATGATTTCACGCGCTTGACGTTTGGTACCGACGAACAGCACGGTGCCTTTGTTGGCAACCAGACGGCGTACGGCTTCTTGCGCTTCTTGGAACATCGGCAGGGTTTTTTCCAGGTTGACGATGTGGATTTTATTGCGCGCACCGAAAATGTATTGTGCCATTTTCGGGTTCCAGAAACGGGTTTGGTGGCCGAAGTGAACGCCGGCTTCAATCATCTGACGCATAGTAATTTGAGACATTTTATTTCCTTGAAAGGGTTAAGAGCACACATTCAATCGCATAGAACTTGATAGGCTGCGCCTATTGTCAAGCACCCTTCGGCGAAAGTGGGCATAAGTTTTAAAAATAGTGTGTTTCCGAAATGGAAAACTGACGGATTATAGCGGATAAGGGGTCGTCTGAAAAGGGATTTTATGCACTGCCGTCCTGTTTGCCGCCTTCTTGTCCGGCTGCGCGGCGGCTTTGTTCGAATGCTTCCTTTTCCTGCTGCTTCATCAGGCGGCTGCGGCGGCGGATGGTGACGGTGAAAACGGTAAACGCAACGGGCAGGACTGCCCAAAAAACCAAATAAATCAAAGCGCGCGCGATGCTGGGTTGGGCGGCGGAATACATGACGGCGACGAAGAGGTAGCCGATAAGGACGATATGCCACATGGCGGAATCCTGTTTTGATGTTAACGAAGCGTTTATAATCGCCGTATTCTACAACAACACTTAAAAGGTCGTCTGAAATGAGGAATGAGGAAAAACACGCCCTGCGCCGAGAATTGCGCCGCGCCCGCGCGCAGATGGGGCATCAAGGGCGGCTGGCGGCGGGGCAAACGGTTAACCGCCTGCTCAAGCGTTATATCAAGAAGGGGCAGAAGATCGGCGTGTATTGGCCGATGGGCAGCGAGCTGCGGCTGGACGGCTTTGTGCGTGCGGCACAAAAACGCGGCGCCAAACTCTATCTACCTTATATCGAACCGCATTCGCGGCGGATGTGGTTCACGCCCTATCCTGCCGACGAGGCGAAACAAGAACGCAAACGCGGCAGGGCGAAGCTGCATGTACCGCAGTTTTCGGGACGCAAAATCCGCGTACACGGTTTATCGATATTGCTTGTCCCGATTGTCGGCATGGACCGCGAAGGCTACCGCTTGGGGCAGGCTGGCGGCTATTACGACGCGACGCTCGCAGCGATGAAATACCGTTTACAGGCAAAAACCATAGGCGTAGGCTTCGATTGCCAACTGGTTGACACGCTGCCGCGCGAACCGCACGACCTGCCGCTGGACGGGTTTGTATCGGAGTCGGGCGTGCTGGTGTTCAAACATCATTAATCAATAGCTTTCAGACGACCTCAAAGATGCCGTCCGTTAAGACACTATAAAAGGTCGTCTGAAAACTCAAATCTTCAAATACAAAGGAAACCCCATGGCTGATTTTTCATCTGTTCCCGTTTTGTCCTTCGACCGCGTCCGTCTCGAACCTTTGACAGCGGCACACGAAGCCGGTTTGCGCGAAGCAGTTTGCGACGGCGAAGTCTGGAAGCTGAACGTAACCAGCGCGCCCGAACCCGACCAAGTGGCGGACTACATCCGCACCGCCACACAAACCCGCCTCGCCTTTGCCGTCATCGACGAAGACACGGGCAAAATCGTCGGCTCGACTTCGCTTTACCACATCGACCCCGCCATCCCCCGCCTCTACATCGGTTTCACATGGTATGCCCTGTCGGCACGGCGCACGCGCATCAATACCGCCTGCAAAATCATGTTGCTCGACTACGTCTTTGACACTTTAAACTGCCGCTGCGCCTGTTGGCAGACCGACAACCTCAACACCGCCTCCCAACGCGCCATCGAACGCTTGGGCGCACACCAAGACGGCATCTTGCGCTGCCACAAACTGCGGAAAGACGGCAGCGTGCGCGATACGGTGGAATACAGCCTGCTGCGCGAAGAATGGCCGCAGGCAAGGGTAAAACTGCTCGAAAAAGCGGCAGCTTATGACGCGTCCTGAAAAAACGTTTTCTTCTTCATTTTTTCATCAAAACACGTCCATCTTGCTGACAATCTGAAGTCTTTAAGAAGTGAATGAAATCAGGTTCAACCCCGCCAAACACCTGATAAATAAAGGTCTTCTGAATGTTTCAGACGACCTTTTCAAACCGCGTTTATGTAAATCCAAACAGAAAATCTTTGCAATTCTCAGAAAAATCCACTAAATTCTCAATAACATATTATGAACGGTTTAACATCGGTTCAAAACGTAAAACCCGCGCGCAATCTTCCACGCCAAAAACACCGCGCCAGCAGGTTTTACCGCCGAAACAGGCGTTCGTAATACAACGGATAATCATAAAGGCAGGATATGCCTGTTTCTAGGAGTACAACCATGGCTGAAGCAACAGATGTTGTCTTGGTGGGTGGAGGCATTATGAGCGCGACTTTGGGCGTTTTGCTCAAAGAACTCGAACCGTCTTGGGAAATCACCCTTATCGAACGCTTGGAAGACGTAGCGTTGGAATCGTCAAACGCTTGGAACAACGCCGGCACAGGGCATTCCGCGTTATGCGAACTCAATTACGCCCCGCTCGGCGCAGACGGCACCATCGACCCGACCCGCGCCCTCAATATTGCCGAACAATTCCACATCAGCCGCCAGTTCTGGTCATCGCTTGTCGAAGAAGGCAAAATCACCGACAACTCCTTCATCCATACCGTCCCGCACATGTCGCTGGTCATGAACACCGACCATTGCGACTACCTGCAAAAACGTTACGACGCATTCAAATCCCAAAAACTCTTCGAACGGATGGAATTCTCCACCGACCGCGCCAAAATCGCCGAATGGGCGCCGCTGGTCATCAACGGCCGTAAAGAAGGCCAACCCGTCGCCGCCAACTACTCCGCCGAAGGCACAGACGTCGATTTCGGCAGCCTGACCCGCCAAATGGTGCAATACCTGCGTGAAAAAGGCGTCAAAATCGAGTTCAACCGCCACGTCGAAGATGTCAAACGCGAATCCGACGGCGCATGGGTACTCAAAACCAGCGACACCCGCAACCCCGATGGACAACTCACCCTCCGCACCCGCTTCCTCTTCCTCGGCGCAGGCGGCGGCGCACTGACCCTGTTGCAAAAATCAGGCATTCCCGAAGGCAAAGGCTACGGCGGCTTCCCTGTTTCCGGTCTGTTCTTCCGCAACAGCAACCCCGAAACCGCCGCGCAGCACAACGCCAAAGTGTACGGACAAGCCTCCGTCGGCGCGCCGCCCATGTCCGTCCCGCACCTCGACACCCGCAACGTCGACGGCAAACGCCACCTGATGTTCGGCCCTTACGCAGGCTTCCGCTCCAACTTCCTCAAACAAGGCTCGCTCATGGATTTGCCCCTGTCCATCCACTTGGACAACCTCTACCCCATGTTGCGCGCCGGTTGGGCGAATATGCCCCTGACCAAATACCTGCTGGGCGAATTGCGCAAAACCAAAGAAGAACGCTTTGCCTCCCTGCTGGAATACTACCCCGAAGCAAACCCTGACGACTGGGAACTCATCACCGCAGGGCAACGTGTGCAAATCATCAAAAAAGACCCTGAAAAAGGCGGCGTCCTCCAATTCGGTACCGAAATCGTCGCCCACGCCGACGGCTCGCTCGCCGCACTCTTGGGCGCATCCCCCGGCGCATCAACCGCCGTCCCCTTGATGATCAAGCTCATCCACCAATGCTTCCCAAGCCGTATCCCGTCATGGGAAGGTCGTCTGAAAGAGCTTGTCCCCGGCTTCGGCATCAAGCTCAACGACAATCCGACTTTGGCGGACGAAATCATCAGCCACAACGCAAAAGTATTGGGCATCCATCATCAATGATGGACAAGCAATGATGAAAACAGCGTATCCTTGAGATACGCTGTTTTTATGTGTGAATAGAATGGAAATGCCCATCGTTGGCAGTGCAGCATAAAACCAATAAAGTCAGCTATACATGGCAAACCTGAACAAAAAGGCTCAGCCGTCATTCCCGCGTAGGCGGGAATCCAGAAGTTTGGAATTGCAGTAATCTCTAAGTATTTCTGAAAATCGAAAACCTGGATTCCCGCCTGCGCGCACTACTGTCCGGAATAAAAATCCCCCACCCAAACAAAAAGGTTGCGGCCCAACGTTTTCACGGGTAAAACCCAGAGCGTCAACTCAAAAACATCAGGACTGCAACCATGTACAGCATAAGCCGCTTC
>OJLB01000357.1_pt1 | contig 22087 bp, 19 predicted proteins | sample 1596861 | NCBI WGS metagenome assembly OJLB01 (sample SAMEA3904681, study PRJEB24821) | metagenome | biome: Builtin; feature: hospital; material: surface | place: USA | collected 2013-06-06
CGAGATCATGCCTAGTCTCGTGGGCTCGGAGATGTGTATAAGAGACAGCCACAAGTCAACGTGATGAACGACGACGGAACTATGAATGACTTGGCCTTCGAATTTGCAGGCATGGATCGTTTTGAAGCCCGCAAAGCGGTTGTCAAGAAACTGGAAGAAATCGGTGCTCTTGTAAAAATCGAAAAACGTGTCCACAGTGTTGGTCACTCAGAGCGGACTGGCGTGATGGTTGAGCCGCGTCTGTCTACCCAGTGGTTCGTCAAGATGGATCAATTGGCTAAGAATGCCATTGCCAACCAAGCTACAGATGACAAGGTTGAATTTTACCCGCCTCGTTTCAATGATACCTTCCTCCAATGGATGGAAAACGTCCACGACTGGGTTATTTCCCGTCAGCTCTGGTGGGGTCACCAAATCCCAGCCTGGTACAATGCTGAAGGTGAAATGTATGTCGGTGAGGAAGCTCCAGAAGGTGACGGATGGACTCAGGACGAAGATGTACTTGATACTTGGTTCAGTTCTGCCCTTTGGCCATTCTCAACCATGGGCTGGCCTGATGTTGACTCAGAAGACTTTAAACGTTACTTCCCAACTTCAACCTTGGTAACAGGTTACGATATCATCTTCTTCTGGGTGTCTCGTATGATCTTCCAATCCTTGGAATTCACTGGCCGTCAGCCATTCCAAAACGTGCTCATCCACGGTCTCATTCGGGATGAGGAAGGCCGCAAAATGTCCAAGTCTCTTGGAAACGGGATTGATCCAATGGATGTCATTGACAAATACGGTGCCGATGCCCTGCGTTGGTTCCTGTCAAACGGCTCTGCCCCTGGACAAGACGTCCGCTTCTCTTACGAGAAAATGGATGCTTCTTGGAACTTCATTAACAAAATCTGGAACATTTCCCGCTATATCCTCATGAACAATGAAGGCTTGACGCTGGATGCGGCGCGTGAGAATGTCGCTCAGGTGGCGGCTGGTCAGGCCGGCAATGTCACTGACCGCTGGATTCTCCACAACCTCAACGAAACTATTGGCAAGGTGACTGAGAACTTCGACAAGTTTGAGTTCGGTGTTGCTGGTCACATCCTCTACAACTTCATCTGGGATGAGTTTGCGGACTGGTATGTGGAGCTGACTAAGGAAGTGCTATACAGCGACAATGAGGACGAGAAAGTCATCACTCGCTCTGTCCTCCTTTACACGCTGGACCAAATCCTGCGTCTGCTTCACCCAATCATGCCTTTCGTGACCGAGGAAATCTTTGGTCAAATCTCAGAAGGCACCATTGTGACAGCAGCTTATCCAGTGATTCGTCCAGAGTTTGAAAATGCTGAGGCTGCAGCTGGTGTGGAAGCCCTCAAGGATCTGATCCGTTCGGTGCGCAATAGCAGAGCTGAGGTCAATGTGGCGCCAAGTAAGCCGATTACCATCTTGATTAAGACGACAGACAGTGCGCTGGAAACCTTCTTCAAGGATAATATCAACTACATCAAGCGCTTCACCAATCCTGAGCATTTGGAAATCGCAGCAGATCTTGCAGTACCAGAGCTGGTCATGTCTAGCATCATCACAGGAGCAGAAATCTACTTGCCGCTGGCAGACCTCCTCAATATCGAGGAAGAACTGGCTCGCCTCGAAAAAGAACTAGCCAAGTGGCAGAAAGAACTGGACATGGTCGGCAAGAAACTCTCTAACGAACGCTTCGTAGCCAATGCCAAACCAGAAGTCGTCCAAAAAGAACGTGACAAACAAGCCGACTACCAAGCTAAGTACGATGCAACAGTAGCGCGGATTGATGAGATGAAGAAATTGGTTGCTGGGGGATAACTATTGAATAATATTAATTTATTACTTAGTTTGCAGAAATCACGTAGAATTTCGAATATTCTCTTAACTAAAAAAGGAAAAAAATATTTTCAATTTATAAATAGAACGAATTTTTTAAATGACGTAGTTATTAAAAATATTATTGATTTTTTAAATACAGTAAGGACTACGCGGTTAAAATTACCTATAATCCTCAATATCGGGAAAGTAACTGTTGCTGATAAGTTAAGCTATATAGTTTTAGAGTGTTTAGTGTATGAAATGTTGAATTTAGGATATTCAGTAACTGTAAAACTTATTACTGATTCAACGATTGATACGAAAGGCATTGAACACTCACCTCTTATGGTTCTCAATGAACTTAGTAATATTTTCTCTCCAAACAAACAGTGTAGAGAAGATACGTTTAAAAATGAATTCAATTTTATTAGTAGAAGTACAGTAAAATATAGGAGATTGGTTTCCCCTAAGTCAAATTCTTACCTTTCAAAACTTACGAGTGACTTGATTCTATTCCTTAGTAATCAATTTGAGTTTAGTGATAATTTTAGACGGATAGAATATGATGAAATTATGGTTACAAAACTTGCTAACACTATTGGGGAATTGGTAGGTAATGCTACTGAACATGGAGAAGGGGACTGTCTATTAGACATTGATATCACACATGATTTCACACATTCCCAAAAACAAGGAAAGAAGTTTGGAGCTGTAAATATTGCAGTACTTAATTTTTCAAACACAAACTTTGGTGATAAGGTTAAGAATAAAATTCTAAATACAGACTTATCTAAAAGTATTAGATACCAAAAAATTAAAGTCGCATATGATACTCACCAATCTTATTTCAATGATTGCTATAACGAAGAACATTTTTGGAATTTAGCTTCCATACAAGATAAAATTTCAGGAAGACTGGAAAATTACAATAATGGCGGAAAAGGTATGACTGATTTAATTAAATCAATTCAAAATTTTACTCATGAAGATTATTGGTTATATGATGAGTGGCAAAGAAATACTAAATTTCAAAAAAGAACTACTTAAACAAGATTCTGATGGATTTATAGGATTTAATAAGGATTCTTTTTTACAATCCGTTCCTGAAACAATGACTCTAGGGATAAGTAAAGTATTTTTACCTGGAGTTGCATATAATTTAAATTTTATCCTAGAGGAGGTACATTGATGAAAAATATTAAATTATTCTTTAAAGATAAATCGTTGATTAGTTTATCTGGGAGACCGTTTGGCGTTGAAATCTATGATAAGCAGATAGCAAATAACATTGAGGGTGAAAGTGAGGTTGTTTTAGAGTTCCCTCCACAAATTAGGTCATTCGCCTCCTCTTTTCCACAAGGATTATTGGCGCGTGAAATAGAGAAACTAGGATTGGAAAAAGTGAAAGAGAAATTCAAAATACGTTCTGAATTTCCCGGATTGGAAAAGGATTTTTGGGAGAGTTTTGACTAATGACAGATGTGACAAATATACCCAGTCAAGGTGTAGCGCTAAGTGACTGGCTTTCGATAGTTGCGATTGTTGTCTCCTGTATAGCTATAATAGCTACATTTTATTTAGAAAATCGAAGGTTAAAGAGAGAATCTGATTCAAAGTTTTTTCAAGATATATATTTTTCTTATATGAAATTAACTATTCCTAAGGCCGAAGCCAAACTGAGATTTGATCATGATTCTAACAGAATAGACGAAACCGGAATTAATGGATTACTTTCAGTTTTGAAAAATCTTAGAAAGAAATCATCGCCATATAGATTTTTAGATACAGAATTTTACGATCGATTCACCAAATTCATAGAAAATTCAGAGGAGTTTTATTCTAATAAACAAAATACTGTGACTGATTATCAAAAATTTGAATCATTTCAAGTAGAATCGAGACAAAAGATAACAGATCTTTATGATATACTAAATAAAAAATATCAAAACAAGAAAAGTATAATAAATTTGCTCAAGTCTATTTTCAAAAACTAACTAATTTCTAGAAAGCAGGTAACTACATGATAAATTCTGTAAGTTCGAACCGGCCTGAGAAGTACAACATTGCAGACTTCTTCTTAGGTGTTGGGGAATTGAGTTAGGATTTGAACAGACCGAGAATTCCGACTGATGTAGGCTAATTAGTTTATTAGTATGTCCGGATATATCAATTAGATCATCCATACACTCAGCTGGATTATTGTGATATTCAAGCCGTTAAGCCAGAGGGTATCCTAGCTAGGCATTTAGAGATTACTATGAAAGTCTCTATTTTACTGTAAACTCCCACAACCAAGTTCAGTTACATCTGAGCTTGGTTTTTCTATTCACCCTCCCTCACAATCCGTCACCGACTTAATACTTTCTTTTAAGCCTTAAAAATGATAAAATAAGACAAACAAACTATAGGAGAACATAATGACTAAAGCAAATTTTGGTGTTGTTGGTATGGCTGTTATGGGCCGTAACCTTGCCCTAAATATCGAATCTCGTGGCTATACAGTTGCCATCTATAACCGCTCAGCAAACAAGACAGAGGACGTCATTGCCTCTCATCCTGAGAAAAATTTTGTGCCAAGCTATGATGTAGAGTCTTTTGTAAACTCTATTGAAAAGCCACGTCGGATTATGCTGATGGTTCAAGCTGGTCCTGGTACAGATGCGACTATTCAGGCCTTGCTCCCTCACTTGGATAAGGGTGATATCCTGATTGACGGTGGGAATACTTTCTACAAGGATACTATTCGCCGCAATGAAGAGTTGGCTAACTCTGGTATCAACTTTATCGGTACAGGTGTTTCCGGTGGAGAAAAGGGCGCATTGGAAGGGCCATCTATTATGCCGGGTGGTCAAAAAGAAGCTTATGAGTTGGTAGCGGATGTCTTGGAAGAAATCTCTGCTAAAGCTCCTGAAGACGGTGCACCATGTGTGACTTATATCGGTCCTGATGGCGCCGGTCACTATGTAAAAATGGTCCATAACGGGATTGAATATGGAGATATGCAGCTGATCGCTGAAAGTTATGACCTGATGCAGCACTTGCTGGGCCTTTCAGCTAGTGAAATGGCTGACATCTTCACAGAGTGGAACAAAGGTGAGCTAGACAGCTATCTGATTGAGATTACAGCGGATATCTTGACACGTAAGGACGATGAAGGTCAAGATGGTCCAATTGTTGATTACATTCTGGATGCAGCTGGTAATAAAGGAACTGGTAAGTGGACCAGTCAATCTTCTCTGGATTTAGGTGTTCCGCTGCCATTGATTACTGAGTCAGTCTTTGCGCGTTACATTTCGACCTACAAAGATGAGCGTGTGGCTGCCAGCAAGGTATTGCCAAAACCAGCTGCTTTCACCTTTGAAGGAGACAAGGCAGAGTTGATTGAAAAGATCCGTCAGGCTCTTTATTTCTCAAAAATCATGTCTTATGCTCAAGGATTTGCTCAGCTGCGTGTAGCTTCTAAAGAAAATAACTGGAATCTGCCGTTTGGTGAGATTGCTTCTATCTGGCGTGCTGGCTGTATCATCCGTGCTCGCTTCTTGCAAAAGATTACAGATGCTTATGGACGTGATGCTGACCTTGCAAACCTACTCTTAGATGAATACTTCATGGATATTACGGCTAAGTATCAGCAGGCAGTTCGTGATGTTGTCAGCTTGGCTGTGCAAGCAGGAGTATCAGTGCCAACTTTCTCCAGCGCCATTGCTTACTTTGATAGCTACCGTGCAGAAAATCTGCCAGCTAATCTGATTCAGGCGCAGCGCGATTACTTTGGTGCTCATACATACAACCGTAAAGACAAAGAAGGTACCTACCACTATTCTTGGTACGACGAAAAATAGGATAGGTCTATGGCAAAGCGAATTTTACTAGTAGAAAATGAAAAAAATCTTGCACGGTTTGTGAGTTTGGAACTACAAAAGGAAAGCTTTCTTGTAGATTTAGCTGAGACTGGCCAAGAGGGACTGGCTCTGGCTAAGGATGTGGATTATGACTTGCTCTTGCTCAACTATGATCTTCAAGATATGACTGCCAGCGATTTTGCTCAGCAGCTGAGCTTGATTAAGCCAGCGTCCGTCATTATCGTTTTGGCTAGTCGCGAAGAGATTGCGGAGCAGCAGGAAGCAATCCAGCATTTTGCTGTTTCCTACGTGGTCAAGCCTTTCATTATCAGTGATTTAGTGGAGCGTGTCTCCATCATTTTCCGCGGTCGTGACTTTATCGACCAGCACTGCAGCCTCTTAAAAATTCCGACCTCTTACAGGAATCTGCGAGTGGATATTAAAAATCACACAGTTTACCGTGGCGAGGAAGTTATTGCGCTGACGCGGCGGGAGTACGATCTGCTGGTAACCCTGATGGGCAGCAATAAGGTCCTGAGCCGTGAGCAGCTGCTGGAGCGTGTCTGGAAGTACGAGAGTGCAACGGAGACCAACATTGTAGATGTTTATATTCGTTATCTGCGCAGTAAAATTGATGTGGAAGGGCAGCCAAGCTATATCAAAACCGTTCGCGGTGTTGGTTATGCCATGCAGGAATAGAAAATTAAAGACTCTGTTCTCCTTAGGAGACGGAGTTTTTTGTGCTTGTTACAGTATTTATAGGAGAAATAATGCGGACTTTCTGGTTATTCTATGCAATCGTTTTCGTTAGAATATAGCAAAAATATGTCTCTTAAAAAGAAATTTTAGCCTTTGGGATGCAAAAAAAGAGAAAATATTTTTATAAAAGCCTTTACAAAATAAAAATTCGTGCTATAATAGATGTATCGATATGCAAACGATTTCACAAAAAACGAACTTGTTTGCAAAAAATATAAGGAGGTCTGAATGATGAAAGATTCATTCAAGAACATTTTTAGCTTTGAATTTTGGCAAAAATTCGGTAAAGCTTTGATGGTGGTCGTTGCTGTTATGCCGGCAGCAGGACTGATGATTAGTATCGGTAAATCGATTCCGATGATTAATCCAAATCTAGGTGTTTTAGTCACTATCGGCGGTGTCTTAGAGCAGATTGGTTGGGGGGTTATCGGTAACCTGCATATCCTCTTTGCTTTGGCTATTGGTGGAAGCTGGGCAAAAGAACGTGCTGGCGGTGCCTTCGCAGCAGGTCTGTCCTTTATCCTGATTAACCGTATCACTGGTGTTATGTTTGGCGTTACCAGCGATATGCTCTCAGATAAGGCTGCTGTAGTTAAAACAATGTTTGGTGCATCAATTAAGGTTTCTGATTATTTCATCAGCGTTCTGGAGTCACCAGCTCTGAACATGGGTGTATTTGTCGGAATTATTGCTGGTTTTGTTGGAGCGACAGCTTATAACAAATACTACAATTTCCGTAAATTGCCAGATGCTTTGTCATTCTTCAATGGTAAGCGTTTTGTACCTTTCGTTGTTATCTTGCGCTCAGTAATCGTAGCAATTGTTTTGTCATTCGTATGGCCAGTTGTTCAATCAGGTATCAACAGCTTTGGTATTTGGATTGCTAACTCACAAGATACTGCACCAGTTTTAGCACCATTCATCTATGGTACTTTGGAACGTCTCTTGCTTCCATTTGGTTTGCACCACATGTTGACCATTCCGATGAACTACACAGAATTAGGTGGTGTTTATCACGTTATTACTGGTTCTGGTGCGGGAACAACTGTAGCTGGTCAAGATCCACTATGGTTGGCTTGGGTAACTGACTTGGTTGGTACGAAATCAGCTGATCCTTCTACTTACCAACACTTGCTTGATACAGTTCATCCAGCTCGATTCAAGGTTGGTCAGATGATTGGTTCATTCGGTATCCTTATGGGGGTAGCGGCAGCTATCTATCACAATGTAGATGCTGATAAGAAGCACAAATACAAAGGTATGATGATTGCGACTGCTTTAGCGACCTTCTTAACAGGGGTTACTGAACCAATCGAGTACATGTTCATGTTCGTTGCAACACCGCTGTATATCATCTATGCATTTGTACAAGGTGCTGCGTTTGCAATGGCTGACATCGTAAACCTTCGTGTGCACTCATTTGGTTCTATCGAATTCTTGACCCGTACTCCTATGGCCATCAATGCTGGCTTGGGAATGGATATCATCAACTTCATCTGGGTAACTATCCTATTTGGTGTTGTGATGTACCTCATTTCTAACTTTATGATCAAGAAGTTCAACTATGCGACTCCAGGACGTAACGGTAACTATGAAACAGCAGATGGTTCAGACGAAGCATCTTCATCAGAGTCAACTGGCGGTAAAGTTGCTGAAGCTTCTCAAGCAGTAAATGTTATCAACCTTCTGGGTGGTCGCGCTAATATCGTAGATGTAGATGCATGTATGACTCGTCTGCGTGTGACTGTCAAAGATGCTGAAAAAGTTGGAACAGAAGAACAGTGGAAAGCAGAAGGCGCTATGGGCTTGGTTATGAAGGGCCAAGGTGTTCAAGCTATCTACGGACCAAAAGCTGACGTTCTTAAGTCTGATATTCAAGACTTGTTGGATTCTGGTGAAGTGATTCCTGAAACACTTCCTAGCCAAAAAGCAGAATCAGCAGCTGCCGAAGTTACTTACAAAGGTGTGACTGAGGAAGTTGAAACTGTTGCGGACGGTCAAGTCATTGACTTGGCAAACGTTAAAGATCCAGTCTTCTCACAAAAAATGATGGGTGATGGATTTGCAGTTGAGCCTGAAAACGGTAAGATTTATTCGCCAGTTGCTGGTACTGTAACTAGCGTCTTCCCTAGCAAGCATGCTATCGGTCTTGTGACAGATAATGGCTTAGAAGTATTGGTACATATTGGTTTGGAAACTGTTAGCCTTGAAGGTAAGCCATTCGAAGTTCATGTTTCAGAAGGACAAAAAGTTGCAGCTGGAGATCTTCTTGTAACGGCTGACTTGGAAGCAATCAAGGAAGCAGGACGTGAAACTTCAACAATCGTAGTCTTCACAAATGCAGCAGCTATCAAGTCTGTAACAGTAGAAAAACTTGGTCAAGCATCTGCTAAGACAGTTGTTGCTAAGGTTGAATTGTAATATAGAAAAGAGAAATCATGGCAAAATTCCTGACATTAAATACTCATAGTTGGATGGAAGAAGAGCAAGAAACCAAGCTTAATCAGCTTGCAGAACGCATTCTTCAAGAAAAATATGACGTCATTTGCCTGCAGGAAGTCAATCAATTAACGGAGTCTGAACAGGTTGTTCAGGCTCCTTTCTATCAGGCGGTTGAGGGCGCAATTGAGATCCATCAAGACCATTTTGCCCTTTGTTTGGTAGAAAAATTGGCTGAGGCAGGACGGGACTATCATTGGTCCTGGGCCTATAATCATATTGGGTTTGATATTTATAACGAAGGAGTGGCAATTCTGTCCAGAAAGCCGCTGACTCCTAGAGAAGTTCTGGTATCAGAGGTTAATGATCCTAGGGATTACCATACCCGCAAGGTCTTGCTAGCCGAGACTGAGGTGGAAGGTCAATTGCTAACAATTGCCTCCTGCCATCTGTCTTGGTGGGACAAAGGCTTCCAGGGGGAATGGGCTAAGCTTGAAGCAGAGCTTCTCAAGGTTAAAACTCCTCTGGTCCTCATGGGTGATTTCAACAATCCAGTCGGCCAGCAAGGCTACCAGACTATCTTAGCCAGTCCGCTGAAGCTGCAGGATAGTCATGCCGTTGCGAGAGAAGCTATCGGAGAGGCGACAGTAGAAGGTACTATTGCAGGCTGGGATGATAATAAGCATGCTCTGAAGATAGACTATGTTTTCACTAGTCAAGGGATGGATGTTGAGCGCTCCGCTGTCGTTTTTGACGGGAAAGAAACCCCTGTTGTAAGTGACCACTTTGGTTTAGAAGTGCAAGTGGCATTATAAAAACAAAAAAGATGAGGCAAGACTGAGAATGAGACAGGTTTGCCTCTCTTTTTCTTTTTGATAAACATATTTTTAGAGCAAAATGGTGAAATATTACCCTCCAAACGGCTGTCTTTTGTTATTCTTGAAAACGTGTTATAATGAAGTATTAGGATTCTAGGAGGAAATGGTATGCGTTGTCCGAAATGTGGTGGGAATAAATCAAGTGTAGTTGATAGCAGACAGGCAGAAGATGGAAATACAATCCGCCGCCGCCGTGAGTGTGAGGAATGTCAGCACCGCTTCACGACCTACGAGCGTGTCGAAGAGAGAACCCTAGTGGTTGTCAAAAAGGACGGGACACGCGAGCAATTTTCTCGGGATAAGATTTTTAACGGTATTATTCGTTCGGCTCAAAAGCGGCCAGTATCTAGTGACGAAATAGAGGAGATTGTCAACCGAATCGAGCAAAAAGTCCGCAGTCAGAGCGACAATGAAATCAATAGTGAGTATATTGGATCCTTAGTCATGGATGAACTGGCAGAGCTGGATGAAATCACCTACGTTCGTTTCGCCAGTGTTTACCGGAGTTTCAAGGATGTGGGAGAGCTGGAAAGCCTGCTCAAGCAGATTACCAAGGGGTCCAAGAAGAAAAAGGACAAATAAATGAAACCAAACCATCAGTTTTCTTTCTTGCGCAATAATACAGCCAGCCCAGATATTGCTGTCTTGACCAAACTCTATTTGCCGATTTTAGGGAGAGAAGCGATAGCACTTTATCTTTATCTGCTGTCTTTTGGGGATAATGGGCAAAAGCAGCACCTCTTCAGTCAGATTCTCAATCATTTAGATTTTGGACTTAATATTTTAGAAGAAAGTTTTGAGCGTTTGGCGGCGATTAAGCTAGTGGACCTTTACCAAACAGATGACCATTATCTGGTTCAACTCCACCCGACCTTAACGGCGGAGGAATTTTTCAGCCATAATGTGTACAGTCGTCTCTTGGAAAAGAAAATCGGTGAAGCTGCTGCAGAAGCCCTGCGACCAGAAAATCCTAGCGGAGAGAAATTGGTCAAGCCTTTTATGCAGGTGTTTGGTATGGAAGCTGAGCAAGCAAGGACAGTGCGAAAAGCCAATGATTTTGACTTGGAGTATTTCAAGCAACGGATGGCTCAGGACAATCTTCGCTTTGCCAATGAAAAGGAAGATGTGCTAGAATTGTTTGCAATTGCTGAGCAGAAGAAGTGGACTTGGTATGAGACCTACGTTTTGGCTAGAGAAACTGCTGTTTCTCAGGTTATTTCGACCAAGCGGATGAAGCAAAAGTTAGCTCAGAAGCCAGCAGAAGGTCAGTTTTCTAAGCAAGAGCAGTCTATTATCCAAGAAGCGAAACGAACATCGCCAATGGTTTTCCTGGCAGAAATCAAAAAAACCCGTCAGGCTGCTATTACGAGGACAGAGAGAAAGCTTTTGCTGGATTTAGCTGAATTAGGCCTTTTGGACGAGGTTATCAACGTAATCTTGCTCTTGACCTTTAATAAGGTGGATTCAGCCAATCTCAATGAAAAGTATGCCCTCAAGGTAGCTAATGATTTTTCTTATCAAAAGGTGACGACAGCTGAGGAAGCAGTCTTGAGAATCCGTGAGCGCAACCAGCAGCCCCAGAACCGTCCAGCTAAATCTGGACAAGGCTCTACCAAAAGCAACGTACCTGACTGGAGTCAGCCGGATTATAAAAACGAAACGAGTGCAGAGAAGCAGGCCGAGCTAGAAGAGCAGAAACGTCGGCTCTTAGCCAAACTTGAAGGAGGAGGCGAATAAATGGAGAAAATAGGACAGAATATGCCTCATATGAATAGGGTGCGGCAGTTTGACTATCAGGAGCTGGTCAAGCAGATTATGGCCGATCCAGATGTGGCAGCCTTTATCCAGCAGGAAAAGCTGACCCAAGCTGAGATTCAGCGCAGTGTCTCCAAGTTTAACCAGTATATTACGGAGCGCAACCGCTTTTTGCTGGGGGACGAGACCTATATTGCCAAGGGCTATAAGCCAATCTTGGTGAAAAATGAAGGCTATGCGGATGTTGCCTATGAAGAGACACCTGAGTTGATTGAGCAGGAGAGACAGGAGGCGATTAGAAGCCGTCTCAATCTCATCAGTCTACCAGCCAGTCTTAAGGATGCTAGTCTGGCTCAGGTGGATCTGGATGATGTTGGTCGCTACAAGGCTTTTGAACTGTTGACCAACTTCGTTGCGGAGTTTCCACATTATCAGAAGGCTGTTTACCTCTATGGAGATTTTGGAGTCGGTAAGAGCTACATGATGGCTGCTCTGGCGCATGATTTGTCAGAAAAACGCAGTGTTTCAACGACTTTGCTACATTACCCAAGCTTTGTTTTGGATGTTAAGAATGCTATCAGTTCCGGCTTGGTCAAGGAAAAGATTGACCAGGTCAAGACAGCTCAAGTGCTGATTTTGGATGATATCGGTGCAGAGCAATCCAGCCCCTGGATGCGCGATGAGATTTTGCAGGTCATTCTCCAGCATCGCATGCAGGAAAATCTGCCAACCTTCTTTACTTCTAACTTTAGTTTTGCGGATTTGGAGCGTCACTTTGCCAGCTCTAAGAATGGCGATGAGACATGGCAGGCCAAGCGAGTTATGGAGCGAATTAAGTTTCTGGCTCAGGAGGTGCGCTTAGAAGGGGAGAACCGCCGATGAATGAAACAATTAACTTGATGAATGCTCACACGTCTGTCCGCCGCTTTACGGAGGAGCAGATTTCGGATAAGGAACTTCGTGCCATCATTGATGCGGGACGAGCTGCGTCTAGTTGGAAGAATTTCCAGTCCTACTCTATCATTGTGGTGCGAAGCAAAGAGAAAAAAGAAGCCCTTTTTGACTTGGTCCCCCAAGAAGCCATTCGGCAGTCTTCGGCCTTCCTGCTTTTTGTTGGCGACCTCAATCGAGCTCAAAAGGGCGTTCACATGCATACGGAAGACTTTTATCCTGAGGGGCATGAGAATCTCCTGATTAGCTCAGTAGATGCCGCTCTGGCGGGGCAAAATACTCTCTTAGCGGCTGAAAGTTTGGGTTATGGCGGAGTAATCATTGGACTGGTTCGTTATGCTGCCAGTCAAATAGCAGAACTTTTCAAGCTACCAGACTACACTTATCCGGTCTTTGGGATTGCTCTGGGAACTCCCAACCAGAACCATGCAGTCAAATCGCGGTTGCCTTATGAAGCAGTGGTCTTTGAGGAAGAATATCGTGAACAGGATCGTTCAACTATCCAAGCCTATGACCGCGTACAGACTGAATATGCAGGCGAGCGAGCTAAGGAAACCTGGAGTCAGCGCCTAGCTGCCCAATTTGGTCAGGAGCCAAATCAAGCTATCAACCAATTGTTCAAAGAAAAGAAATTAGAAAAATAGGGTGGAGTTTGGCTCTGTCCTAAAGAATGAAAGAGGAAAAACATGGCCTTACCAACTATTGCCATTGTCGGCCGTCCCAATGTCGGCAAATCAACGCTCTTCAATCGGATTGCCGGTGAGCGAATTTCTATTGTGGAAGATGTTGAAGGGGTGACCCGCGACCGAATCTATGCGACAGCAAGCTGGCTCAACCGTAAGTTTAGTATTATTGACACGGGCGGAATTGACGATGTTGACGCGCCTTTTATGGAGCAAATCAAACACCAGGCTGAGATTGCTATGGACGAAGCAGATGTTATCGTTTTTGTCGTGTCTGGCAAGGAAGGTATTACAGATGCGGACGAGTATGTGGCTCGCATGCTCTACAAGACCCATAAGCCGATTATTTTAGCGGTCAATAAGGTGGACAACCCCGAAATGCGCAATGAGATTTTTGATTTCTATGCGCTGGGCTTGGGCGATCCATTCCCGGTTTCTTCAGTCCACGGGATTGGTACTGGAGATGTTCTTGATGCCATCGTTGAAAATCTGCCAAATGAAGAAGTGGCAGAAAATCCTGATATGATTAAGTTTAGTCTGATTGGCCGTCCTAATGTTGGCAAGTCTAGCTTGATTAATGCCATCCTGGGTGAGGAGCGGGTTATTGCTAGTCCTGTTGCTGGTACAACGCGTGACGCCATTGATACGGTCTTTACGGACAGTGAAGGTCAGGAATTTACCATGATCGACACGGCTGGTATGCGCAAGTCAGGCAAGGTCTATGAAAATACAGAGAAATACTCTGTCATGCGGGCCATGCGGGCCATTGACCGCTCAGATGTCGTTCTGATGGTGCTTAATGCCGAAGAAGGAATTCGTGAGTACGACAAGCGAATCGCTGGCTTTGCCCATGAAGCAGGAAAAGGTATTGTTATCGTTGTTAATAAGTGGGATACGCTGGAAAAAGACAACCATACCATGAAAGACTGGGAAGAGGATATCCGAGACCAGTTCCAGTATCTGTCTTATGCACCGATTATCTTTGTCTCTGCCCTGACCAAGCAGCGTCTCCATAAGCTGCCGGACATGATTAAGCAAATCAGTCAGAGTCAAAACACGCGTATTCCCTCAGCAGTGCTCAATGATGTTATCATGGATGCTATCGCGATTAATCCGACACCGACTGACAAGGGCAAACGCCTCAAGATTTTCTATGCGACTCAGGTAGCGACCAAACCGCCAACCTTTGTCATCTTTGTCAACGAAGAAGAACTCATGCACTTCTCTTACCTGCGTTTCCTGGAAAATCAAATCCGCAAAGCTTTTGTCTTTGAAGGAACCCCGATTCACTTGATTGCAAGGAAGCGGAAGTAGAGTTGGAAAACAGCAATTTGACAAACATACGTTTATATGTAAAAATGAAAGTAAGCATAAGAGCTTGCTTTTCTTTTTTTATGTCGAAAGTATGGTATAATGGTGAGATAAATGTAAGGTGGTAATTATGGCAAAATTAATTCCTGGTAAGATTCGGACAGAAGGAATTGCCCTGGTTGAAAACAATAAGGTAGTAATCCTTGAGGTCAGTGATTCTCTTTTATATGCTCGTGTGGACGAGTGTAATCTGCGCTATAGCTTGGATGATGATGTCATCTTTTGTTATTGCGACTTTTTCCAGAAGAAAAAATACTGTGCCCATCTGGCGGCCTTGGAGTATTATCTGAAAAATGCTCCATCTGGAAAAGATGTGCTAAAGAGTATGGAAGAAGAGGAGTTGACCAGTCAGGAGACCCAAGAGCTGGTTTCTTTTGGAAGCTTGTTCTTGGATAAAGTCTTGCCGGATAAATCCAATCAACAGGTTCGTTATGAGCTTTCGGCTACTGGTCAAGAGGATTCTTATACAGGACAGTTTCTCTGGAGTCTCCGAATCAGTCGCTTGCCGGACGAGCGCTCTTATGTTGTCCGAGACGTTCTTTCCTTCCTTCGGACCTTGGAAAAGGGCGGACATTATCAGATTGGTAAGAGTTACTATGAGGCTATTCATTTGGAGGATTTTGATGAAGCCAGTCAAGATTTGCTCGTTTTTCTGCAAGGACTAGTGTCTGACTATCAGGGGCAAGATTCTTCTTTGATTTTCCCAAATGCTGGGCGCAATCTTTTCTTCCCGGCTAGTATCTTTGAAGAGGGAGTTATCTTCCTGATGAATCTGTCTTCTTTCCGCTTAGAGTACAGCCTTTATGACTACAGTGAAGTCTTTTTCCAAGATTTACATGAAGAGGCAGAAGTTTATACTTTCCAAGTGGAAGAGTATGAAGAGCATTTTGAGCTAGTCATTGCTGAGAAGAATTATAAGATGCTTTATGATGGCCAGTTTATTTTTTATGGAGATACCTTCTATCAGCTAAATCCTCAGCAGATAAGACTAATTAAGGCTTTACGGGAGTTGCCTATAGAGCATGATCGGTTGAAGCGCCTGCAATTCGACTTGTCAGAGAGAACGAAGCTGGCTTCCAGTTTGTCTGAGTTTAAAAAGGTTGGTCGGGTAGAAGCACCTGAAAGTATGATGATTCATGACTTTACAGCCAAGTTTGACTTTGATATCGGTCCTGACAAGCGTCTGATTTTGGACACTGTCTTTGACTATGGAGACAGGAAGGTGACGACTCGCAAAGATTTGGAACGTCTTCCTTTTGCAGGTAATTTTGAGCATGAGCAGCAGGTATTTAAGCAAATGCTGCAGGCAGGTTTTGTGGCAGACTTTTACAGCCAGCGACCGCCTCTGAAGCCGGAAGAAATTTATCATTTCTTCTCAGAAGTCATTCCCAATTTTGAGGCTTTGGGCCGTGTTAGCATGACAGAAGAGTTAGAGGCACTGGCACAGACAGAAAGTCCAAGGATCTCTGTCAAGATGAAGGGCGGCCTCTTAGATGTTGGTTTCGATTTTGCTGGCATTGCGCAGTCAGAGATAGACGCAGTGCTTGATTCACTCTTTAAGGAGCAGGACTTCTTTATCAGTAAGTCCGGGCAAGTCTTGATTTTCGATGAAGAGACCAAGGAGATGAGTCGGACTTTGCAGCAGCTGCGGAGTAAGCGGACTAAAAATGGCTTCATTCAGACCAGTAGTCTGGCGGCTTATCAACTGGCAGAGTTTTTTAAGGGCAAGGATAGGGTACAGTTTTCAAAAGATGTGCAGCAGCTAGCCTTTGACCTGACTCACCCTGAGGAATTTCCTCTTCCCCATCTACAAGTCAAGGCTGACCTTCGGGATTACCAAGAGACGGGTGTCAAGTGGCTATCCATGCTGGATAAGTATGGCTTCGGTGGCATCTTGGCTGACGATATGGGGCTGGGAAAGACCCTGCAGACGATTTCTTTTCTGAGTTCGAGTATAGATGACTCTAAGAAAGTCTTAATCCTGGCGCCATCCAGCCTGATTTACAACTGGAGCGATGAGTTTGCTAAATTTGCTCCGCATTTGGATGTGGCGGTGGTGTATGGTCTGAAAAATGTTCGTGATGAGCTGATTGCGGAGAAACATCAGATTACCATTACTAGCTATGCTTCTTTCAGGCAGGATGTGGAAGAATACAAGGATAACCACTTCCAGTATCTGATTTTGGATGAGGCTCAGGTGATGAAGAATGACCAGACCAAGATTGCCCAGTATTTGCGGGATTTTGAAGTGGAGCATACTTATGCTCTTTCTGGGACGCCGATTGAGAATAATCTGGGAGAACTTTGGTCTATTTTCCAGATTGTCATGCCAGGACTTTTGCCAAACAAAAAGGAATTTTTAAAACTGCCGGCTGAGAAAGTCGCTCGCTATATCAAACCATTTGTCATGCGGCGCAAGAAAGAAGATGTGCTGCAGGAATTGCCTGATTTGATTGAAGTTGCCTATCGCAATGAATTGGCAGATAGCCAGAAGACTATTTATCTGGCTCTGCTCAAGCAGATGCAGGACAGAATTATCCATGCGACAGAAGATGAAATCAACCGCAGCAAGATAGAGATTCTGTCAGGTCTTATGCGCCTCCGTCAGATCTGTGATACTCCGAAGCTGTTTATGGAAGATTACGAGGGCGAGAGCGGTAAGATGGAAAGTTTGCGGGAATTACTTGAACAGATACAAGATGGTAATCGTCGTGTCCTCATATTTTCACAATTTCGTGGTATGCTGGATATTATCGAGAGTGAGCTGGACAAGATGGGCATGGAGTCCTTTAAGATTACAGGCTCTACTCCGGCTAAGGAGCGTCAGGACATGACAACAGCCTTCAATGACGGTCAGCGTTCAGCCTTTTTGATCTCCCTCAAGGCTGGAGGTGTCGGTCTCAATCTGACTGGTGCAGACACAGTCATCTTGGTCGACCTCTGGTGGAATCCAGCGGTTGAGGCTCAAGCCATCGGCCGTGCCCACCGTATCGGACAGGAGCGCAATGTCGAAGTCTATCGGATGATTACACGGGGAACGATTGAGGAGAAGATACAGGAGCTGCAAGAGAGCAAGCGCAATCTGGTTTCGACTATTCTGGACGGAGCAGAAGCCAAATCCAGTCTCTCTGTGGAGGAAATTCGAGAAATTCTGGGAATTTCGGCAGAATAGCTTGAAAAATAGCCTGAATAGTTTATAATAATGAAGGGTTGAAAGGAAAAAGATATGACTGATAAACAATTTCCTCTGGTGTCAGATGATGAAATCATGCTGACGGAAATGCCGCATATGAATCTTTATGATGAACTGGATCTCATTAGCAACATTACCGGAGACTATACAGACCGTAATTATTTGGAATGGATGCCGATTGTGGACTCTAGCAGGCATGCTCCCATCGCTGCCAGTCAGGCTATCAGAAGACCGCTGCAAAAGCAGTCTGCTTTCAAGGATTTTAAAAAGCCGATTGATAAGAAAGATCCGGCCATTCGTTATGCTGAGCAGGCACGCGAGGAAGCTCGGGCTGATTTGAAAAAGAAGCGTTCAGCGCCTTATCTGACCAGCGACCTTCCGACTAAGGTCCGCAGCAGAAAACTTCCGACTGCTTCTAATGCGGAAAGACCGAAGCCAACAGCCCCTTTTCAGAAGAATACATCGGGCGAATTTACGAAGTTTGGCGACAGGCTTCAGCAGGATAACTATATTTTGGCAGATATTCAGCCTGAGTATAGTCCTCAGCCGCAGGAGCCGGAAGAAAAGCCTAAGAAAAATAATTATGATTTTTTAAAAACCAGTCAGATCTATAATCAGGATAGAGCTAAGGAGGAGCAGTTGAAGCATTCCAAGGCTCAAGAGCTGAATTTGACAGGCTTGGACAGCGAATAAAGCTGGCTTGATCGAGTCTTTTCTGCCTGCAATTTTCTGATGTATAAAGGAAATTGCTGTTTGCGTATGTAAATGTAAAATCTATCTGCATATAACATCCATCATCGGTTGAAGAGGATTGATGCTAGAAGCTGGGACTTATTGATTGGTCCGGCTTCTTTGGTGTTTTGGTGGTGCCTAAAAGCTTGTAAAGAAAATCCCTGCGGGCCGATTAGGGTCTGAGGAGATTTTCCTCTTTGGACTTGCTTTCATGGCCTTATATCATCTTAAGGAGTAATCATGACGAAAACCTATCATTTTATCGGGATTAAGGGCTCTGGTATGAGCGCTTTGGCTTTGATGCTGCATCAGATGGGCCATAAGGTTCAGGGCAGTGATGTTGATAAATATTATTTCACTCAGCGCGGTCTGGAGCAGGCTGGCATTTCCATTCTGCCTTTTGATGAAAAGAATATCCAACCAGACTTCGAAATCATTGCCGGCAATGCCTTTCGTCCAGATAACAATGTAGAAATTGCCTATGCAGACGCAAACGGCATCAGCTATAAACGCTACCATGAGTTTTTAGGTAGCTTCATGCGTGACTTTGTCAGCTTGGGAGTGGCTGGTGCCCATGGGAAGACCTCTACAACGGGTATTCTCTCCCATGTTCTGTCCAATATCACGGATACTAGCTATCTGATTGGGGATGGTACAGGCCGCGGTTCTGCCAATGCCAAGTACTTCGTCTTTGAGTCGGACGAGTACGAGCGTCATTTCATGCCTTATCATCCGGAATATTCGATTATTACCAATATCGACTTTGACCATCCGGATTATTTCACGAGTCTGGAAGATGTCTTTAATGCTTTCAATGACTATGCCAAGCAGATTACCAAAGGACTCTTTATTTATGGAGAAGATGAGCAGCTGCGCCGGATTACGTCCAAGGCTCCGATTTACTACTATGGCTTCAAGGAAGAGGGCAATGACTTTGTTGCTCACGACCTCTTGCGTTCTACCAGCGGTTCAGGCTTTAAAGTTTCTTTCCGCGGGCAAGAGCTGGGGGAGTTCCAGATTCCAAGCTTTGGCCGTCACAACATTATGAATGCGACAGCAGTAATCGGTCTCTTGTATACTGCAGGTCTTGATTTGAATCTAGTTCGGGAGCACCTCAAGACCTTTGGTGGAGTTAAGCGCCGCTTTACTGAAAAGATTGTTAACGAAACAGTTATTATTGATGACTTTGCTCACCATCCAACGGAAATTATTGCGACTCTGGATGCAGCCCGTCAGAAATATCCAAGCAAGGAAATCGTGGCGATCTTCCAGCCGCATACCTTCACTCGGACCATTGCTCTCTTGGACGAATTTGCGGAAGCCCTCAATCAGGCTGACTCAGTCTATTTAGCTCAGATTTACGGATCTGCGCGTGAAGTGGACAATGGTGATGTCAAGGTAGAAGATCTGGCTGAAAAGATTGTGAAGCGGGCCAAGGTCATTGACGTGGATAATGTTTCTCCGCTTCTTGACCATGATAATGCAGTCTACGTCTTTATGGGAGCTGGTGACATCCAGACCTATGAATATTCCTTTGAACGTCTCCTGTCCAATCTGACCAGCAACGTTCAGTAGGAGGAGACTTGATGGAAGCACCGATTCGAATCAGACAGGCCGACTTGAGCGACTGGGAAGAAATTCTTGCAATTGAGCAGCTGAATTTTCCAGCAGCAGAAGCGGCCGGTGCAGAAGTTCTCAAAGAGCGGATTGAGCAGATTGCTGATACTTTTTTGCTAGCAGAGCTGCATGGTCAGCTGGCGGGCTATATTGTTGGACCAGCTGTTCAGGCGCGATATTTGACAGATGATCTCTTTAGCAAGGTGGGTGCTAATCCTCCAGAAGGTGGCTTCATTGCTGTCCAAAGTCTGTCCGTCCATCCGGATTTTCAGAGGCAGGGAGTCGGAACCTTGTTGCTTGCAGCTTTCAAGGAGACAGCTGTTCAGCAAAATCGACAGAGCATTAGCCTAACTTGTCATGATGAGCTGATACCTTATTATGAGATGAATGGTTTCGTCCACGAAGGGATTTCTGACTCAACTCATGGTGGGGCTGCTTGGTCTGATATGGTGTGGGAAAATCCCAATTTTAAGGAGAAAGAATGATTATCCGTCAAGCTCAAATGGCTGACTTAGACGCCATTTATGCGATTGAATTGGGAAATTTCAGTCCAGAAGAGGCTGTTAGCCGCGAAAGTCTAGCAGCTCATATCCAAACCCTATCTTCGACTTTTTTGGTGGCGGAAAAGGATGGTAAGATTCTAGGCTATCTGGAGGGACCTGTCCGTACAGAACGTTATTTAAAGGATATTTCCTTTACAGAGGAGATTGAAGATTATAGTCATCTGGACGGTGGCTTTATCTCATTGACCAGCCTTTCTATCTCGAAGGAGGCTCAGGGGATGGGGGTCGGCCGCAAGCTATTGGAAGCTATGAAAGAGATTGCTATAGCAGATGAACGCCACGGCATCAATCTGACCTGCCACGACTACCTCACCGCTTACTACGAGAAGCATGCCTTTGTAAATGAAGGTTTGTCAAAATCAACTTATGCAGGCGCTACTTGGTTTGATATGGTCTGGGAAAATCCTAGTCTCAAACTGCAAAAAAACCAATAATAAGCTAGAAAATCCTACTCTTATTGCATTTATCTGACTTTTAAGATATAATGTTAGGGATTATGATGAAGGAGGTCAAATTTTTGACTGAAAAATCACAAGACAAAGAGAAGAATCTGAGCTTTAAAGAGCAGATTTTGAAAGACTTAGCTGGAGAAAAGGAAGAACAAACACCCTCTTCAACTAGCCAATCAGAAGCGGATGCTGCTTCTGCAAAAGAAACAGCAGCTGCTGAGGACTTTGAAGCTAGACCGGCTTCGGTAGATGTTTCCTACAAGGTTGCAGAGAATGAAAAGGCTCACCCTCAGGTCTATGGCCGAGTGGATGAGGAAGATAAGAAGCCCAATGAGGTTCTATCTCGGGCTAATCGGGCCAACAACACGGTCAAGAAAAAACGTCAAAACACCTTAGCCCGCAGGATTATGACAACGGTTCTGCTGATTGTCCTGCTGGGACTTGTGGTCACAGGAGTTGTCGGCTACACTTATGTATCTTCAGCTCTTAAACCTGTTGATGCAAACGCAACAGAATATGTGACGGTTGAAGTGCCAGAGGGCTCTAGCTCTAAGCAGATTGGAGAAATCCTTGAGAAAAAGGGGCTGATTAAAAATGCCCAAGTTTTTAGTCTGTATTCCAAGATTAAAAGCTTTAATAATTACCAGTCCGGCTATTACAATCTCCAGAAGAGCATGGACTTAGATACCATTGCTCGTCAGCTTCAGGAAGGTGGAACGGATACGCCACAACCACCAGTTGTTGGTAAGGTTACTATTCCTGAAGGCTATACGCTGGAGCAGATTGCAGAGGCTGTGACGGTTAATGCAGCTGCAACTTCTAAGAAGACTAGTAAGACACCTTTTAGTAAGGACGATTTCCTAGCTAAGGTGCAGGATGAAGCTTTCATTTCCAAGATGGTGGCTAAATATCCACAGTTGCTGGGTACTTTGCCAAGCAAGGACAGCGGGGTCAAGTACCGCTTAGAAGGTTATCTCTGTCTCTTATACACATCTCCGAGCCCACGAGACTAGGCATGATCTCGT
>OJLB01000363.1_pt1 | contig 21844 bp, 13 predicted proteins | sample 1596861 | NCBI WGS metagenome assembly OJLB01 (sample SAMEA3904681, study PRJEB24821) | metagenome | biome: Builtin; feature: hospital; material: surface | place: USA | collected 2013-06-06
AGATACCATTAGTGATTACGAAGGTCTAAGCACCATTCGCTTTGGGGAAGGGATTGCATTGGCAGACTTGCAGGTAAGTCATCCTGTTAATAGTAGCTGGTCGACCGTATTGACCAATACTAAGACTGGTGATAGCATCACATTTAGTAACTTCCGCTACTCAGCATCTTACCGTAATCTGAAACTGGTCTTTTCGGATGGTACAGAGCTAGGTGTGAGTGACGAAGGCAGTCCGTTCCGTACACTCTATGGTACATCTGAGAGCGAGTATTTGAGTTCTCCGATTAGCAATATGACCATTTATGCTGGTACTGGTAATGATACACTCAATGGGTCATCTGGTTCAGATAAGCTCTATGGTGACAAAGGAAATGATGAATTGAATGGTGGAGATGGCAATGATCTACTAGATGGCGGTTCTGGCAATGATAAGCTCTCTGGAGGAGCTGGTGATGATACCTACATCTTCGATTTAGGTCACGGTCAAGATACCATTAGTGATTACGAAGGTCTAAGCACCATTCGCTTTGGGGAAGGGATTAGTCCAGAGAAGCTGAGGCTTGCTAAAAGCGATAACTGGAATTTATCTCTGACATTGGGTGATGATCAGCTGATTTTGAACAACTATTTTTATAGTAGCTCTTATAGAAACGTTCGTTTGGAATTCTCGGATAAACGTACGGCAACCGTTAACGATCAGTTAATGACTCTGGATGTGAAGGCTGCACCAGTTAGTGAATCAGTTGTTACGCCTGCTGTTCAAGCGCAGACACTAGTAACTCTTGTAAACGATGTTGCTTCAAGCAATCCAGTCACGAATACGAGTCCGTTACCCCAAGCAAGCACAACGGAAATACGATCAGTGACTCAATCTCAACTACTAGTTCAGGAAGTATCTGCTCTGCCAAGTGAAAATACTGTATCGGCTGTTAATTCAGCTGCTAATACAAATACGAATCTCTTTACAGAGCAACTAACAGTACAATAGTACAATAATAGAAATTAGGGACGATTTTGTTCCCTAGTTTCTTGTTTTTTAGAAGATAGAAAATGAGAGAGGGTTAAGAAAAAGAAATGAATTATGAACACCTGTCTACTTATTCGGCAGTGGAATGTTTTTTGATTATGTCACAATTTTTAGGAGTGCAGGCAAGCGAGGAAGATTTAAAACAAATCGCTGCCAATAGTTCCTTTAATGAGTCAATTCCTTTTATGTTGGAAGCAGCAAAATACTACCAACTTAAAGGGAAATATGTTGTCTTACCGATAAAAGATTTGGTCAAAAAAGCAGGAAGTATGGTTCCCTTTATAGCTCAAGATAGGGAGGGGAGTTACTTTATTATTGCAAGATTACAGGAAGAGGAAGCTTTGCTTCTCTATCCAGGAGAGTCCAGTCCTCATTTACTATCGCTAGAAAAGTTGAAGGAAAAATGGGATGGCTCTGCTATTCTCCTGACTAAAAAAGGATCCTTAAGAGGAAGTGATTCACTTTTTAGCTTTAAGTGGTTCATTCCGACGGTATTGCGTTTTAAGAAAGCCTTTATCCAAGTATTGCTGGGGATTTTTGTTATTCAGATTTTGGGGATTTCAACTCCCATTATGGTTCAGGTCATTATTGACAAGGTTCTGTCTCATCATAGTTTGTCCACTTTGACCGTCATCGCCATTGGGATTGGTCTAGTATATATTTTTGAGCTGATTCTGTCTTTGGCTAAGAACTATTTATTTACCCATACGACCAACCGTATTGATGTACTACTAAATGCACGCTTGTTTAAACATTTATTTGCTCTGCCACTGCGCTATTTTGAGGCCAGAAGAGCAGGAGAGACGGTTGCAAGAGTTCAGGAGCTACACCATATTCGGCAATTTTTGACAGGAACACCTCTATCATCTCTGATTGATGCGTTTTTCATCCTAGTCTATGTAGCGGTTCTATTTTTCTATAGCGTTCCTCTGACATGGCTGGTGTTGGCATCTATTCCCTGTTTTGCACTTCTGTCAGCCATTGTGACCCCCCTGTTTAAAAAAAGTTTGGATGAGCAATTCCAAGCAGGTGCAGAGACCAGTTCCTTTTTGGTGGAGTCTATTCAGGGGGTACAGACAGTCAAGTCCTTTGCTTTGGAATCGAAATTTGAGCAGAAGTGGGGAGACCTTCAGGCGGATTATGTCAAGGCCAACTATCGAACAGCAATGATTGCCTCCAATTCAGGAGCGGTTGGACAATTTATTCAGAAAGCGTTTGATCTTTTGATTCTTGTTTTTGGTGCTTTAGCTGTAATTGATGGTAAATTTACCATTGGGCAATTAGTTGCTTTTAGAATGTTATCTAGCCATATCAGTGGTCCTGTACTTCGTTTAGTTCAGCTTTGGCAAGAGTATCAACAAGCATCCTTATCAGTAACTCGTATTGGTGATATTTTTAACTCTCCAACTGAACTACGTCCAAATGGCTTGGTTGAATTGCCAACTTTAGAAGGGAAGATAGTTTTTGATCACGTTCGTTTTCGATACCGTTCAGATGCTTCGGATGTTATTAAAGATATGAGCTTTACTATTCCGGCTGGTAGCATTGTTGGAGTAGTTGGTCGGAGCGGTTCAGGTAAAAGTACCTTATCCAAGCTCATTCAGCGTCTCTATATCCCAGAGGCTGGGAAAATCTCTATTGACGGTTTAGACCTGTCTTTGGTTAATCCAGAGCAGTTGAGACGGCAGATTGGCATTGTTTTGCAGGAAAACTTTATGTTTAACGGTACAGTGCGGGAAAATATATCTATTCATTTGCCCCTGGCAACTATGGATGAGGTTGTAGCTGCCGCTAAGACAGCAGGAGCGCATGACTTTATTCTAGGTCTTCCTCAAGGATATGATACCGTTATTGGCGAGAAAGGCCTGGGTTTGTCTGGGGGGCAGAAACAACGCGTTGCCATTGCTCGCGCTATTTTAGGTAATCCTAAAATTTTGATTTTTGATGAAGCGACCTCAGCTCTGGATTATGAGTCAGAACGAATTATCCAAGATAATCTAAAGACTATTTGTCAAGGACGTACGGTGCTTATTATTGCTCATAGGCTTTCTACATTGGCTGAAGCTGAAAAAATATTAGTAGTTGATGAAGGAAACGTGGTGTCTTATGATAGCCATGAACGACTTCTTGAAGAAGATGGGCTATACGCACATCTCTATCGCCAACAGGAAAGGGTGGGATAATATGGATATGAATAAAAATGCTCCCTTAACCGACTATTTACGAAAATATAGGCAGCAAAAAGATAGGACACTAAAATATGACTTTATGCCATCGTTGTTAGAGATTGTTGAGCGACCTGCGCATATTGCGGGAAAATGGATTATAATTTTAATTGGTCTTCTAGTGCTTGTAGTCTTGCTTTGGGCTTCTTTATCAAGAATTGATGTGGTTGTTGTTGGAACGGGAGAAATAGTACCTGAGGAACGGGTGCAGTCAGTTGCTAGTTTAACTAATGGCATAGTTAAGTCTATGAACGTCAAGGAGGGTGACCAAGTTGAAAAGGGAACAACCATATTAGAACTAGATGATTCAGTAACAAAACAAAATGTCGGACAATTAGAAAACAGCCTCACCGAAATCAACGCTTCCATTGCAGTAATTCAAAAATACCAGGCGGATAAAAATATCTCTATTCAATTATCAGATTATGATTCTTTGGCTCAGAATGCTGTTCAGAGCTTGATATCTGAAAACAATCTTTATCGTCAGCAATTATCACAAGCTGATGCTAACTTAGTAACTGCACAGTATGAGACTAGTCTTGCTCAAAAAATGGCAACTTTGACGGAAAATAAACGAAAAACCGAGACGGATCTAGCTCAGCAACATTATATTTTAGAACATCTAGCAATCAAATCTCCTTCAACAGGTCAAATTGCTAGTCTATCTGTTAGTTATATTGGACAGAATGTTAGTTCAGAAAATCCAATAGCAACAATTCTACCTAGTAAATCAGAGTTGATATTTGAAGCACAAGTATCTGATAAGGATCGTGCAGATATTCAAAAAGATATGGAAGCAGTTGTAAAACTACAAGCTTATCCTTATTCTGATTATGGGACGATACCTGGCAAAGTGACTTATATAAGTCCGACAGCTTTTCAAGTAAAAGGGAAAGGAATGGTATACATAGTCAGAATCTCAGTTGATAAAAAGAAACTTCATAAAGGAGTGAGCTTGATTTCAGGCTTATCTGGCACTATTGAAATTAAAACTAGTAGCAGGAGCGTATTGGATTATTTTCTAGACCCTATTCGGGATGGCTTAAATGGTAGTCTGAAGGAAAAATAGTTTCAGAAATCATTTGATCAATTTTAGTAATGCAGCCTTGGGGCTGTATTTTTTTGAAAAAATATTTGGATTTTACACTTTAAAGGTCTAATTTAAACCAAGTGTAAATTCCTTTCAGTTCTTTAGTACGATCTTTGACTAACTTTCTAGTCTCTTTTTTAATGTTCATTGCCTATCAATCTCTAATATCTAAGCAAAACAGTTGACAGAATTATCGAAGTTTGTTAAATTAATTTGGTATATTATGTAATCAAAAGGAGATGTTATGAATAAGATTACTATTCAGTCACCAGATGGAAGAAAAGTCAAAACCTTGTCACCATCCTACTCTATTACAACGTTACTATTTAGTTTTTTTGTCCCGCTTTTTCGAAAGGACTGGAAATACTTTGGTATTATTTTAGGTTCTTTCTGCGCTTTGCTTGTTATTGCTGTGCTTTTCATTCCAGAAGATTTGTTAAAGCCAACTGGAACAGCCTTTAATTTCTTTTGGACTTTTTTCTATAATCGTTTTTGGATAAAAGATCGTGTTTTCAAAGATGGATGGCTGCCTGCAGATGAAGAAAGCAGAAGTCTACTTAAAAAGACTTTTCCTAATATGCCATAAAACTACTGGAATAAATTTTTTCTATGATAAACAAAGTTACATACACAAGAGGGGGAATGCGATATAAAAGGAGATAAAGAATTGAGTTTAGGAGGAACTGTGGGAAGTGGGAAAAAGATTTGAGTTTTCGCCGCTTAGAGCTAGAATTTTGATGATGATTGGTCCAGTAATAAGTGCTATCTTCTTTGGTTTATATTCGTGTAGTTTTATTTATTATACATTAAAAGAAGGATTATCATTTTGGCTAGATATGATTCGTGATAATTTTATGTTTATTCTTTTCTTTATTTGGATCCATATGAGTTTAGTCGAGTCTATCTATAGAATGATAAAAAATAATCTTCTGTTAAACAGCAATATTCAGGAATTGAGAGGTTGTTACCCTGAGCTTGAAGATAGCTGGGACTATCTCAACGATGCGGACTACCTTGACAAAGATTTGCAAGTTTTGGTTTATGGCGATCATCTCATTTGTTACAGGACATTTGATATTGTCTACCTACCAGAATGTTCTAAGATAGGTGCATTTATGAAGGCGTCTGTTTTTCGTCTTTCCCGTTTTCGTGAGGTAAGACGAGTTCATTTTTCTGCATGGTACCTTGATGGCAGTGAATCTGAACTCCGGACAGATGAGTTGCGAAAGTTTATTGGAATGAATCAGAAAGCTCATAAAGACGCCTTATTTGATTATTTAAGAGAGAACTTTGATTATATTGAACTCGAAACTTTCGACTAAGGGAAAGAAGTAGATATTAGTCAAGTAAGAAATTTGCGGGATAGAAATATTAAATTCAAAAAGATTGCTTAAAAGACTTGCAATCTTTTTTTTCTTTTGCTATAATTATCAATGGTTTGAAAAAACTGCCTAAGACAGTAGGGGAGCTCGACTCATAAAAATCCTACCGAGGACAAAACGTATCATGTAAAAAGAAGCGTATTGTACTTTCGTGTCTAGGTTTGGGCGCGTTTTTCTTTTGGAAAATTCCCAAGCAAAATAATTACGGAGGTGAAACACTAAATGAGTGAAGCTATTATTGCTAAAAAAGCGGAACTGGTTGACGCAGTTGCTGAGAAAATGAAAGCTGCTGCATCTATCATCGTTGTTGACGCTCGTGGTTTGACTGTTGAGCAAGATACCGTTCTTCGTCGTGAGCTTCGTGGAAGCGAAGTTGAGTACAAAGTTATCAAAAACTCAATCTTGCGTCGTGCAGCTGAAAAAGCTGGACTTGAAGACCTGGCATCTGTTTTTGTTGGACCATCTGCAGTAGCATTTTCTAACGAAGATGTTGTTGCTCCAGCGAAAATCTTGAACGACTTTGCTAAGAACGCTGATGCACTTGAAATCAAAGGTGGTGCAATCGAAGGCGCTGTCGCATCAAAAGAAGAGATTCTTGCGCTTGCAACTCTTCCAAACCGCGAAGGACTTCTTTCTATGCTCCTTTCTGTACTTCAAGCGCCAGTTCGCAACGTTGCACTTGCTGTCAAAGCAGTTGCAGACAACAAAGAAGACGCAGCTTAATCTTAAGCTACGCAGCGTAGCCTAGCTACGAAAAAATATTATAAATTTAAAAATTATTTGGAGGAAATAACAATGGCATTGAACATTGAAAACATTATTGCTGAAATTAAAGAAGCTTCAATCCTTGAATTGAACGACCTTGTAAAAGCTATCGAAGAAGAATTTGGTGTAACTGCAGCTGCTCCTGTAGCTGTAGCTGCTGCTGGTGCTGGTGAAGCTGCCGCTGCTAAGGATTCATTCGATATCGAATTGACTGCTGCTGGCGACAAGAAAGTCGGCGTTATCAAAGTTGTACGTGAAATCACTGGTCTTGGCCTTAAAGAAGCTAAAGAACTTGTTGATGGTGCACCAAACGTTATCAAAGAAGGCGTTGCTGCAGCAGAAGCTGAAGAACTTAAAGCAAAATTGGAAGAAGCAGGCGCTTCAGTTACTCTTAAATAATAGAGTTTCCAATCATAGAAATCAACCAAGTCGAAAGACTTGGTTTTTTTGTATTCAAAAATCATTTTTCTGTTAAAACGCTAACAAAAAATAGGATTCTATGATATAATTTAGACAGATTATTGCGATTTAGGAGATATTATGAATAAAATAAAAGTTATATGAGATTGTTGATTAGGAGATTTTTATTAGGGGGATCCAGATGAATGAATGCAATGGCTTACTGTTGCTCATTCTCTGATTTAAAGGATTTGTTATTCTTTTTAGAATAATTTGAAAGGGATTTTATGAAAAAGTTTTTTGGGGAGAAGCAAACTCGGTTTGCTTTTAGGAAATTAGCTGTCGGGCTTGTTTCGGCTGCTATTTCTAGTTTGTTTTTTGTTTCTATCGTTGGGGTTGACTCTGTTCAAGCGCAGGAAAAGGTGAATGTACACTATAAATACGTGACAGATACTGAAATAACTCTGCAAGAAAAGGAGTTGATTGTAAGTGGATTTCCTAAAATGTCAGAAGGCAATGAGGAGACTTACTATCTTGTCTACAGGTTAAACTCAAATGCTGGAGCAAAAACGTTACCTAATACAGGCGACAGTAACCATTCCAATACTATGATGACGGCTGGTCTGTTAACGACGATAGGATTAGTTATTTTTGTTGTGTCAAAAAGAAAGGTTCAAAGCAAGTTCCTCTTGACTGTTTTGGTGGGGGCTAGTGTCGGGGGAGGTGTGATACTATCCGTCGATGCGCTGGAAAATGGAATCTTGCTACAGTATAATGCCGAATATCAAGTATCGGCTGGGGATAGTCTGCCGTCACCAAGTGAAATCTCAGGCTATACCTATGTTGGTTATATAAAAGACGAATCGATTAAAAAATTATTAGACAATAAGATTCTTGATAGTCAGCAAAATGCTAATCTAGATAAAGAAGTTTTAAGCCAAAATAGGAAGCTAGATTATTCAGTTTCTTTTGATAAGAATGGGCTGAAAAATCAAACGCTTGGCGTCAATACAATTGAGCCTCAAGATGAAGTCTTGTCTGGCCGAGTAGCTAAGCCTGAACTATTATACAAAGAAGAGACCGTTGAAACTGAGATAGACTTTGGAGAACAAATACAAGAGAATCCTGATTTAACGGAAGGTACTGTAAGAGTAAAACAAGAAGGCAAACCAGGCCGTAAAATCGAAGTTGTTCGAATTTTTACTGTAGATAATGTGGAAGTTTCTAGGGAAGTTCTTTCGACAAAAATAGAGGAAGCGACTCCTCAAATAGTGGAAAAAGGCACTAAAAAGGTTGAAGCGCCTAGCGAAAAACCAGTGGCTTCTAACTTGGTTCAACCTGAGCAAGTCGCGCCGTTGCCTGAATATACAGGCGCCCAAGCCGGTGCCATCGTTGAACCCGAGCAGGTGGATTCATTACCTGAGTATACAGGTACATTATCTGGAGCCATCGTTGAACCAGAACAAATTGAACCGGAGATTGGAGGCATCCAATCCGGCGCAATAGTCGAATCTGAGCAAATGACGCCTTTACCTGAATACACAGGAACTCAATCCGGTGCAATTGTCGAACCCGCGCAAGTTACGCCATTGCCGGAGTACACAGGCGTCCAATCTGGGGCCATAGTAGAACCTGAACAAGTGTCTTCATTACCTGAATATACAGGAACTCAATCAGGTGCAGTAGTTGCACCCGAGCAAGTGACTCCATTGCCAGAGTATACGGGAGTCCAAGCAGGATCGATTGTAGAACCTGAACAAGTGTCTTCATTACCAGAATACACAGGAACTCAAGCAGGAGCGATTGTTGAGCCTGAGCAGGTAGAAGCTCCGCAAGAGTATGCTGGCAACATCGAACTAGCAGCGCCAGAAGCGGAAAATCCTGCTGAAAAAGCTCAAGAGCCGAAAGAGCAGAAGCAAGAACCAGAAAAGAATATCGAGCTAAGAAATGTATCTGATGTAGAGCTGTATAGTCTAACTGATGGAAAATACAAGCAGCAAGTTTCTCTGGATGCCATTCCAAGTAACCAAGAGAATTATTTTGTAAAAGTAAAATCTTCTAAATTTAAAGATGTCTTCTTGCCAATTTCTTCAATAGTAGATAGTACAAAAGATGGTCAGCCAGTTTATAAAATTACAGCAAGTGCTGAAAAATTAAAACAGGACGTAAACAATAAATACGAGGACAATTTTACTTTCTATCTAGCTAAAAAGGCTGAGAGAGAAGTCACAAACTTTACTTCCTTTAGTAACTTGGTTCAAGCTATAAATAACGATCTCGGTGGAACCTATTATTTAGGTGCTAGTCTGAATGCCAACGAGGTCGAACTAGAAAATGGCTCTAACAGTTATATAAAGGGCAGATTTACTGGTAAGCTCTTCGGCAGCAAAGACGGAAAAAATTATGCTATTTATAATTTGAAGAAGCCTTTATTTGACACTTTGAGCGCTGCTACTGTAGAAAATCTGGCTCTTAAAGATGTAAATATCTCAGGGAAAACTGACATTGGGGCTCTTGCAAATGAAGCGAATAATGAAACAAGGATTAATAATGTCCATGTAGACGGTGTTCTAGCTGGTGAACGTGGCATTGGTGGCTTGGTGTGGAAGGCTGATAATTCTAAGATTACGAACAGCAGTTTCAAGGGAAGGATTATCAACTCCTATGAAACGAAGGCACCATACAATATCGGTGGATTAGTAGGTCAACTGACTGGAATCAATGCATTGGTTGATAAGTCAAAAGCTACAATTACCATCTCATCAAATGCGGATAGCACAAACCAAACTGTCGGCGGTCTAGCAGGTCTTGTAGAAAAAGATGCACTTATCAGCAATAGTTACGCCGAGGGCGACATTAATAACGTGAAGAGATTTGGAAGTGTTGCTGGTGTGGCTGGCTACTTGTGGGATAGAGACTCTAACGAAGAGAATCGTGCTGGAAGATTGCACAATGTTCTTAGTGATGTCAATGTTATGAACGGGAATGCGATTAGTGGTTATCACTATCGAGGAATGAGGATAACTGACTCATATAGCAACAAAGACAACAGAGTCTATAAAGTGACTCTTGAAAAGGATGAGGTTGTCACAAAGGAATCGCTCGAAGAGAGAGGAACAATCCTCAATGCTTCTCAAATCGCAAGTAAGAAATCTGAAATCAACTCTCTTGCTGTACCGACTGTTGAAACCTTACTGACTAGTACTAATAAAGAAAGTGATTTTTCTAAGGTTGAAGACTATCAAGCCAGTCGAGCTTTAGCATATAAGAATATTGAAAAATTGCTGCCGTTTTATAATAAGGCAACCATTGTCAAATACGGTAATCTGGTAAAAGAAGATAGCGCTTTGTATGAAAAAGAAGTCTTATCTGCAGTCATGATGAAGGATAATGAAGTGATTACAGATATCGCTTCGCATAAAGAGGCAGCTAATAAGCTCTTGCTTCATTATAAAGATCATTCATCTGAAAAGCTAGATCTCACCTACCAATCTGACTTTAGTAAGTTAGCAGAATACCGTGTAGGCGATACAGGTCTCATCTATACACCAAATCAATTCTTACATAATCATAGTTCAATCATTAATGAAGTCTTGCCTGATTTGAGAGCGGTAGATTATAAGTCAGACGCTATCAGAAACACCCTAGGTATTTCTTCAGGAGTTTCATTAACGGAATTATACTTAGAAGAGCAGTTTGCCAAAACAAAGGAAAATCTAGCAAATACACTGGAAAAACTGTTGTCTGCTGATGCAGTCATTGCTAGCGAAAATCAAACGATTAATGGTTACGTCGTAGATAAAATCAAACGCAATAAGGAAGCCTTGCTTCTAGGCTTGACCTATTTAGAGCGCTGGTACAACTTTAACTATGGTGACGTGAATGTCAAAGACTTAGTCATGTACCATATGGATTTCTTTGGAAGGGGTAACGTATCACCGCTAGACACGATCATTGAATTAGGTAAATTTGGCTTTAACAATCTTCTAGCCAAGAACAACGTAGATGCGTATAGTATCAGCATTGCAAACAATAATGGAACAAAAGATTTGTTTAGCACGCTTGCCAATTACCGGGAAGTATTTTTACCAAACAAAACAAATAATCAATGGTTCAAAGAGCAAACCAAGGCTTATATCGTTGAAGAAAAATCAGCTATTGATGAGGTGAGGGTCAAACAAGAGCAGGCTGGCAGCAAATACTCTATCGGGGTTTATGATCGAATTACCAGCGACACTTGGAAATACCGAAATATGGTTCTACCATTGCTGACAATGTCTGAAAGATCGGTCTTTGTCATATCGACTATATCCAGTCTTGGTTTTGGTGCCTATGACAGATATAGAAATAATGAGCACAGAGCAGGGGTTGAACTCAATAAGTTTGTTGAGGAAAATGCTCAGGAAACTGCAAAACGCCAACGCGACCATTATGATTATTGGTATAGAATATTAGACGAGCAGGGGCGTGAAAAGCTCTATCGAAATATCTTGCTCTATGATGCCTATAAGTTCGGTGATGACACTACTGTTGGCAAAGCTACAGCAGAGGCGCAATTTGACAGTTCTAATCCAGCTATGAAGTACTTCTTTGGACCTGTTGGAAACAAGGTTGTACACAATAAGCATGGAGCTTACGCTACTGGGGACAGTGTTTACTATATGGGCTATCGTATGCTGGACAAGGACGGAGCCATTACCTATACTCATGAGATGACGCATGATTCTGATAACGAGATCTATTTAGGAGGATATGGAAGAAGAAGCGGTCTTGGTCCTGAATTCTTTGCCAAGGGCTTGTTGCAAGCACCGGATCATCCAGATGATACGACAATCACGGTCAATTCAATTCTCAAATATGACAAGAATGATGCATCTGAAAAATCTCGTTTGCAAGTCCTGGATCCAACTAAACGTTTCCAAAATGCGGATGATTTAAAAAATTATGTTCATAACATGTTTGATGTCATTTATATGTTGGAGTACCTAGAAGGGATGTCAATCGTTAACCGTCTGTCCGATGTGCAGAAAGTGAACGCGCTAAGAAAAATCGATAATAAATATGTCCGAGATGCGGATGGAAATGATGTTTACGCAACGAATATGATAAAAAATATTACAATGGCGGATGCGCAAAAATTAAATTCATTCGACAGTCTCATTGAAAATGATATCCTTTCAGCGCGTGAGTACAAAAATGGTGACGTTGAAAGAAATGGCTACCATACGATTAAACTCTTCTCTCCGATTTATTCTGCTTTAAGCAGTGAAAAAGGCACGCCTGGAGATCTTATGGGACGGCGTATGGCTTATGAACTTCTGGCAGCCAAGGGCTTTAAAGATGGTATGGTCCCTTATATCTCTAATCAGTATGAAGATGATGCTAAGCAAAACGGAAAAACCATCAGTATCTATGGTAAGACCAGAGGTCTGGTAACAGACGACTTGGTTTTACGCAAGGTCTTCAATGGTCAGTTCAAAAATTGGACTGAGTTTAAGAAGGCTATGTATGAAGAACGTAAAAATAAGTTCGACAGTCTGAACAAGGTCACATTTGATGATACAAGACAACCATGGACAAGTTATGCTACTAAGACTATAAGTACTGTAGAAGAGTTGCAAACCTTGATGGATGAAGCAGTTCTTAAAGATGCCAATGATAATTGGTATTCTTGGAGCGGCTATAAACCAGAACACGACAGTGCTGTCCACAAGCTTAAAAAAGCTGTCTTCAAAGCTTACCTCGATCAGACTAAAGATTTCAGAACATCAATCTTTGAAAACCAGAAGTGATTGGTTTGAGTGTGTCAAATGGTCTGCAAAGTTGCAAGTCTGAAATGTTAGGGCAGAGCTTGAATTGCTCTCAGATTCACACCTTCTTGTAGAAAAGAAATGACAAACCTAGTGAAAACTAGGTTTGTTTTTCTACATAAGTCAAGCAATTAAAACTGTAGCCAGTCTGCTTTCAGGTAGTTTGCTGTTGACAGTCATTTATGAGGCTGATAATAGGCAGAAAAAAGCCTGAAATGACCTTTACCCTCCTTCATATTTTTGTTATAATATTTGTATTAAAGCGTGCATTTGCGCGCTCTTTTCTGTGTTTAGAAAGCACTTGGGTGCTTTAGAGTGAGTTATTTTTGAATAGATGGTGAAGGAGGACTTATGTTATACATTTGGTCTTATTTGAAGAGATATCCTAAGTGGCTGGTCTTGGACTTTGTTGCGGCAATCTTTTTTGTGATTGTCAATCTAGGGTTGCCAACGGTGCTGGCTCGGATGATTGATGAGGGAATCAATCCTAAGCAGACAGACCGGCTCTTTTTCTGGGCTTGGGTCATGTTTGGCGTTATTATCTTAGGGGTACTGGGGCGAATTGTTTTGGCTTATGCGGCTGGGAAGCTAACGACGACCATGGTGCAGGACATGCGCAATGATCTCTATGCCAAGCTGCAAGAGTATTCTCATCACGAGTATGAGCAGATTGGAGTGTCTTCTTTGGTCACGCGCTTGACTTCGGATGCTTTTGTACTCATGCAGTTTGCGGAGCAAACCCTTAAAATGGGTGTCATTACTCCCATGATGATGCTGTCTAGTATTCTCATGATTTTTCTGACCAGTCCGTCTCTGGCATGGATTGTAGCTGTTTCAGTGCCTTTCTTGGCAGTCGTGGTCATCTATGTAGCGGTTAAAACCAAGCCCCTGTCTGAAAAGCAGCAGAAGACCCTTGATAAGATTAATCAGTATGTGAGGGAAAATCTGACTGGCCTACGCGTTATTCGAGCTTTTGCGCGTGAGGAATTTCAAGAGAAGCGTTTTGCTGATGAAAATGAGGTCTATGCGCAAAACTCCAATAAGCTCTTTAAGCTGACTGGTCTGACAGAGCCGCTCTTTGTGCAGATTATTATTGCGATGATTGTGGCCATTGTCTGGTTTGCCCTAGATCCATTGAGGGACGGCAGTCTTGAAATCGGAAATCTCGTTGCCTTTATCGAATACAGCTTTCACGCCCTGCTGTCCTTTCTCTTCTTGGCCAATCTCTTTACCATGTATCCGCGGACAGCGGTATCGAGCCAGCGGCTCAAGGAAGTTATGGATATGCCCATTTCAATCAATCCTAATGAAGATGGTATAACTGAGACAGATACGCAGGGGTATCTGGAGTTTGACAATGTAACCTTCGCTTATCCGGGTGAGACGGAGAGTCCTGTGCTGCATAATATTTCCTTCAAGGCTAAGCCGGGTGAGACTATTGCCTTTATCGGTTCAACTGGTTCTGGTAAGTCTACGCTGGTACAGCTGATTCCGCGCTTTTACGATGTAACACTTGGTAAGATTTTAGTGGACGGTGTGGACGTCCGTGAGTACAATCTGAAAGCTCTGCGTCAGAAGATTGCCTTTATCCCGCAGAAGGCTCTGTTATTTACTGGAACTATCGCAGAAAACCTACGCTATGGAAAGGAAGAGGCCAGTCAGGAAGAGCTGAGTCAGGCAGCTGAGGTGGCTCAAGCCAAGGACTTTATCGAAAGTCGGGAAGAGCGTTTTGAGACTCATCTGGCCGAGGGAGGTAGCAATCTATCCGGTGGGCAGAAGCAGAGACTCTCTATTGCCCGAGCGGTGGTTAAAAAGCCGGATATTTATATCTTCGACGACTCTTTTTCTGCTCTGGATTATAAGACGGATGCGGTGCTGCGTCGTCGTCTCAAGGAAGTGACAGGTCAGGCAACGGTGCTGATTGTGGCCCAACGTGTGGGAACCATCATGGATGCTGACCAGATTATCGTTCTAGATCAGGGCGAAATCGTCGGACGCGGCAAGCACGAAGAGCTGATGGAAACCAATGATATTTATCGTGAAATTGCGGATTCGCAGCTGAAGAATCAAGCTTTGACAGAGGAATAGAAAGGAGACTGACATGAAAAACACATCAAGTTTTGCTCGTCTATGGAGCTACCTAAAAGTTTATAAATTTGCAGTCGCCTTTGCCATCTTCCTCAAAATCCTAAGTGTCGTCATGAGCGTTGTCGAGCCTTTTGTCTTAGGTCTAGCCATTACAGAATTGACAAATAATCTGCTAGATATGGCTAAAGGGGTGGCTGGCGCCCAAATTAATGTGTCTTATGTCGGCTGGGTCATGGTCTTGTATTTTGTGCGGGCGATTATTTATGAAATCGGTTCTTACTATTCTAATTACTTTATGACCAATGCAGTGCAGGCTACCATTCGTGACTTGCGCAATGAACTTAGTCATAAGATTAATCGTATTCCCGTTTCTTACTTTGACAAACATCAGTTTGGTGATTTGCTGGGGCGTTTTACCAGCGATGTCGAAGCTGTTTCAAATGCCTTGCAGCAGTCCTTTCTGCAGGTTATCAACGCAGTCTTTACTCTAATGTTGGTTATCGTCATGGTATTGGTGCTCAATCTGCAGTTGGGGGTAATTGTGGTAATCTCGATTCCGATTACTTATCTTAGTGCTCGCTTTATCGTGAAGAAATCCCAGCCTTACTTTAAACAGCAGGCAGATGTACTGGGGGCTATGAATGGCTTTGTTCAGGAAAATCTGACAGGCTTTAATATTTTGAAGCTCTATGTCAGAGAAGAAAGCTCGCGGGAGGATTTTCGACAAATTACGCAAAAACTGCAGAAAGTAGGTTTTAAAGCTAGCTTTATTTCTGGTTTGATGATGCCTGTTTTGAATGTTATTTCAGATCTGACCTACCTCTTGTTAGCTCTGCTGGGCGGTCTTCAGGTTATTGCAGGGCGCTTGACAGTCGGGAATATGCAGGCTTTTGTTCAATATGTCTGGCAGATTAACCAGCCTATTCAAAACCTGACTCAGCTGGCAGGTCAGCTTCAGAGTGCCAAGTCTTCTTTGGACCGAATTTTCCAAGTACTGGACGAAGCAGACGAAGTCAATGATAAGACAGAAAAGCTGGAGCAAGATCTGACAGGTCAGGTTAGCTTCAAGGATGTGGACTTCCAGTATGTAGCAGACAAGCCGCTCATTCGGAATTTCAATCTGGAGGTCAAACCTGGAGAAATGGTTGCCATTGTAGGTCCGACTGGTGCTGGTAAGACCACGCTGATTAATCTTCTTATGCGTTTCTACGATGTGACCAAAGGCGCGATTACAGTGGATGGGCATGATATACGACATCTGTCCCGTCAGGACTACCGTAAACAGTTCGGTATGGTGCTGCAGGATGCCTGGCTTTATGAGGGGACTATAAAGGAAAATCTTCGTTTTGGCAATCTGCAAGCCACTGATGAAGAAATTGTAGAGGCAGCCAAGGCTGCTAATGTGGATCATTTTATCCGTACCTTGCCAGGCGGCTACAACATGGAAATGAACCAAGAATCCAGCAATATCTCGCTGGGGCAGAAGCAGTTGCTTACGATTGCGAGGGCTCTTTTGGCCAATCCTAAGATTCTGATTTTGGATGAGGCGACTTCGTCTGTCGATACACGGCTGGAGCTCTTGATTCAAAAGGCTATGAAGACACTCATGCAGGGCAGGACTAGTTTTGTCATTGCTCACCGGCTGTCGACCATTCAGGAAGCGGATAAGATTTTAGTGCTCAAGGATGGTCAGATTATCGAGCAAGGCAATCATGAGAGTCTCTTGGCAGATAAAGGATTCTATTATGACCTTTACCAGAGTCAATTTTCTAAAAAAGCAGAAGAAGTTTAAAAGGTTTGCTAAATCATTTGATAACTGCTAGAATATAAGCAAAGTGAGGTAGCAATGTCTTTAACTAGTCAAATTATTACAGCAGAATTTCCTGATTTAGATAAGGTAGAAGCACTTAATCAAGAAGCCTTTCCTGAAGAAGAGAGAGTTCCTATTAATGAATTTCTCCGCTATACCAATGATAAACGGTCTCATTTCTTTGCCTTCTACAATGAGGAAGAATTTGTTGGTTTTGCTTTTGCAGTTTATAACGAAAAAATGTTCTATGTCAGCTTCTTTGCGATTATGCCGCACCTTCGCAGCCATGGCTATGGGGGAGAAATTATTCATAAACTGACAGAGTTTTATCAAAAAACTATGGTTCTAGAGGTAGAACGTATCGATGAAGAATGTGAGAATTTAGAGCAACGTCAAGCTCGTATGGACTTCTATAAGCGTAATGGCTTTCGAACGACCAATGCCTTTCTGGAATATGAAGGGTTAAGCTTTGAAATCTTGTATTTGGGACATCATTTTGATGAGGAGGCTTATCGAGATATTTTCCATATGCTGCAAGAGAAGAATTTCTTTGAATTCGAAATTAAGTACCGAAGATTTAGCGATGTGTAAAGAGTGCTAAATGATTTATAGCCATTTTTAAAAGGTTGAGATAGGATGTCTCAACCTTTTTACTATGAAAAATCTCTTTTATTTTGTTTTGGATCAGGATGTATAATATTGTATTTTTCTCACATTAAGTAATTGTAGAGCATGTCTGCTTAAAGAAGGGAAACTCTTAAAAAGATAGGTAATAGTGAGGTTGGCGGAATACGAATTAAAACAAACTTATTTATATTACTTTAAAATAAGCCTTAAATCTGTGGATAAGTTAGAAATTTGCTAAAAATTCTTTATGAAATTTCGATTTATTTCGTTTTTTAAACCAACTTACCATGAAAAGTTAAAAGCCTTGCGGAGCGGGCTATTTACGTATATAATGATAAAGCATGAAAAAATTTAAAGGAGATTCCCGTGATTAAAAAAGGTGCCTTGACAGGCTTACTCTTATTTGGAATATTTTTCGGTGCTGGGAATTTGATTTTCCCGCCTTCGCTTGGAACATTATCTGGCCAGCATTTTTGGCCAGCTATTGCAGGATTTGTCCTATCTGGAGTTGGGCTTGCTGTGCTGACTTTGATTATCGGAACGCTCAATCCCAAGGGCTATATCCACGAGATTTCTCAGAAGATTGCGCCTTGGTTTGCTATTGTCTATCTTGTAGCCTTGTATCTGTCAATCGGGCCATTCTTTGCTATCCCGCGGACTGCGACAGTAGCCTATGAAGTTGGTATCGCTCCTATGCTGTCTAAAAATATGACGAGTATTGGACTGATTGTTTTCACGACACTTTACTTTGCAGCTGCTTATCTGATTTCTTTGAATCCATCTAAGATTTTGGATCGGATTGGGCGTATTCTGACGCCGGTTTTTGCAGTTTTGATCATCATCTTAGTCATTCTAGGGACTTTGAAATACGGCTCCAATGCTCCTCAGCAGGCATCGGAAACTTATGCTACGTCAGCTTTTGGACAGGGCTTCTTGGAAGGTTATAATACTTTGGATGCCTTGGCTTCCGTGGCTTTCAGCGTCATTGCAGTAACAACTCTAAATCAGCTAGGTTTCAAGAATAAAAAGGAGTATGTTTCAACTATTTGGGTTGTTGGTTTGATGGTAGCGTTGGGCTTTAGCGCCATGTATATCGGTTTGGCTTTTCTGGGTAATCATTTCCCAGTTCCAGCTGAGATTATTGCCAAAGGCAATCCAGGTGTTTATGTCCTGTCGCAGGCGACACAGGCTATCTTTGGACCTACAGCACAGATTTTCCTTGCAGCTATGGTCACTGTGACTTGCTTCACCACAACAGCGGGACTTATTGTATCAACTGGGGAATTCTTCCATAAAACTTTCCCTAAAGTATCCTATAAAGTGTACGCCACGGTCTTTACATTAATTGGTTTTGCGATTGCGAATCTCGGGCTCAATGCCATTATCCAATATTCTGGTCCGGTCTTGCAGATTCTCTATCCGATTACCATCGTTATCGTGCTGATTGTCATCGTCAATAAATTCTTACCACTGTCCAAAATCGGTATGCAATTGACGATGGCAGCAGTGACTCTGATTTCCTTTGCGGCTATTCTTGGGCAGCAGTTCCATATTACAAAGGTAAATGATATGGTAAATGCCCTTCCGTTTGCTCGGGCTTCCCTGCCTTGGTTGGTGCCAGCTCTAGTTGGAATCCTACTTTCTCTCTTTTTGCCAAACAAGCAGAAGAGTGAGCGTTTTGAGATGGAGAGCTAATAGATAACATCCGCCACAATGTGGTGGATTTTTTTGACTCATTGTCAATTATAGTAGGGAATTTATGGCGAAGGAATTCAAGCTGTTTTTTTATGAGCAATATGACAATATAATCCTTTTATAAGATAGATTTAAGAAAAATTTTAACTTTTTCTTAACCATTTTTAATCTTAGGAGATTATACTAAAGTCATAAAAAAACAAACCTAAAGGAGAATCTTATGAAATTCAATTCAAATCAAAAATATACCCGCTGGTCAATTCGTCGTTTAAGCGTGGGTGTGGCTTCCGTTGTTGTTGCCAGTGGTTTCTTTTTGCTAGTTGGTCAACCAAATACCGTACATGCAGATGATCTCACCTCAACTCCTACTAAAGTTCTTCAAGAAGATTCGTCATTATTAGAAAAGAATAAGTTGCCAGAGACAGTTTTAAAAGAAGAAATGGATTCGGCTCTACCTGCAAATCAGTCAGCTCCTAAGGAAGAGGTTGATGAAACTATTTCTCTAGATAAGTCTAGCCTATCTCCTAAGGAAGAAATGGTAAAACCAAAAGAAGAACAGACTATGGCAGAAGTTAGCAATCAAAAAGAAGAAGCTAAACCGGAGGCAACTCTTGTTGAAGTTTCAAACCAAGATCGTGAAGCGGCTACTTCTCAATCGGTAACGACTCCAGATGAAGTTAGAAAAGGAGTCGAAGAAAATACTAAGGACTCAGTAGACGTTCCGGCCAGCTACTTAGAAAAGGCAAACGTTCCTGGTCCATTCTTGGCAGGTGTTAATCAAGTTATTCCGTATGAAGCTTTCGGTGGAGACGGCATGTTGACACGTCTCTTACTCAAATCTTCTGACAAGGCTCCTTGGTCAGACAATGGCAAAGCGAACAATCCAGCCCTCTTGCCGCTTGAAGGCTTGGCAAAAGGTCAATACTTCTACGAAGTGGATTTGAACGGCAATACTACAGGTAAAGACGGACAAGCTCTTCTTGACCAACTTCGCATTAATAGCACTCATGCTTATCAAGCGACTGTCAAAGTCTATGGTGCTAAAGATGGTAAACCAGATTTGACTAATCTTATCGCAACTCGCCAAGTAATAATTCGGCTGTATGGAAAAGAAATGTCTGCACAACCATATCAACAAGAACAAATGAATGTGAAACCTTCTACAACAGATTCTATGAGTACAGCTAAGGGTATGAAAGAAGCGGATCACCGTATAGCTGATCTGAAGGAGAGACATCCGACTTCTAATCCGATGGCAGATATGGTGAAAAAAAATGATAAGCCTTCGTTACCAAAAACTGGTGAAGCTCAGACTTCTACAGCAACAATTGGTTTTTGGGGGCTAGCCTTGGCAGGAATTCTTGGCTTTCTAGGTTTGAAAGAAAGACAAAAAGATTAAGTAAGGTTCAAATCATTTAAAAATTACTAAAAACAGTGTTATACTAAAGCCAGTATAACACTGTTTTTATGAGGAGATTGGCAATGGGAAAGACAATTTTACTTGTTGATGATGAGATGGATATTCTGGATATCAAAAAGCGCTATCTTGTGCAGGCTGGCTACCAAGTTTTAGTGGCTCGAGATGGCGTGGAGGGATTAGATCTTTTCAGAAAGAAATCTGTTGACCTGATCATCACGGATATTATGATGCCAAATATGGACGGTTATGACTTTATCAGTGAGGTTCAGTATATAGTACCTGATCAACCTTTTCTTTTTACAACGGCTAAGACCAGCGAGCAAGACAAAATTTATGGGTTGAGCTTAGGAGCAGATGATTTTATAGCCAAACCTTTTAGTCCGCGCGAGCTAGTTCTAAGAGTCAATAATATTTTGCGCCGACTTCATCGTGGAGGTGAGATCGAACAAATTGAGCTCGGTGACTTGATGATGAATCATGTGGTTCATGAGGCTCGTATCGGGGAGTGTTTTTTGGAATTAACAGTGAAGTCCTTTGAACTGCTTTGGATTTTAGCTAGTAATCCTGAGAGAGTTTTTTCAAAGACGGAGCTTTACGAGAAGGTGTGGCAGGAAGACTTCGTAGATGATACCAATACACTTAATGTTCATATCCATGCTCTGAGACAGGAATTGACCAAGTATGCCAGTTCAAACACTCCTGCCATCAAAACTGTCTGGGGTCTTGGGTATAAAATGGAAAGATCACGAGGTGGAAAATGAAATTAAAAAGTTACATTCTAGTAGGGTACCTAATTTCTAGCCTACTAACGATTTTACTCGTTTTCTGGGCAGTCCAGCGAATGTTGATTGTAAAAAGCGAGATATATTTCCTAGTTGGAATGACATTGATTGCTAGTTTTATAGGAGCGGCAGTCAGTCTCTTTCTTTTATCGCCAGTATTTTCTTCCCTTCAGCATCTGAAAAAACAGGCTCAGAATATAGCTGACAAGGATTTTAGTACAGAGATTGACGCCAAGGGCCCTATCGAATTTCAAGAATTGGGTCAGGCTTTTAATGATATGTCGCATAATTTGCAAGAAACGTTTGAGTCGCTTGATGAAAGTGAACGAGAAAAAGGAATGATGATTGCCCAGCTTTCTCACGATATAAAAACTCCCATTACCTCTATTCAGGCGACTGTGGAGGGGATTTTAGATGGAGTGATCGAAGAAGAGGAGCAAATTCATTACTTGACCACAATTAGCCGTCAGACAGAGCGTTTGAATAAATTGGTGGAAGAATTGGATGTTTTGACTCTTAATGCCCAGCCTCGAATAGAATCAGATGGAGAAGCTGAAATAGTCTTTCTAGACCAGCTATTGATTGAGGTCATGAGTGAATTTCAACTATTGATTGAGCGGGAGGAGCGGGATATCTACATTCAAGTGTCTCCCGAGTCAGCAAAAATTAAGAGTCCTGTCTCTTATACACATCTCCGAGCCCACGAGACTAGGCATGATCTCGT
>OJLB01000375.1_pt1 | contig 21287 bp, 20 predicted proteins | sample 1596861 | NCBI WGS metagenome assembly OJLB01 (sample SAMEA3904681, study PRJEB24821) | metagenome | biome: Builtin; feature: hospital; material: surface | place: USA | collected 2013-06-06
GCCGTCTATGGTCAGGGTTAACAAGTTTTCACTCATGGTAGTGTCCTGTGGAATGAGATAGGGAAAATCGGATGTGTGTATTTTTATTACAAATTTTTTAGAAGTGCGAATATTTTTGGGAAATATCTTATAAATCAATGTCTGACTGTCTTTTATCAGTGTATCAGAATTTGGATTTTTTGATGATTGCGGAGTCTTAAAAGCAGGGTAGGGGCGGATTGTGAACAAAAAACAGCAGTTTTCAGACGACCTTTACGCCATCTTGTTATTTTGTAAGATAAAATAAACGTACGATAAAAGAATAATTGCTAAAAACCGTATTGAAATACGAGTAAATATCATTATTAAGCAATTGATATTAAAGTATATATCTATGTATTTATTGAATAAATTTCTTAATTGTAAGCAAATGCAAATGATGTTATAAAATTTCAGAAAAATAACTAAGTTTGACTTCTATCAAAAATCATCATGGGTAGAATGACACGGCTTTTACATTTGTGTATGGTTGAAAAAAGAAGGATGGGTCGTCTGAAAAGTAATTGTTTATTTTCTAAATTATGGTTTTAGTAGATTTGGTTGCAGCGATGAAGCCGAAGTTTTCAGACGACCCCTTAAGATTTGAATCATCGGTTTGCTTGTAGTTTTATTTCTGTCTGTGAAAATTGCCGACAATATCCGTTATCATCATCCGAGTGGAATGATAGGTTATTAAGTTCTATAAGAATCAATCAATTATAAAAATTATATTGTCGCTCATAGCGATTGACAGCACTATTACACCGATTAAGGTCGTCTGAAAAACGACATCTATAAAAAGTGAACAAACCCTCCCTACCATGAGAAAAGGAACACAATCATGACCGTCATCAAGCAAGAAGACTTTATCCAAAGTATCTGCGATGCCTTCCAATTCATCAGCTATTACCACCCGAAAGACTACATCGACGCGCTCTATAAGGCGTGGCAGAGGGAAGAAAATCCCGCCGCTAAAGACGCGATGACGCAGATTTTGGTCAACAGCCGCATGTGTGCGGAAAACAACCGCCCCATCTGCCAAGATACCGGTATCGCAACCGTTTTCCTCAAAGTCGGCATGAACGTCCAATGGGATGCGGACATGAGCGTGGAAGAGATGGTTAACGAAGGCGTACGCCGCGCCTACACTTGGGAAGGCAACACCCTGCGCGCGTCCGTTCTCGCCGACCCTGCCGGCAAGCGTCAAAACACCAAAGACAACACGCCTGCCGTCATCCATATGAGCATCGTGCCGGGCGATAAAGTCGAAGTAACCTGCGCGGCAAAAGGCGGCGGCTCTGAAAACAAATCCAAACTCGCCATGCTCAATCCTTCCGACAACATCGTCGATTGGGTGTTGAAAACCATCCCGACCATGGGCGCGGGCTGGTGTCCTCCCGGCATCTTGGGCATCGGCATCGGCGGTACGCCCGAAAAAGCCGTGCTGATGGCAAAAGAATCCCTGATGAGCCACATCGACATTCAAGAGTTGCAGGAAAAGGCAGCGTCAGGCGCAGAATTGTCCACCACCGAAGCCCTGCGCCTCGAACTCTTTGAAAAAGTCAACGCACTGGGCATCGGCGCACAAGGTTTGGGCGGTCTGACCACCGTGTTGGACGTCAAAATCCTCGATTACCCGACCCATGCCGCCTCCAAACCGATTGCCATGATTCCGAACTGCGCCGCCACCCGCCACGTCGAGTTCGAATTGGACGGCTCAGGACCGGTCGAACTGACTCCGCCGCGCGTTGAAGACTGGCCCGATTTGACTTACAGCCCCGACAATGGTAAACGCATCGATGTCGACAAACTGACCAAAGAAGAAGTCGCCAGCTGGAAAACCGGCGACGTATTGCTGCTGAACGGCAAAATCCTCACCGGCCGCGATGCCGCGCACAAACGCCTCATCGATATGCTCGACAAAGGCGAAGAGTTGCCTGTCGATTTCACCAACCGCCTGATTTACTACGTCGGCCCCGTTGATCCGGTCGGCGACGAAGTCGTCGGTCCCGCAGGTCCGACCACCGCCACCCGCATGGACAAATTCACCCGCCAAATGCTCGAACAAACCGGCCTCTTGGGTATGATCGGTAAATCCGAGCGCGGCGCAGCCACCTGCGAAGCCATCGCTGACAACAAAGCCGTGTACCTCATGGCAGTCGGCGGCGCGGCGTATCTCGTGGCGAAAGCCATCAAATCTTCCAAAGTATTGGCGTTCCCAGAATTGGGCATGGAAGCGGTTTACGAGTTTGAAGTCAAAGACATGCCCGTAACCGTCGCCGTGGACAGCAAAGGCGAATCCATCCACGCCACCGCCCCGCGCCAATGGCAGGCAAAAATCGGCATCATCCCCATCGAGTCCTAATGTCTTGATGCTGGGTTGAAAAGGTCGTCTGAAAACTTGAAACAGGGTTTTCAGACGACCTTTTGGCTAATACGGTTTCAATGACGTAAAACCGGCATCCGTATTCCGGCAAAACCCTGCGACAAAGCGTAAAAAACCGCTATAATTGCTGACAATTTTCCCTTTCAGACGACCTTCTTAAACCGAGAGGTCGTCTGAAAAAACAAACAAGGAAGAAATCCGATGAAAAACTACCAAGCGCCCGACGAGAAGGGCTTTTTCGGCGAACACGGCGGGCTTTATGTCTCCGAGACCCTGATTCCCGCCTTGCAAGAGCTGGCGGATGCCTATAAAGCAGCGAAAAACGACCCGTCGTTTTGGGAAGAGTTCCACCGCGATTTGAAACACTACGTCGGCCGCCCCAGCCCCGTTTACCATGCCGCGCGATTGTCCGAGCATTTGGGCGGCGCGCAAATCTGGTTGAAACGCGAAGACTTGAACCACACAGGCGCGCACAAGGTAAACAACACCATCGGTCAGGCATTGCTTGCCCGCCGCATGGGCAAAAAACGCGTCATCGCCGAAACCGGCGCGGGTCAACACGGCGTGGCTTCCGCCACCGTCGCCGCCCGCTTCGGCATGACTTGCGACGTGTACATGGGCGCGGACGACATCCAGCGTCAAATGCCCAACGTGTTCCGCATGAAATTATTGGGCGCAAACGTGGTCAGTGTCGACAGCGGCAGCCGCACGCTGAAAGACGCGATGAACGAAGCCATGCGCGAATGGGTCGCCCGCGTGGACGACACGTTCTACATCATCGGCACCGCAGCCGGCCCCGCGCCGTATCCCGAAATGGTGCGCGATTTCCAATGCGTTATCGGCAACGAAGCCAAAGCGCAGATGCAGGAAGCCATCGGCAGACAGCCCGACGTCGCCGTTGCCTGCGTCGGCGGCGGCTCGAACGCCATCGGCCTGTTCCACCCGTATATCGGCGAAGAAAACGTGCGCCTCGTCGGCGTGGAAGCCGGCGGTTTGGGCGTGGACACCCCCGATCACGCCGCGCCGATTACCAGCAAAGCCCCCATCGGCGTATTGCACGGCTTCCGCAGCTACCTGATGCAGGACGAAAACGGTCAAGTTTTGGGTACGCACTCCGTTTCCGCAGGCTTGGATTACCCCGGCATCGGCCCGGAACACAGCCACCTGAACGACATCAAACGCGTCGAATACACCGTCGCCAAAGACGACGAAGCACTCGAAGCATTTGATTTGTTGTGCCGATTCGAAGGCATCATCCCCGCGCTCGAATCCAGCCACGCCCTTGCATGGGCAGTCGCCAACGCGCCGAAAATGGGCAAAGACCAAGTGATTCTGGTCAACCTGTCCGGCCGCGGCGATAAAGACATCAATACCGTGGCGAAACTGAAAGGGATTGAGTTGTAAGCATTTCCGTTGAGCGGATAAAGACAAGAGGTCGTCTGAAAACTGAGTAAATAGGTTTTCAGACGACCTTTTACCTTTTCAATAACAAAGTAAAGTTATGGAGGTTTGGTCTGCCGCATCATGCCGTTATAATGCGGGTTGCAGCATTTTGAAAGGGCAGGGTGATGGAAGAATGGTTTGAACGGACTATTATCGGCCGCTATACGGCGGAGCGGGAAAAGCAGTTTTTTGCGCATTACTTGGAGCGGTTTGCGCCTTGCGGTGTTCAAACCGTCGTCCAACAGGGCGGCGAATGGCTGAGATCGTCTGAAAACGTGGTTGCCGTTCCCCGCGATGTATTGATGACGGCGGACGCTATGGCTTGGGAAAGTCATTCTATTGATGTGCTGCTGATGCCGCACAGTCATGAAACTGCTGCGCTGACGCAAGTGCTGCATGAAGCGTCCAGGGTGTTGAAACCTGAAGGGCGGTTGGTTTTAACGGGGTTTAATCCGAAATCTTTGTGGTTTTTCAGCAGGTGGTTTGATGGAACGCGCTTGCCTAAAAAGGAGCATTGCCTGACTTTGCCGGCTTTGAAGCAGCAGTTGGCGGATTTAGATTTTGAGGTGGAATTCGGAAAGTTTATGGTGTATCTGCCTGCTGTGAATTCGCAAAAGGGGCTGCGGTTTTGGCGTTTTATGGAGAAGGCGGGGGACAGGTGGTGGCCGCAGTGCGCGGCGGTGTACGGTTTGGTTTTAGTCAAGCGTATGGCGGGGGTAACGCCGTTGCCGGAGTTTGAAAAAATATTGGGAACGCAGACGGTGGCTTTGGGCGCGGCGCGGATTTCGGATTGAGAAATTCGGCGTTGGTAAAACCGGCATGACTGGTTTTCAGACGACCTTTTGAGGCTGAACATTTGAAAACGAGAGGTTTGACTCCATAAATATAGCCTCTTCTATATTTGTCATCCTGCCTTGAATTTGCTGCTTTCTGCCTGTAAAGCCGATTGGTTGCAAATTGTCAGGCCGCTTTGGCATCGGTAGAATCTTAGGTCGTCTGAAAAAGGCGATGTTGACTGTATTAGCTTGAGGATAAAGAAAAATGCCGGAATTGCCTGAGGTAGAAACGACGTTGCGCGGTATCAGCCCGCATATTCAAGGTAAAAAGGTGGCGGATGTCGTGTTGCGCCAAACCAAGCTGCGCTGGCAGATCAATCCGCAGTTGGCGGAGCTTTTAGCGGGGCAGGAGGTGTTGAGCTGTCGTCGGCGGGCGAAATATCTGATTATCGGTTTTGAAACGGGTATTTTGTTGATTCATCTGGGTATGTCGGGCAGCTTGCGGATTTTTACGGACGGCGATGCGCGGATTGATCATCCTGATAAACATGATCATGTGGACATTGTGTTTGCGGACGGAATAGTCTTGCGCTATCACGACCCGCGTAAGTTCGGCGCGATTTTGTGGTATGAAGGCATTGCCGAGCATCATCCGCTTCTTGAAAAACTGGGTCCCGAGCCGCTTTCAGACGACTTCTCCGCCGAGTATCTATACCAAAAATTTAAAACGCAAAAACGCGCGGTCAAGCTGGCTCTGATGGACAATACCGTCGTGGTCGGCGTGGGTAATATTTATGCGAACGAAAGCCTGTTTAAATCGGGCATCTCGCCACACCGCCCTGCGGACAAGGTTAAGAAAAAAGAATGCGCCGTCTTGGTGGAAACGATTAAATCGGTATTGCAGCGCGCGATTGAAACCGGCGGCAGCACGTTGCGCGACTTTGTCAACAGCGACGGCAAAAGCGGCTATTTCCAGCAGGAATATACGGTGTACGGCAGGCACAACGAACCCTGCGTCCGTTGCGGCGGTTTGGTGCAGAAGGAAGTCTTGGGGCAGCGCGGGACGTTTTATTGTCCGAACTGCCAGAAATAATTTATGAACCTGTTTTCAGACGACCTCTTTGTCATCTGGGTCGTCTGAAAACGTTATTACTATGATTTGATACACATTTAATACGAAAAGAAAAACAGTTATGCACTCACGAAAAGCACCGTTTTTTACCCGTTTGGGCAGATTGTTCCGCTTGGCGGGATGGCTGTTCCGAACCGGAAGGCATTTGCGCCGTATCGATGCCGGCAATCCTGCCGAACGCGATTATGCGGTCATTACTCTGGGCAAAGGCGCGCTGGAAGCCTTGGATATCGAATTGGAAATCGGCACGCTGCCCGCGGATAATGTGAAGGGTGTTTTGGTGGCAGCAAACCATGTGTCTTGGCTGGATATTTTCGCCATGAGCGCAGTGTATCCGAGCAGCTTTATCGCCAAGCAGGAAATCAAAGACTGGCCGGTCTTGGGCAAAATGGGGCAAAACGCAGGCACGGTGTTTATCAACCGCAATTCCCGACGCGATGTCGAGCCGATTAACCAAGCCATTTGCGCCGCGTTGAAAGCCGGGCAGAATGTCAGCTTTTTCCCCGAAGCGCGGACTTCTTTGGGCTTGGATATTTTGCCGTTCAAAGCCGCGCTCTTCCAATCCGCCATCGATGCCGACGCGCCTGTTCAGGCAGTTACGCTGCGCTATTATGATGATGCCGGTAAAAGGACGACTGTGCCGTCTTATGCACAAGTCGATTTGGTGCGCTCACTTTGGCGCATCGTTTCCATGAAAAAGCTGCGTATCCGTATCGATTTTGCCGCCCCGATTCGCCCCGGCAAAGACGAAGACCGCTTTATGTTGAAAGACAAAGTAGAAAGCAGTATCCGCGGAGTCGTATTGTCCGATGCACACGATTCCGAAAAATAATTCCAAGTCAGGGGCTTGTTTTCTTTCAGACGACCTCTATTTAAATGGAACGTTCGCAGGTTGGATTTCATAGCTTCAGGTAATTAATATTATTTGAACTATAAATTATACAAATCAAACTCCCTGCGCTAGAATGCACACATTCACTCGTATCATTCCCTAAACCTAAAATTTCAAGGAGATCCAAAATGGCTTTGCAAGATCGTACCGGTCAAAAAGTACCTTCCGTCGTATTCCGTACCCGCGTGGGCGACACTTGGAAAGATGTTTCCACTGATGACTTGTTCAAAGGCAAAAAAGTAGTCGTATTCTCTCTGCCCGGCGCATTTACTCCGACTTGTTCTTCTTCCCACCTGCCGCGTTACAACGAATTGTTCGGCGCGTTCAAAGAAAACGGCGTTGACGCAATCTACTGCGTATCTGTAAACGATACTTTCGTGATGAACGCTTGGGCTGCCGAAGAAGAAGCTGACAACATCTACATGATTCCTGATGGCAACGGCGAATTCACCGAAGGCATGGGCATGCTGGTCGGCAAAGAAGACTTAGGCTTCGGCAAACGCTCTTGGCGTTACTCTATGCTGGTTAACGACGGCGTGGTTGAAAAAATGTTCATCGAGCCTGAAGAGCCGGGTGATCCTTTCAAAGTGTCTGACGCTGACACTATGTTGAAATTCATCGCCCCTGACTGGAAAGCTCAAGAGTCTGTTGCCATCTTCACCAAACCCGGCTGCCAATTCTGCGCTAAAGCTAAAAAAGCTTTGCAAGACAAAGGTCTGTCTTACGAAGAAATCGTATTGGGCAAAGATGCAACTGTTACTTCCGTTCGCGCCATCACCGGCAAGATGACTGCTCCTCAAGTCTTCATCGGCGGCAAATACATCGGCGGCAGCGAAGATTTGGAAGCTTACTTGGCTAAAAACTAATTGCTTGATGCTTAAGACGGTTTGAAAAAGCCGTCTGAACAGAAAAATAGAGTTATTCAGACGATACGCTACACGGTCGTTCTGAATAGCTCTATATTTACAAGTAGAATTTGAGATTATTGTTTTAAATCAATATTTTAAAAATAGCTATTGATCTTATATTATCGATAGTTTATTAAAAGGTCGTCTGAAAACCTGATACGCTTCACGCTGATACCGCTTCGGACGCTCAACAAAAAAGGACAAAGATTATGAAAAAAATTCAAGCAGATGTCGTCGTAATCGGCGGCGGTACTGCCGGCATGGGCGCGTTTCGCAATGCCCGTTTACATTCGGATAATGTTTACCTGATTGAAAACAACGTGTTCGGCACGACCTGCGCGCGCGTGGGCTGTATGCCTTCCAAACTCTTGATTGCCGCCGCAGAGGCGCGCCATCACGCATTGCATACCGACCCGTTCGGCGTGCATTTGGACAAAGACAGCATCGTCGTCAACGGCGAAGAAGTCATGCAGCGCGTCAAATCAGAACGCGACCGTTTTGTCGGCTTTGTCGTTGCCGATGTGGAAGAATGGCCTGCCGACAAGCGCATTATGGGTTCGGCTAAATTTATCAACGAGAATACCGTCCAAATCGACGACCATACCCAAATCACGGCAAAAAGCTTTGTGATTGCTACCGGCTCGCGTCCCGTCATCCTGCCGCAGTGGCAGCCTTTGGGCGACCGTTTGATTATCAACGACGACGTTTTTTCATGGGATACGCTGCCTAAGAGCGTTGCCGTGTTCGGACCGGGCGTTATCGGTTTGGAACTGGGTCAGGCATTGCACCGTTTGGGCGTGAAAGTCGAAATTTTCGGCTTGGGCGGCATCATCGGCGGCATTTCCGACCCTGTCGTTTCAGACGAAGCGAAAGCCGTGTTCGGCGAAGAATTGAAACTGCATCTGGATGCTAAAACCGAGGTCAAACTCGATACGGACGGCAATGTAGAAGTTCATTGGGAGCAGGACGGCGAAAAAGGCGTATTTGTTGCCGAATATATGCTGGCAGCCGTAGGTCGCCGTCCGAACGTTGACAATATCGGTTTGGAAAACATTAATATCGAAAAAGACGCGCGCGGCGTACCCGTTGCCGATCCGCTGACCATGCAGACCAGTATTCCGCATATCTTCATCGCGGGCGACGCGTCCAACCAACTGCCCCTGCTGCACGAAGCCGCCGACCAAGGCAAGATTGCCGGCGACAACGCGGGCCGCTATCCGAATATCGGCGGCGGTTTGCGCCGCAGTACCATCGGCGTGGTGTTCACCAATCCGCAAATCGGCTTTGTCGGTTTGAAATACGCGCAGGTTGCCGCGCAATACCAACCCGACGAATTTGTCATCGGCGAAGTATCGTTTAAAAACCAAGGCCGCAGCCGCGTGATGTTGGTAAACAAAGGCCATATGCGCCTGTATGCCGAAAAAGCCACCGGCCGCTTCATCGGCGCGGAAATCTTAGGCCCGGCCGCCGAACATTTGGCGCACCTGTTGGCATGGGCGCATCAAATGAAGATGACCGTTCCGCAAATGCTGGATATGCCGTTCTACCATCCCGTTATCGAGGAAGGTCTGCGCACCGCGTTGCGGGATGCCGATGCGAAGTTGAAACAGGCTTGATAGATTGACTTAATCAATGAACCGGAATGAAAGGTCGTCTGAAAACCTGATTTAAGGTTTTCAGACGACCTTTTTGTCTTTGCGTTGCGAAATAAAATCAGTTGCGGCGTCATTGCTGTGTAATGTGTAGTTCGGATATTTGTATTCGACGAATCTTTGATGTTTCTATTTTCTTTACGCGTTGTTGCAGATGGAGATGTCGGATTCAAGAATCTGACCTACGGCAGATTTAAAGTTTTCAGACGACCTTTCGGGTTCAAATGCCTTCAAGCGGCTGGCTGGTATCTTCATCTGCCGTTTCGTTTTTCCGATACTGCCCCGGCGAAATCCCGTATTGTTTTTTAAACGCTTTGCCAAAGTGGGTTTCGGATTGGAAGCCGACGTTTAGCGCGACGGACAGGACGGAATCGGCGGTTTGCCGCAGCAATACGGCGGCTTGGCGCAGGCGGATGAGGTTGACGAAGGCGTGGGGGCTGATACCGGTTTGTTGTTTGAACAGGCGCATCAGTTGGGCGCGGGAGAGGTTGGCAAGCGCGGTCATTTTTTCAATGTTCCATTCGTCTTCGGGGCGGCTGACGACGGTTTGGATGAGCTGGCGCAGGCGTTTGTCGCGCAGGCCGTTGAGTATGCCGCCCAAAGGTGCTTCTCCGCCTTGTTCGAGATGGGCGCGGACGATCAGGACGAGGAGGACGGAGGAGAGGGCGTTGACGATGGCGCGCGAGCCCGAAAGCGTGTGCGCGCTTTCGTATTGCAACATGGAAATGAGACATTGCAGCGAGGGATGGTCCATCTTGATGAGGACGGTTTCGGGCAGGTCGTGCATGATGTCGGCGTGTTCGTCGTATTCGAAACGGGCGCAGAACAAATCCAGCCCTTTTTCGCCGCCGCTACCTGAAGATTCGATGGTAAACGCGCCGTCGTTGCCGATATGAATGGTATCGCCGCAGTTGTTGCAGTCTGCTTCACTGCTGATAATGTGTTCGGCGCTGCGCGGGAAAAAGATAAGGTCGCCGGTTTGTAAGAGACGTGCTTCGGGTTCGCCTTCGATTTTGATGTAGCTTTCTCCGGCGACGACGAGGTGCGCGATGCCGTGCGCGCGCCTGCGTTCATGCGGGGCGTACCATTTGTCGCGGAACAGGCACTGTATGTCCACACTGCCGGTGATTTGCGCCAGTTCGATGAGTTTGTCCAAAGTGTCCATAAGTGTTTTTTGCAAGTGAATGAGATGATTTGACGATTATAATAGTCAAATTATTGCAATAATGCCATTCATCGGATGTAAAAAAGTGCAACATCCTTCATTTCAAACACATTGGAAAGGAAATCAAAAATGTTTCAAAATTGGCCCGAACACACCGCACACGTTAAAAAATCATTCGGCGAGCTGGGTAAAAACCACCCGAAAATGCTGCAAGCCTACGGCGCGCTGGAACAAGCCGCCGCAGCTGAAGCATTGGATGCGAAAACCCGCGAGCTGATTGCCCTCGCCGTCGCTATCACCACCCGTTGCGAAAGCTGCATCAGCGTACACGCCGCCGCAGCCGCCAAAGCGGGCGCGACTGAAAGCGAAATCGCCGGCGCGCTGGCGACCGCCATCTCCCTGAACGCAGGTGCAGCCTACACTTATGCCCTGCGCGCTCTGGAAGCAGTTGACGCACAGCGTTGATTTTGTCTCAAAGGGTCGTCTGAAAACAACTCCCGTTTCAGACGACCCTGATTTATATGGAAGAAATTAAAAAAATGTGTATAAATAAAGAAGAATGTTATAAGAAATTTATTTTAAATGATCAGTTTATTAAGTTGTATAGAGGGATTGGTATTGATAAAGTCAAGAAAGACTTAAAAATTGAGGAAGAGGAAAATTGCGAAGAAGCTATATTAAATAATATATTTATGTTGGGATGTAAATCTAATTATTTTGTTGTTCAGAATCATTCTATTTCAACTAATATTGATGATAGTATATATAGACTCGTAGAAGATTCAGATGAGGAAGTTTTTAAAAAAATATTTAAAAAAATTCAGGAAGAAATCGCAAATAATAAAGATAAGTTTCAAATATTTTTTGATGGTAACAGAGAGTTTATTTCTTGGTTACAAGAATCCAGTAAACTTGAGATAGCTATAAATAATATCCAGAAATTAGAGCATAAAAATAAGATACTGATTAGAGATTATTATTTGGCAGTATTACATCAGTTTGAATCCCGAGAATATCATAAAAAATCGGCATTAATTTCGGCAACAACTGAGTATGGTGCAGCAAAATCTTTTATGAGAGGAAGGCTTAATGAACCTTTTAAAGGGGGAATTATTATACAATATATCTTACCTAAAGCTAGAATCCATGAGTTTGCCATTCCAAATTTTTTTCTTAAAAACTCAGATATAATTGAAAAATTGGAGGAAATGTCTCTTCCTGATATAAAACAACCGCCATATGAGGATGAAGAAGAATATTCCGTTAAAAGAGCTTTGTTCCCTCATTTTATTTTAAGTATCGATTTATATGACGAAAATATAAAAAAGTATAAAACAATCTACAATCCAGAAATATGTAAATGCAATATAGAAGAAGTTTTAAAATCAGGATTTTCTATAGATCAAGGTAATTTTGATGAGTTTATAAGGAAAGTTAGGTATAAATCTTATACTCAACAAGATAATGACGGAAATCTCAAGGAGGTAAGCGTTGATTAGACAGAAAGATGAAATTAGAACGAATTAAGATTTGGAGGCTTAGTCGCTATTTTCCTAATCTAGACTACTTTGTTCTACTCACAGCCATTACTTAGACATCTAGACATTGCTTTTTGCCGCCGAACCGTTTAGATTGATATTTTTGTTCAACCGTTTGGAGAAACGACCATGAAAAAATTGCTGACTGCCGCGCTGACTGCCGCCGCACTTGTCCTGCCTGCCGCCGTATCCTTTGCCGCGCCCGCCGCCAAAGCCGCTAGCGCGCAACCTGCCAAAGCAAAAGGCGTATGGATTGACGTACGTTCCGAAGAAGAATTCAAATCCGGCCACCTGCAAGGCGCGGTCAATATTCCGCACGACCAAATCGTCGAACGCATCAAAAGCGTCAGCCCCGACAAAAACGCGCCCGTCAACCTCTACTGCCGCAGCGGCCGCCGTGCCGAAGCCGCGCTTACTGAGTTGAAAAAAGCAGGCTACACCAACGTAACCAACCACGGCGGTTACGAAGACTTGGTGAAAAAAGGTTTGAAATAACCAGCAACAAGGTCGTCTGAAACATTTCAGACGACCTTTTATCTAAGGAAAAACATGAAACCGATACGCACCTTCGCCGCAGCCGCCATCCTCGCCACCCTGACCGCCTGCGCTTCACACGGCGGCGATGCCGCCCGACAACCCGATTCCCGACAAAGTTCAGCCATGAATCAAACCCATACCGCCGTCAGCAAATACAGCTTCGACGATACCGTCCGCCGTTTGGAAACTGCCGTCAAAGAAAAAGGCATGACCGTGTTCGCCGTCATCGACCACCAAGCCGCCGCACGACAAAGCGGTTTGGACATGCAGCCCGCGAAAGTCATCGTCTTCGGCACGCCCAAAGCCGGCACGCCGCTGATGCAAAAAGACCCCGCCTTCGCCCTGCAACTGCCGTTGCGCGTCCTCGTTACCGAAACCGACGGGAAAGTCCAAGTCGTGTTCAACGACACGCGCGCGCTGGTGTCAGGCAGCAAAATCGAGTTTGCCGAAGTGGAAAACACGCTTGCCAACGCGGAAAAACTGATCCGTAAAACGGTAGCGGAATAGGGATAAGCCAAATAATCGAAAGGTCGTCTGAAACCGAAAAAAGGTTTCAGACGACCTTTATTGTTAATAGGCTTGCTATTCTTCAGAAGCGTCGAATATTTCTTCATCCCAGCTGCTTTTGAGCGCGGCGTGGATGGTGTCCATGTCGAATCCGCGGTAGGCGAGGAACCGCGCTTGTTTTTGTTTATCTTTCAAATCGGTGGCGGGCTGTTTGAATTTTTTGCGCAACACGGCGACTGCGGTTTGCAGTTCGCGTGCTTTGTCGGGCATGAATTCACGGCTGACGGTTTCGTCTATGCCTTGCTGCGCCAATGCCTGTTTCAGGCGCAGCGAGCCGTGTTGGCGGCTTTTGCTGTGGATGTAGGCTTCGGCGTAGCGTTGGTCGGATTGCCAGTTGCGTTCGGCAAATTCGTCCAACACGTTTTCCAATTCTTCTTCGCTTTCGGCATACGGAGCGAGCTTGCGCTTGAGTCCGACACGGCTGATTTCCTGTCGGGAAAGAATGTCCATCGCGCGGGCGCGCAGGGATTTTTGGGGTTTCATGCAGAGGTCGTCTGAAAAAGGTCGATTCGTAGGTCAGATTCTTGAATCTGACTTGCGGGTTGTAGGATGGAGGAGAGATAAGAAACTTTCATTCCGTCATTCTCTTTGTTTGGGAATGATGAGTCTTTTTGTTTCCACTGCTCTATTTTCAGACGACCTTTGAAGCAGGAATAAAGGTCGTCTGAAAACAAGGATATCGGTTATTCGTCGTCTTCTGCTTTTTTCGGTCGCAGGTTTTCGTAGATTTCCGGCAGTGAGCCGATAATCCAGTCGGGTTGGGTTGCTTTGTCTTGTGAGAGCAGGGTCATGTCGCCGTAGCCGAAGGTTACGCCGACGCTGAGGCAGCCTGCGGCTTTGGCAGCGATGATGTCGTTGCGGGAGTCGCCGACCATAATCATGTTGGCAGGATCAATGCCCAAGACTTCGGCGGCGTGTTGCAGCGGCAACGGGCTGGGTTTCTTTTCGGGCAGGCTGTCGCCGCCGAGAATCAGGCTGAAGTAGTCGGCGAGTCCAAGCTGTTTCAAGAGTTCGGCGGCGAGGATTTCGTTTTTGTTGGTGATGACCACCAGCGGGATGCCCAGTGATTTGAGTAATGCCAGTCCGGCTTCGGTTTCGGGGTAGGGGCGGGTGAAGTCGCTTAAGTGGTCGCGGTAGTATTTCATGTAGAACACGAAACCTTTTTCCCATAAATCGGGCGCGGCTTCTTGGTCGCGGTCGTTGGTGATGACGCGGTGGACGAGTTTGCCGATGCCGTCGCCGACGTAACTTTCTACTGTTTTGGCGGGTAGCGGCTCCATGCCGAGATATTCGCGCATGGCTTCGGCTGCGGCGGCAAGGTCGGGGACGGAATCGCATAATGTGCCGTCCAAATCAAAGGCGGCGGCTTGGACGTGTTCGATGGCGGCGGTCATGATATGTTTTGCTCGTGAATGACAGGGACGCGTATTTTAACATTGTTTCCCGACAGGTAGTTTTCAGATGGATTGTTAACAATATAGTTGGAGCTTAAAATGGCATTTCATTGATTTTCAGAAGCTTTGACTTTGAAAGGCAGGCTGATTCAATTTTCAGACGACCTTTTTTAAAAACAAAGGTTTTTGGGGTGTGTTCGGAAAACGGGGATGTTTTGTAAAGGGATGGGAGAAGCAGTTTGAATGTACCCTTTTGTCGTCTGAAAAATAAAACCATATATAAATTAACTAACTCTCGTTTTTGCGACTACATGCTATTACATTTCATTTGGAAATTGGTTATAGTTACAAATGTAAAGCCTTTAAACTCCAACCCGACATAAGAAGGAAGAGAAATGTCCCAATCCGCCGCAAAAGAAACCCTTAACCCTTTCGAAATCGCCCGCAAACAGGTCAAAACCGCCTGCGACCGGCTCAATGCCGACCCTGCGGTGTATGAAATCCTGAAAAGCCCGCAACGCGTTTTGGAAGTTACCTTCCCAGTCAAACTCGACAACGGCACGGTCAAAACCTTCACCGGCTACCGTTCACAACACAACAACGCCGTCGGCCCGTACAAAGGCGGCGTGCGCTTCCATCCCAATGTGAATTTGGACGAAGTCAAAGCCCTGTCGATTTGGATGACCATCAAATGTTGCGTTGCGGGCATTCCTTATGGCGGCGGCAAAGGTGGCATTACTTTGGATCCGCGCGATTATTCCGAAGCAGAGTTGGAACGCATTGCACGAGCTTATTCCGAAGCCATTTCCCCGCTCATCGGCGAGAAAATCGATATTCCCGCTCCCGATGTGAACACCAACGGCAAAATCATGTCATGGATGGTCGATGCCTACGAAAATGTCGTTAAAAAATCTGCGCCTGGCGTGTTCACCGGCAAACCGGTCGAATTCGGCGGCTCTTTGGCGCGTACCGAAGCGACGGGTTACGGCGTGAACTTCGCTGCCGTTCAAGCTTTGGAAAAACTCGGCAAAGACGTCAAAGGCGCGACCTACGCCATTCAAGGCTTCGGCAATGTGGGCTATCACACAGGCTATTACGCGCATCAATCCGGCGCGAAAGTCGTCGCCGTTTCCACCGTCGATGTCGCCATCTACAACGAAAACGGCTTGGATATGGAAGCCCTCTTCAAAGAGTTCCAAGAAAAAGGCTTCATTACCAACGAAGCGGGTTACGGCAAAGAAATCAGCAACGCCGAACTCTTGGCATTGGATGTGGACGTACTCGCCCCTTGCGCGCTGGAAAACCAACTGACTTCCGAAAACGCGGGCAAAGTACGCGCCAAAATCGTGGTCGAAGGCGCAAACGGCCCGACTACACCTGAAGCCGATGCCATCCTGCGTCAAAACGGCGTATTGGTCGTGCCCGATATTCTGGTGAACTGCGGCGGCGTGGTCGTTTCCTATTTTGAATGGGTGCAAAACCTGCAAGGCTATTACTGGGAATTTGACGAAGTTCAGGAAAAAGAAACCGTCGTCCTGCGCCGCGCGTTCCGCGATATTTGGAATCTGGCGCAAGAGTATGATGTGGACCTGCGTACCGCGTCTTACATGATGAGTATCCGCCGCGTTGAAAAAGCGATGAAGCTGCGCGGTTGGTACTGATCAAATTTTGAAGCGTTAGCTTGAGAAAAGGTCGCCTGAAAAATTTTCAGACGACCTTTTGGTTTGTGCGGCGGATAGTGCTTAAAAATGGAGCGGGCGGACGGGTGGCATTGTGGGACGTATGTTTGCGGATAGGGGAGGTACGTCGATGGTCAGGTTTTTGTCGGAAGAACGGGTGTGGATGTCGAGATTGACGTGCAGCGGCAAACCCGAACCGGCAGCCGGGGCGGGTTGATAGATTTTGCCGTCGAGGTTGATGCACCTGAATGGCGTTTTTTCCCCTTTACTGGAGGTGAACGCCAATTTTTCCAGTGTTTTTTCTTCATCTTTATCGGCATGGGGGTAAGACAGGCAAAGCAGTGTGCTGAATCTGCGATCCTCCTGCCAAACGGTAACCCCTGCCTTTTTGATATTCTTCACAGAATAGGCAAACTTGATTTCGTAGGGATGTTTCAGTTTGGCCTTAAAGATGGGAGAGAGCTTTTCAGACGACCCTTTGTCTAACACATAGGTGTATTGATCACCGAGCATGACCCAGCCGCCTGCAGGCGCATCTTCCGTAGCAGAGCCAAGCTTTCCGAAAGAGAGGATGCTGTCGTTGCCTTTGTGGACGGAGGGTGTGCCGTCGTCTGAAAAAGCAGTGCAGCCTGCAAGAAGGAATACTGCGGATAAAAAGGGGAAGGCGTATGTTTTCATAATGTTTGTTTGAAGGTATTTAAAATCAGGCAAATGGGGGAATACTCAATCCGAATCGTTCCAACAAGCCGGCCGTTTCGTAAACGGGCAGGCCCATCACGCCTGTGAAGCTGCCTTGCAAATGCTCGACAAACATGCCGCCCAGCCCCTGAATGCCATACGCGCCCGCTTTGTCCATCGGTTCGCCACTTCGGATATAGGCGGATATTTCGTCGGCAGACAAGGTTTTGAAACGCACGTCGCTGGTTTGCAAAACGCCGCGTGTCTTTCCTTGCCAATATACGCATACGGCGGTCAGCACCTGATGCGTCTGCCCCGAAAGCCGTGCGAGCATTTCGGCTGCTTGGGCTTCGGTTTCCGGTTTGCCGAGAATGTGGTTTTGATAGGCGACCGTAGTGTCGGCGGTCAGAATCGGATATTCGGGCTGCGCGTCGTGGGTGGCAAACCATTGCTCGACAGCGGCGGCATTTTTTTCCTGCGCCATACGTTGCACATAATCGGCGGCGTTTTCGTCGGAATGCGGTGTTTCATCGATGTCGGCAGGGATACGGATAACCGCATATCCGAGGTTTTCGAGGATTCCGCGGCGGCGCGGGCTGCTGGAGGCTAGGTAGAGTGTGTGCATAACACTTTCTTTTTTAAAAGGATATAAGGTCGTCTGAAAATTATTTTGACTGTTTGTGTTGTCCGGACAGGCGCACATAATGCGCGGACGAGTATTTCAAAAATTCTTTTTCCTTGTCGGTCAGCGGGCGGACTTGTTTGACGGGCGAGCCGACATAGAGATAGCCGCTTTCCAGCCGTTTGCGTGGCGGCACGAGGCTGCCTGCGCCTATCATCACGTCGCTTTCGACGACAGTATCGTCCAGAATAATTGTTCCCATACCGATTAAAACGCGGTCGCCGATGCGGCAGCCGTGCAGCATGACTTTGTGTCCGACGGTTACGTCTTCGCCGATGACAAGGGGCGAACCTTCGGGTTTTTCGGCGTTTTTGTGCGAAACGTGTAAGACGCTGCCGTCCTGCACATTGCTGCGTGCGCCGATGCTGATGCTGTTCACGTCGCCGCGCAAGACGGCATACGGCCAGACGGAAACGTCTTCGGCAAGCGATACTTCGCCGATGATGACCGAAGTTTCATCGATAAGGCAGGATTCGTGGATTTGCGGGGTATGGTTTAAGAATGGGCGGATGGGGTTCATGTTGTCTCTTTCTTTTTGACGGTATGGCAGGTTTCAGACGACCTGCGGCTCGGTATGGCGAAAGTATGCCGTTTTGACGCAGGCGGGGCAAGGGCGGTATCTGCCAAGATGCAGTCATGTCTTTGTAAACAATATTCTTTATGGTTAAGAAACCATTTTCTGTTAAGCCGGAATCTTTTGTTTGCCGAAGGTGGGAAATTGTCCGTTATTATCTTGTAGTTGCAAGTAGCTGCAAATCATTCTCTTGCCATTTGAATTAGAATGATATATATTTTTAAAAAAATATTTCACAAAATAACGAAACCCGATGGTTTGTTTTCAAACGGATTTCGCGGGTTTCCCATCCCGCAAACCTCCGCTTCCATCCCATATTCGTTTTCAAACCTATCCAATCCACCTTGTTTAAATAAAGGCGGCCTGAAGGTCGTCTGAAACTTTATGAAGGATATTCACATGAGCGAAACACAAGAGCTGACTTTTGCCAAACGGCTGAAAGAGCAAACCACCACCATTCACGACAGCGTGGACAACTTGGTTATGTCTGTCGAGCCGTTTACCAACAAAGAGAATTACATCAAATTCTTGAAGCTGCAATCCGTGTTCCACAAAGCGGTCGATCATATCTATAAAGACCCCGAGTTGAACAAAGCCATTCCCGAGCTGGAATACATGGCGCGTTACGACGCGGTAACGCAAGACTTGGCGGATTTGGGCGACAAACCCTACGAATACGGCAAACCGCTGCCGCATGAAACCGGCAACAAAGCCATCGGCTGGCTGTATTGCGCCGAAGGTTCCAATTTGGGCGCAGCATTTTTGTTTAAACACGCGCAAAAGCTGGATTACACTGGTGAACACGGTGCGCGCCACCTCGCTCCCCATCCGAACGGACGCGGCAAACATTGGCGTGCTTTTGTCGAACATCTGAATGCTTTGGGTTTAAGCCCTGAAGCTGAAGCCGAAGCGATTCAAGGCGCAAAAGATGCATTTGCGTTCTATAAAGTCGTTTTGCGTGAAACCTTCGGTCTGCCTGAAGGCGCGGAAGCTCCGGAAGGCTTTGTTCCGCACCGTCATTAATGGTTTGACGATATAAGTAGAGGTCGTCTGAAACACATCTGTATGCACGGATTCATAAATTCCGTTTTCAGACGACCTTCATGCAGATGTAAGTTTAGTACCGTTTGGTTATCCGCATTTGCGGTATATTTTAATTGGTTTGATGTAAATAATTATCAAATATTTTATCACCATCATTCCAAAATACCATTATCACATTCAGGAGTTTGACCATGAAGGAATCATTTAAATTAAGTATGTTGGCGATTGCCTGCAGCATCGCATTGAGTGCATGCGGCTCAAGCGGTGGTGGCACGCCGTCTGCACAGCCTGCACCGACCCCGCAACAGCCGGGCAATAATTCCGGCTCGGGCGGAGGAGGTGATTCAAAACAAACAGAAGACGCTAAGAAAGCCGAAGAAGCAAAGAAAGCCGAAGAAGCAAAGAAAGCCGAAGAAGCAAAGAAAGCCGAAGAAGCCAAGAAAGCCGAAGAAGCCAAGAAAGCTGAAGAGGCTAAGAAAGCTGAAGAGGCCAAGAAAGCTGAAGAAGCTAAGAAAGCCAATGAGGCCAATTCAGGTCAAGGTTTTGGCGGCGAAGGCAAAGTAATGGGCAAGGCTTTGGATGGCGGTGTCTTGGTAGCGAAAAAACGTGAAACCGGCGATTTGGAATATGCCAAAACCGAAGCTCCGACTGCCTCGGATAAAAACAGCGTCGTACTTGATGGTGTCGCCATTAATACCAAAGACGTTAAAGCAGGTGAGTTCACGTTGGGCGAAAGAAGTACGAACGGCGGTAAAGCCGATGCAGCACAATATGCGATACACAGCGGCGACCTGCTGCCTGACGTTCGTTACGGCGGTGTTGCCGATGTAACCAATCTGCGTGATTTCAAACAAGCTTTATTTGTACAAGGTACTCCTGCCGGAAGCGATACTGTTGCCGCTCTAAAAGGCGAAGCCACTTATAAAGGTATCGGTTTGCATTTTGCAAACGGACTGCCGGTCAATACCAGTTCGTTAAACGAGATTTCTGATACAAGTGCCAAGTCTAAATTGGCAAACCTGTATTCTGCCGCCAGGGCAACCGATGTTACCGCAAAAGTCAATTTCGACCAAAAAACCATCAATGTCGGCATCAACCGCTATTCCGATCAAACGGTTGGCGGTGGTAGCGGTGGCAATAGGATTGCAGGTGTCGTCAAATCCAATGCGCGCGATATGGCGGAAAACCTGTCTTTCAATGGCGATTTGCACGGCAACACCTTCTCCAACAAGCAAGGTACGATGCAAGGCGGATTCTTTGGTGCGAAGGCAGACCAACTTGCCGGTACATATAGTGCGGCAGGCAAAAACCAACGTGATGAAGACGTAGTGGCGCGCGGTGTGTTTGGTGCAAAACGCCAAGATGCAGCTCAAGCAGGCGGACAGTCTGATGCGCCGGTTGCCAAACCTGATGCGCCCGTAACCAAACCTAAAGTTGATGCCGCTGCAGCTGAATTGAAAAAAGGTGAAACAGGCGAGCAATACATCTTATCGAATATCGCGGACTTGACCAAAGTCATTATCAACGGTACGGCAATCGCTTTGGCACCTGTTACCAACAAGCTCCATCAAACTGAATTGGGTTCGGACTACAAGTCGTTTGTTGCTTCAGGCAATTTGAGCAATGTTGTCTTCGGTGCGGCAAAACTTGCCGATAATGCCTACTCCTTGTTTGTTCAGGGGGTAATGAGTACCTCTCTACCATCAGGAACAGCCAAGTATGCCGGCGATGTGTTGAATTTCCGTGCCCGCAACTTGGATGATAAGGAGAACTGGGTGGGTGATACAGGAGGCTACCGTACTACCGGTTCGTTTACCGCAGATGTCAACTTCGATACCAAGACTATCGCAGGTAAAATCAATAGTGGTGACAGATGGTTCATGAATGAACGAGCCTTTACTGCAAATATTGCAGGTAGCAGCTTTAATGGTAAATGGGATTCCGGTGTGCAAGGTTCTATCTCAGGCGGATTCTACGGCGACAAAGCTGCCGAAATGGCGGGACGATACAGTTACAATGAAAAACCAGGTGATAATGGCTCTTCAAGTAACAACGCTTTCGGTGTATTCGGCGGTAAAAAACAATAACCGTCTGTTTAAGCTGAAAACAAACCGCCTGAAAGGGCGGTTTGTTTTTGAGTGGGTAGGATTTTCAGACGACCTTTTACAGTATAGTGGATTAAATTTAAACCAGTACGGCGTTGCCTCGCCTTGCCGTACTAT
>OJLB01000377.1_pt1 | contig 21267 bp, 16 predicted proteins | sample 1596861 | NCBI WGS metagenome assembly OJLB01 (sample SAMEA3904681, study PRJEB24821) | metagenome | biome: Builtin; feature: hospital; material: surface | place: USA | collected 2013-06-06
TCTACACGTAAGGAGTCGTCGGCAGCGTCAGATGTGTATAAGAGACAGCGATTGACGAGCACCCGAGCTGCGACGAGGACGCGGCGTCTGCTTGCGCTTTGTAGAGATAATTTCGTCCAGTGCTGCCAGATCGTCAGTCGCCAATCTCGCTGATGTTCACATACACTTGTCCAGATTCGATGCCTGTTGAAATTGTTAACGCAAGAAAAAAAAAAAACAAACAAACAAATTGTCAAAGCCAATGCCACCCTGTAAGTAATGTTATCCATCAACACGCCAGGTCCGCGAGCGTCGGGAACCGGGAAAGAGAGAGAACCTATCCATCGTATAGCAGAGCTTGCGCTCCATTCTCATGTCATGCTTCATGCCTAAATGAAGACTTACAAGCGCCATGGGATATTGAAGATGCGACGCCTCTGTCCCTGTATATGCATTTGGCGTCATGGGTAGGTGCCCACAGCCGTTGCGCCGCCAGTTTTCCACTCTGAAACGTCTGAAACACACTTGGCATCAATCTTCTCCCAAACCCAAGATAAGGGTGCCCTGTCTCATAGTAGATCCCAGTGAGATCTTGATACATGAGGCGATGCATATGAGTGCATCCATCCGATCAGGCCGAACGAAGATCTCCTTGTCTTCCCCCGGTCCCCTCAGGAAGAGAGGATTTATTTTACGCATCCGCCAACTTCCTTCTGCTTCACGGGTTCCCGTATCATTCAAATGCTAACCATAATTCAATCTCTTTCGTTCAAGTTATGTGTTTGACCGATCGACACGCCCTCTGAAGAAAGTGATGCAGGCCGTGGTAAAACAGATAATGCCCTTGGATGTAAAGACTTCACTCCTGTACGCTCGGCCCCGGCCCACTACCTCAGACAGACCCACCGCCCGTATCCCACTCGCCTCTTACTCCCCTCTGCTCGCCCCTCCTGCGACATCTCTACCCCATTAGGCCCAAAACGAAGCAGCTTGGAATGAGCTCGGCCGAGAATAGGCGGTCGGTCTTCTTGCATTGGTAATCCGTAAAACCCCGAGCACTTCCAGCTTTGGAGCGCTAGTAGGGTAGGTTGTTGCCTTTGCACACACACAGTAGCAAGAATGCGTCCCAGCAGTATTGTTCAAAGTGGCATGCCTTCGGGCGAAAAATGGGTACGTAGCAACTATAACCAAATATGCTTACGCTCTCGAAGATCGGCTGGTGGGGTGCGTTTGGTGGCCCAGCTCAAAAGGGCATCAAGACGTACTGTAAGTGTTTTTTTTACAAGTTGCTTGTTGTGTTTGAACAATGCTAACACGAATTTGCAGCGGTCTCTCCATTCCAGCAGAACCCATTCGCCGGCGTGCTTAAGGGATATATGTTCAATGGCTTCCGCCGCGCCGTGAAGCATATGCCTTACTCAGGTATTCCGTTCTTGGTCGGTTACCTTATTTACTCCTGGGGCAATAAGGAATACAACTACGTGAACTCGAAGGAAGGTCACCTTGCTCATGCAGGAGAACACTAAATTTGTGTCTTATTGGCCTCTGTAATGTATTTACTCGAGTTCAGGGTCGCTCTGCGCGAGACTGACATGGCTCGTTTCCATCCCATTCTGCAGTGTCTCTCTATGTAGCATATGTGCAGAATTGGGCTCTATGATATACTGTTTACAGCGAGCGATCTTCTTAGTATATTTTGGCTGCTTATTCTTCATCAAGTTGCATATCATCAGTGTCACTCTGACCTTCGCGAGGAACTTTCGGCCGTTCGTCCTTAGAATGAGTTCGGAAGTGCGAGCTTCGTCGTAGGCTATCTTCGCTGGGCCAATGCAAATAGTCTGTGAGCCGGGACGCTGACATCGACTGGGCCGGGAGACTCGCACGTTTGTCATCGGCCGGCGTGAACTGGCGTCGCTCACGAACAAAAGGCGATGACACTGGCCGACTTGACGGCCTCCGGGAATTGAGCTTGTGACAAGAAGGGCATATGTACTCTGTATACGTGTGAGTGAAAGTACTGTGAATGCAGTCATACATACGAATTTCATGAAGCTCATTTTTCGGTACAAGACCATTGTGTCGGAAACAATGACGGCAAATCAGAGCATACTGCTGGTCCTCTGGAGTAGCACCGTAGGGATCTGTACCTAGAATCATGTCGGCAAGTTTGTCCATCCAGCCACGAGGATATGGTGGTTGTGGTGACGGCGTTCGATACGGACGACTTTCAGTATTGCCTTGAGCACTTGGCACGCCAAGCACGGGAAGACCAGAAATTGGCGGTGCGAGTGATTTCAGCAGCTCAAGCTGACCAGTCCTCTGCTCGTCACTCGGGTTCGAGCCCTTAGAGGAGTTTTGCAGTGTATCACTGGACGCATGACGACGAAGGGACAGAGTGGAACTTCGCCTCAGAGGCTTACTGCTTGTTTCGAATCTAGGCTGAATAGAAGGAGGGTTGAGTTGTGGGCGCTGCTTCTCCTCGTCGTAACGTTCCAACAAGTTATTGAGATGATCGAAGTCCGTAGCTTTCTTGATTTCGTTGATCTTTTCCCGCTTCTGCTTGCGGAGTGTATTAAGATGCGTCTCTTGGGCACGCTCAAGACGTCGGAACCATATTGACACTAGTCGGTGTAACACGGCAATGAACAAAGGCGTCCCTAACAAAAGCACCACAACGACAAGTGATCGCGAGGCAGCCCACTCCCGACCCCAAAAGAACGACGAGCATATCCAGAGTACAATGAGCGACACAATCCACAATGTGATCATAATTTGCAGTACATTGTGAATGGCTCGTCGTTTCCGTGCTCGTATATCGACCAGAGTAGACTCTGTCGTTCGAATTTCTTTTTCCAGGGCATCGAGAATGGTCTCATAATCAAACGTGTTCGACCATGACCATCTTGTGAATGGATTCCACGCTTTCGGCCACCATGGCCACATTGAGCCTGCCATGGCTGCTCAACGCAACAGCAAGGTGGGGAATGCAAACCCACTTGTGTTGTTGTTGTTGCATGGATTTTGGACCAAATGTCTTATTCAAAAATTGGCCCAATCGCAGTTTCCAGGACTCTCGTGCAAGATTAACTTGCCGCCACTCATACTTAACGTTGCTGCTGCATGGCTGGTCGTGTGTTGCAGCGTCTTTCTCGCCCCAGCCTATGCATTCAAGATGGGACTTACCTATGTTCAGCATTTGTATACAGGACGGTTCCATTCCGCGCAGCATCTTATGCGACGAAATCGAACGGCTTAAGCTCCTTACCACAAAAGGTTGGAATATCATTCAAACCCCCTTTCAGGTACGTAAGTCCTGACCCTAATGCCGATAAAGAAGCGAAGATCTCTCTCTTGAATCGGCAGAAGATCAATCCATTGTATCTCCCGTTGACTCACTCTATGTGTGCGTAATATATGTGCTCTAATTACTCAGGGCTCAAGCATTCAACTGGGTCGAACTACCCCGCAATGTGCTTCTAGTCAAGAAGCAAGGCGATACTCGCGTGAATCAAGCATTTCAAGACATTACTTCTCACATACGACAAGCATTCCCTCATATGAATATATTAGTAGAAGAGCAAGTGGCACAGGAGATGTCACCCATCATTCCAGATCTCATATCAGTTCAGTCAGGTAAGAATGTGCAAATGAGCGTGTGAACTCATGTCCAGACGAACAAGCACTCTTGGCCGAAAAGACGGACTTTGTCATCGCGATCGGCGGTGATGGGTCCATTCTTCATGTATCGAGTCTCTTTGACCAGAACCCTGTGCCGCCCGTCTTGAGCTTCTCTATGGGAACCTTGGGTTTTCTCCTTCCTTATGATATTCAGGCTTTCCCAGTCATTTTAGATGACGTCGTCAACTCACGCTTCATGCTTGCGCTACGAAAGCGCATGTGCATGGCTCTGTGGGACAAGTCACCTGGTGATTGCTTATGGCTGCCTGGTGAACAAGCATGCCGCGAACTGCATTTCATGAATGAAGTGGTTCTTCATCGCGGAAGAGAACCTCACATGACCACCATGGACGCCTTTGTCAATGGTGAACACTTGACACGCACTATTGCAGACGGTCTCATTGTCTCCACGCCAACCGGCTCTACGGCATATTCACTGTCAGCTGGTGGTCCTATTGTGCACCCCTCTGTGTCTACTATGGTCCTAACACCCATAAGTCCGCGCTCCCTGAGTTTCCGGACTATCCTGTTGCCAGACAGTGCTCAGATCCAGATCTTTGTATCGCCCGATTCGCGCTCTCCTGCGGAGGTCAGCGTCGATGGGAGAACTGTCCACACTTTAATCAAGCAGCAGTCAGCCAGTGTGCAAATGTCGCCCTTTCCTATTCCATGCATTACTTTTTCTCCAGAGTGCAATTTTGCTCGGCGAAGTGGATCCCTGTCTGATTCCAATGACGCGCCTATGATACACGATGGATGGGTGCACGATATCAACACTCTCCTGCGCTTCAATACGTCATTCACTCCCCGAGGTCATGTTCTCTCGGACGAACAGCGTGCCGAAGCTGCCTACGCAGGAACTGTTCGCGCTAAGCTTGCTGCGCAGCGAAAAAAACTAACTCGCACGTAGCCAACACAACTTCGTTCAGCTCGCGAAAAATCGAGGCATTGTTCACCTGATCGAGTTCCACATAACCCCCTAGCACTGCACTCCCGCCGCTGCCTAACTTCCTTAGCTAGAGTTGGACACGCAAAGACCGACACCTCCAAACCAACCTTGCGGGCAAAAAACTACCTACGCAGGGCAAATTCTAAGAGATCACAGCATCGTTAGGAAGCTTGAAGAAAACATTGACTATGAACACAAAGTTTGCCACAGTTTACGAATGGTAAGGCATCAGTGCTGCATCGGATACAATAGCGTGGCCAAAGAAACAAAAAAGGTCATGGGTGTATACACTCAGGAGCGCTCGCCGCGTAGACGGCGCGCAAGCGCAATATCCTTTGGTTGAATTGTCACGCGCTTGGCGTGAATTGCAGCCAAGTTGGTGTCTTCAAACAAGGAGACAAGATAAGCCTCGCTAGCTTCCTGGAGCGCACCAATAGCGGATGACTGGAAGCGAAGATCCGTCTTGAAGTCCTGTGCAATCTCGCGAACAAGGCGCTGGAATGGCAGCTTACGAATCAAGAGCTCCGTACTCTTTTGGTAGCGGCGAATTTCACGGAGGGCAACAGTGCCGGGCTTGTAGCGGTGAGGCTTCTTCACTGTTACAAATGTTAGCATTCAATTCAAGTACGCGTGTCAATACATACCACCACCAGCTGTTGGGGCTGATTTGCGCGCGGCCTTCGTGGCGAGTTGCTTGCGAGGGGCCTTGCCACCAGTCGATTTTCGGGCTGTCTGCTTGGTACGCGCCATAGTGGTCGTAGTAAACGATTAAGGGATAGAGACAAACGCCACATGGGACGCGTTGCATCTCCGTCATTATATTATTACATAACCTTGTAGGAACTCGACTTATTTTTACCAGGTGCACCCAATCTTAGGCAATGGCAGGCACCATTGTATTTGTGCTTTCGGTTCTTCATCGTGTCCAATGACACAGCCCGATCGGAGTAACAGCTTCGGACGTGCTAATTCGACAGGGCAAAACTCTGATGTGCATATAAATGGTCTAGTTTGTTACTACAGTCCCGATTGATATGTGACTGGGGCCCAGAAGTAGTGGGGCGAGAGCGCATATCTTGTATTTGCGCAAGAGTGTGGTAAGAGGCCAGGCACTTAAAAAAAGCCATTAGTGGCGTGCATGTAAAATCATAATCTGTCTATGACAATTCGAGTCCGTCATTTCATGAAGAAAGACGATGTAGAATGACAAATTGCCCCTGTAAAGATTCCTCCCATCATACGAACCACCACACGTTCGTAATACGGCAAAGCTATATCGAGAGGATAGGGCGGCATGATACTGACAGGTCGTCGACAGTGATATACGGCGCCCCCCATATCTCGAGTGACAGGAAAATACGCTGCATTTTAGGGCAGCTTAAGCTGAAAGGGGCGTTACCATAGAGCTGGTTATGCTCGATCACATGCCAGCCATATCTTGCACATCATATGAAATAAGAAGGACTCTACGATTCTAAAAAATTATTGCACACTTGGTCAACCGGTGTCCCGTCTCATTGTTTATCTTGCATGGCAGCAACACCCCGGACCAAGATGAGGGGACGATGGTGCCCACATCACGTGACCATTTCATCAGTCTGCTCCGTCTCCACGATTCAACGATGCTCTTGTGAGTGCGTGTATAGAACGTGTCTTAATTTGCACTAGCTTTGTGTGCAGTGCAACGAGTGCTGCTCGCGTGCGACGCAGCAGTAGAGTCTTTAGTTGCACTACAAGGCGTCGCTGCAACGGATCAAGCGTGCTGAGATCTCGCACAGCACGGCTTTGTGAAGTCTCAAGCCACCAACACAGCAACACGGATCAGAGGGGCATAACTATCGCTAACCATGTCAGAGTTGCCCAGAACCCCCCGAAAAAATCGAAATAGGGGTGCAAACGGTACTTACGGTGATCGGTATGTACATCACGAAGTGCTTACACAACAGCTTTATCCCCAGTCGAGATGGAACGGACTTGCAGGCAGCATTCCAACTCTTGCCAGAGGAAACGTTAACGCCAAGCGGCCGTCACAAACGGAAAAAAATACCCGAATTAGATGCACAGATGGGTACGTACTTTGAAGAGAACTTCTCACATATGCATAGAAGAAGCCAATGAAACATACTCGATGCTTCTTAGCTCGGAACTTTTTGGCGCTGACAGACCGATGTCATCATCACCTTCTTCGCATGGTAACTTGGGCGCATTGTCCCCCACGCGAACTGGAACCATTACTCCACAAACTAGCTCCCCCTCAGCTGTACGAACATACCGCGCGGACTCATTGCCGGCGTCATCATCTAAGAAAAACTTGCTGAGTTTTCGGAGCCCCACCTCCTGTTCCACCACTCCAGCCAGTCGGCGACCAATGGTTGGATCGCCAATGGCTTCAGCTCGCTTGCGTGAAGTAACCGCGTATGATGGTGACATGGATTTGTATGGCTCACATCCATTGGCACGTACCTCTTCATTCGTGTCACCCAGCTTGTCACCCGCAAGCACACCCACAGGGTTGTTCTCGCCGCATGAGCAAGTCGATTCCCCGGTTCATACAGCTTACAGTACTTCGCCTGTGAAGCCAGAAAGTCAGAGACTTCTTCTGAACGCGCGTGTATCAACACGTGTTGTGAGCAAGGTACCTTACAAAGTCTTGGATGCACCGGAGCTGGCGGACGATTTCTACCTGAACCTTGTCGATTGGTCCAATCAGGATGTGCTTGCGGTTGGGCTGAACAAGTGCGTCTACCTCTGGTCTGCGAGGAACTCAAATGTGACGAAACTGTGTGACCTCCAAGGCATGCAAGATAGCATCACGGGTCTCAGCTGGACTGAGCGCGGTCAGTATCTGGCAGTTGGCACACACTCGGGTCTTGTTCAAATTTGGGATGCAGAAAGGGAAAAGCTCCTTCGCACCATGATGGGCCACAGCGCACGCGTCGGTGCCATTGCATGGAACCACCATATCCTCACAACAGGCTCTCGCGACCGATACATATATCATCGCGATGTCCGGGTGCCTGAACACCATGTAAAATCCCTGCAAGCGCATCGACAAGAGGTATGTGGGTTGAAGTGGAATCCTACAGGTAACCAGCTTGCGTCTGGCGGAAATGACAACAAGCTGCTCGTCTGGGATGGCCTATCAGAAACTCCGCTGCACCGTTTCAACGAACATACTGCGGCCGTCAAGGCTATTGCTTGGAGTCCACACCAACAAGGGCTACTTGCTTCTGGTGGTGGTACGGCTGACATGAAGATTCGGTTCTGGAACACGCAAACAGGCACGCATCTGTCGATGATGGACACGGGCAGCCAGGTGTGCAACTTGGCATGGAATAAGACGTCGAACGAACTCATTAGCACGCACGGCTATTCTAGTACCAACTTGCACAACCAGATTCAGCTCTGGCGCTACCCATCACTATCGCATGTTGCCACATTGACGGGCCATACGATGCGTGTGCTGTACCTGGCTATGAGCCCGTCAGGCAAATCGATCGTAACAGGGGCGGGCGATGAGACGCTGCGTTTCTGGGACCTCAACACCCCTGCGCGCGATCAAGTTGAGCGCCATGACGATCGTGGACTGCAGTCCTCGTTTGTGAAGCTTCGCTGAGATACATGTATTTCTATCAACTGCGTTTTAGAGCCACTCAATCGTTGCTGGTGGCTTGGACGACACATCAAGAACTACCCGGTTCACCCCTTGGACCTCATTTGTAATGCGATTAGAAATGCGAGACAAGAGTGCATAGTCAAATGGATACCACGTCGCAGTCATAAAGTCGGTAGTTTGCGCGGCGCGCAGAGCAATGACTTGGTCATACGTGCGCTTGTCGCCCTGCACGCCCACGGCTCGTACCGGGAGGAGGACGGCGAAGGCCTGACTAATTTCATTGTACACACCAGCCTTCCAAATCTCTTCCACGTAGATCTTGTCAGCGTGCTGAAGCAGCTTGACCTGCTCGCGCGTAACAGGGCCAAGGATGCGGATGGCCAAGCCAGGTCCAGGGAACGGATGCCGCATCACAAGGTGCTCAGGAATGCCCATCAACTTTCCGAGTTCGCGAACTTCGTCCTTGAATAGTTCCCGCAACGGCTCGATCAACTTGAGCTTCATATCTTCTAGCAAACCGCCGACGTTGTGGTGTGTTTTGATTGTGGCACTAGGGCCTTTGAAGCTAATACTCTCAATCACATCGGGATAGAGTGTGCCCTGCAGCAAGAATTCATACCTGCCAACAATCTTGCCTGGAGCACCGCCGTGAGAGAGCGCCTGAGCCTCTTGCGCCTCAGCGTCCTTCTCTAGCCGCTCTGCCTCTCTTTCGAACACTTCAATGAATGTGTTCCCGATGATCTTGCGTTTCCGCTCCGGATCTTCCACATCCTGGAGTCGGCCAAGGAATAGATCTGATGCATCAACGACCGTTAGTTGCACACCCAGGTGTTCAGAAAGCATCTCATACACCTGCTTCGCCTCATTCATGCGCAGCACACCATTGTCGACCATGATGGCATGAAAGCGGTCACCAATAGCTTCGTGCATAATCTTCGCTGCAACACTGCTGTCGACACCACCGGAAATGGCCCCAATGACCCGGCTCGTTGGTCCGACCATTTCGCGGATACGTGCAATCTCCTTGTCAATAAATGTCTCCATAGTCCAGTTGCGCTGGCAGCCACAGATCCGATCGACAAAGTTTTCAAAGATGCCTTTACCGCATGCAGTGTGAGTCACTTCCGCATGGAACTGGATGCCGTAAAATGGCTTCTCTTTGTGGGCAATGGCTGCGTATGGCGCACTGGCCGTGTGCGCAATGATCTCGAAGCCTTCAGGCATCTTCGACAACTGGTCTCCATGGGACATCCACACAGTCAGGTCGTTTCCTAGACCGTGAAACAGCGCATCGGCGTTTCCATTGCCTGTCGAAAGGACTTGGATCGTGGCATGTCCATATTCGCGAGTGTCATGTGGGTCGACCCGACCACCGTGATTCCACGCCATTTCTTGTAGACCATAACATATACCAAGCACTGGAACGCCATATGTGAACACATCTGGATCTACGCGCGGAGCCACGTCATCATACACTGAATATGGCGAACCCGACAAAATGATGCCTTTCGGCTTCCAGGACAGCTCAGCGATCTTTTGGGTACAGGGGAGCATCTCACAGTACACGTTCAGTTCACGGCATCTCCGCGTGATAAGATGCGAGTACTGCGACCCGAAATCGAGGATTAGAATCGAGTCGTACTGACTATGAATTTCTTGGCTCATAATCACGATGAAAGGCCTAAGGCAAAAAATATCATTCGTGCTGTGATGTCAGCATCAGGCTTAAAAAATCGATGACCCATCCAAACTGGAAAAAAAATTATCGAGCCACGCCGCTACTACTTGCAGAAAAAAATGAAACAGGCACCCACAAGACGTTGAGTTGGCTTATATAAGCAACACAACCTTGCTCGACATACACACTCGCACACGTTCAAGTGATAACGTCGTTATTACGCTGACTCTCGAGGCTAGCACGCTAGACGTTGCTGTGTCATTACATAGAAATGTCATCGCCGCAGACACAGCCACCATTCGCTGAATTCTCCATACCCGATATCCAGGAGCCTGTGTCTTCCTTGGAGTTCTTTCCTGATCGGTCATCTCCTAAGCACGCAAACCACTTGCTCGTTGGAAGTTGGGACAAGTTCGCGCGAGTTTACGACCTCAGTCAATGCTCCAGAGGCACAGAAGGAGCACGGGTGCTGCAGTATTTTGAGCATCCTGCAGCTGTACTCGATGTCGCCTGGATCAACGAATCGCTTGCTGCCAGTGCGTGCCTCGATCGGCGTGTGCGGTTGCTCAATGTGGAAAATGGCCAAATGGTGATTCTCGGCAAGCATCAAGATGGCGTCAGTCGTGTGCGGTACGATTCCAACTCAGGTCTCTTGTTCTCTGGATCTTGGGACGCTACTGTCAAAGTATGGGATCCCTCCGCTGATGTGGGTGCATCCTTACGGCATACTCTCACTCTACCAGGCAAATTGTTTGCCATGGACGTGTCGCCCCAAACAGCCGCCTCCCCTTCACGGCTTGTTTTGGCTATGGCAGAGAGGGCCATCTATATCTATAATACACTTCAACTTCGGGACGCCATCGATGGACGCGGCTCATGGGACCCTGAACAGAAACGTGAGAGCAGTCTCAAGTTCATGCTTCGTGACGTTCGGTGCATGCCCGATGGATTGGGCTACGTGACCTCGTCTATCGAAGGGCGCGTTGCTGTTGAGTTCTTCAGCTCGGATGCTCAGACACAAGCAAATAAATATGCGTTCAAATGTCACCGGAAAGATGTGGACGGTATCGACGTCGTATACCCTATTCATGCGATTGCCTTTCACCCTACGTATGGCACGTTCGCAACATGCGGTGGCGATGCTCACTGTGCATTATGGGACCCTGTGGCTAAGAAGCGCATTCGCCAATACGTTCTGCCGTCGCCCGTGAGCACTGCGGCTTTCAGCGCAGATGGTACCATCTTTGTGATTGCTAGTGGAGCCGAGAATCTAGAAGAGACGCAGCATCCAGGTCCCGATGCTGGCGAAGTTGGTGGTACAGGGCGAGGTGGATCTGGTCATGTGAAATTGCACATTAAGTACGCTATCGAGGAGGCAAAACCTAAAGGCAAGCCTGTATAATCCAACAACATAGAGTCTCGCGTCTGTTGAAACGCTTCACATTGGTAAATGAAAAAATGGAAATGTATCCAACCACATTGTCTCTTATACAGCCTGAGCCTGAGCCTGAGCCTGAGCCTGGGCTTGGCGCGCTGCATCTAACGCTGTTGCAAAGACGTGCAGTAATGCATTGGTCTCTTCCAGACCTATGCTAACACGCACAAGCTTGTCACTCACATCCATCTCAGCAGCCCAGTCCAGTTCTGCGTAATGTGCAAGCAATGTGTAAGGACATGCCAACGTGCAGTTTGTGCCCAGCGACGGTCCTTTGGCACAAGCGAGGGAGTCATAAAACACCTGCGCTGTGGTACTGGTGACAAATTCAATTGACAAAAGTCCGCCAAAGCCACCCTGCTTCGCCCCTTCACTGCTGGAATCATAGGGCTGCTTCCGACGGCACGTCTCGTAGTGCTGTCGTGTCACGTATTTGGGGTAGTACACAGACGAAATGATACTGTCTTTCATACCGCCAGCTTGGCTCTGAGAAAACATATAGTCAGAAATAGCCTCAGCATTGCGGTCGATGCGCGAAATACGAGCAACAAAGTCGCGCGAGTTCCGCTCAAGGAAGATTGCATCTTCCATCCAGAATGTGTCTTGATAATTCGCTGACAAGACGGCTCTCAAAGATTCAACGCGTTTTGACTGTGGATTCAGTACGAGAGAGCCACCCATCACATTACAATCGCCGGAGAACACCTTCGTTAGACTGGATACCACCATGTCGGCGTACGGCAATACTTCCACATTCACAAAGTTGCCGACCGTCTCGTCAATCACCACGGAAAAGTCATACTTGTCGGCGAGTCGTCGAATTCGCGGCAGGTCTGCAGAGCGAAGCAAAGGATTGCTAGGGAATTCACAGAAGAGCGCATGGATCTTGGGCGCTTGCTCGTCTTGCTGGGCAAGGAGTGCCTCAAGCTTGTCCAAGTCATCGTCCGTGCCACGCCCGAAGAAGTGGCACCCGGGACCCCATTTTTGTAACACCTTAAGCGTGTCCGTGTACGGGAAACCAAAGCATACTGATTTTCCAATGGTTTGTATAGGTCCGACAAAGCTGGGATCCGCCATTGTACGCATGGTTGCTTGGATAGCCTTCTTCGTCATCGGAACGCCTTGCTGTATCATCGCACGCTCTAGCATGAGGGTTTGGTGTGCATGATAGATGCTATTCATTCCAGTAGGGAACAAAAAGACGTCGTTCTCGCTAACACCCGACACTTGGCGAGCACTTACTGCGCGTTCAACAGGTTCTTCTGCCAATTCGCCCACGAGTGTGCCAGCAATGCGCCTGCGCAATGCGATCTTCGCATCTTGGGCAAGTGCGATCGGCAAATTACGCCCAAAGCGCTCTTCTACAAACACGTCATGCTCATATGCGAGCTCTTCGTCTTCGGAAGCAGCTGGTTCATGAAGGGCCGTTGTCGAGGAACTTTGGGACGTGCGTCGTGACGAGGACACTGAGGAACCCCATGCATCTATTCCTCGTGATTGATAGCGTGTGCGGCCAAATCCACCGCCACGAGCAGTCACACCGGCTGAGGCTGATGCGGACGAGGAGGAGCCACGGCGCGGTCCAAGAGATGGACTGGGTGCACAACGGCCGCCGCAGGGCTCAAGAAGCGCTTCGTTATGCGCCAGAATCCGCATGCATTCGTCAGCAATACGGCTTGAAATCCCCACGCCAGTGTGCTGCCAGAATTGTTTCGCGAGTGGGAACACGTCGCGGTCAAAGAGCACAATGTACAGACGGATGGTGGCATCCGAGGGGTCCGGAACACGTACTGTAGTGCTGTCCTGGGTCGGGTGTGCTAGTACGGAAAAGCGGACAATGCGGACAGGCAGTGTGGGGGAGCCTGGCGATTCGCGCTGTTTCATAGCGCGCATGAAGTCACGACATTGTGACGCATGCTGAGGCGATGCAAAAAGCACGCAATCCTCATGACGCTGGGCGAATTTTTCCAGCATCATCTTTGACAACTAATGCGCGTTAAAACCAGAACAAATGAAGCCGCCGTCATAACGTACCTTTTGGATTGAATGATGAATGAAGAATCTCGGATATCCTGTTTGCATGGAATCAGTGAGGCGTCCTTCCTCGTAGTCTACAATATCCTGCCACCTTGGTAGGGAGACAGACACTGCATGCGAAACGTTGGGTGGAATAGGTTGACCAACTGGAATAGTCGGCATTAAGCTATTCTCGCTAGGCTTCGTTGCGACATCCACCATGTTTGAGGAGCAACAAGTATAGTCGCGGATAAGGCATTCATTCACATGCACATCAAGCATCCTTCCCCCATGTTCCAAGATCAAAAATAATTACAAAATCGCTCTTCAGCCACTTACTTTTCACCGCACGCGTCCTTAATTTCCAGACTACTAATTTGGGGTGGTGAGCAGGGGCTGTGGAATGAGAGAGAGAGAGACGCTGTCACATCAGGGTATCTATGTATTATGGAAACGAGGGTGTGCGCTTTTAGGAAACGAGAATAAACACTGGCGGCATGCGTTAGAGGAAAAGCGAGAGACGACGTACGTAGGAAAAAAACGATCAAAACACCAAAAATCTTCAACATGAGCCACCGGTTGTTTGATATGCTGGTATAGTACTTTAATAATTCACGACGAGCACCTTCAACATTATCGGACACGTGCATGACATCATCGTCGATTCGCTGGACCGTTTCACCTTGTTGTGCAACCATGTGTGCAAGCTGCCCGAAGATTTGTCCCAACTCAGAGATGGTCGATTCGATAGATTCAATCGCGCTAGACCGTTGATGCAAGTAGTTCGACTGCTGGTCTTCAAATTCGTTCAACATAAGCTGCTGCTGCTGTAGGCCGCCAGCTTCCATCATATCCAACGCAAGAAAGCCCTTGTCAACGGAGTGCGCTTCTTCGTCGCGTAACGCGTGCTGACTTGTAGAACCTCGGTGATGCAACGCTGATGCAGGCGGCTCTGTTGCAGGCGGTTGCGCACGAGCGAGTGTGTAGAGTGGCGACTTGGATCTCTGTTGATCCAACGTTGGCGCCGCTCCCTGGAAGAATTGCTCTGAACGGTCCTTTGATGCTTTCATGTTCTGCGTTCTAACCTCAAGAATCTCTTGGAAGTTCGTCGTCGTACTTGCAAGTGTCGACTGAAGCATAGTTACGACATTTCCACGGTGCTCATCAGCTCGGTTTAGCTTAGCGCTGCGGTTTGATGAGTATTGTTGCAGCTCAGCGAGCTGACGATTCAGTCCGGCAATATCGTGCTTGATAATGTAAGTAAGCTCCGATATTTCAACAGGTCTGTCATCAAAAAGAGTTTTTCTTCGAGCCAGCTGCGAGAGCCGGTCCAGTTTCGCGGTGGTATGACTTAGATCACGCGCTACAGCTTGCGCCCGTCGTGAGAATTCAGCATGCGCAGTAGTGGGACGCTTGCTGACGGGAGCAGCGGCGGGAGCAGGCGTGGCAGCAGAGAACTTGCTCAAGACGCCCCGAAACTCATTCGTCCGGTCCTTCACTGTAGCGACGTGCGGCAGTCCCACAGCGAAAGCCATGATACTGCTCTCTTTCTGGGTCGATCGATCAGCGAGCCTTCCACACGTATGAGATCTGGGCTCCAGCCGTTAGCGGGAAAGTGGAGCTGAATAGCAGGAACATCCATGCTGACACATCATATGGTGACCGGCCAATCCGGCCGCACCCGAGACAGGACTTTCAATCCGCAGCACATGGTTGGCTGGAGTTGGCTTCTTGAACTTGGTTGCTGCACTGTCCTTTTCGTCTCAGTCAGCCGGACAACACAATCTCAAGCCTTTCACACCTCCGTTTACTTTGGTGAGCATGAGTCTGTTCGTGGCTACTCGTATGCTTCGCGCTCCCCTGCGCACGACGGAGGGCTTGATGCGCGCCATGCCGTTTGCCTCGCGAGCTATTCATACTTCATCAAAGGCTCAAGCTCTTCCTTGGGCAAAAAAGGCACCTGTCGTTCCGATGACGGAAGAGCAGGATCTTAAGCGGCTCAACACGCAGCGGAACGAACGCCCAATCTCGCCTCATCTCTCCATCTACCAGCCACAACTGACCTGGGTCAGTTCTATCCTGCACCGTGCCACAGGCACAGGCATGAGTTGGGCTTTGTATGCATACGCCATCGGCTACCTCGCTGCACCACACATTGGACTTGGTGAGATGCTGTCGTCAGGCTCGCTTGTGGACGCAGTTTCTCACCTCCCTGCGTGGGCGAAGGTGTCAGTCAAGGCCCCTTTGGCCGCTGCCTTCATGTACCACTTCTTTAACGGTTTGCGCCATCTTGCTTGGGACATGGGATACTGTACGTTTCTTTCCTTGCATATAGTAGCGAATCGACTAACAGCTATTCAGTCACGCTTCTCCGTTCGTCGTATCTTGCTGGTTACACAGTAATTGGTCTCACGGCTGTGTCCACTGTGGGTCTCTGTATGTTGTAAGATCACATAGATATCAATGATGCCCCCCTAGAAAAGTTCTATTTGCTTTTATGCTTTCCTGTATGTTAAACTCGTCATATCTTTGTGTGCTAAATGCATTCTCTGCTATCGCAAGGTCGTCTGTAGTCGATATGCTAGTGGTAGTGCGGCTGGGTTCTCGGTGGTGGACAATAAATTGACCACATCTCGAAAAGTCTGTGTTTGTTAGTAGCTAGGCAATCAAAAAAAAGCAAACAAAATCATTTGCAACATACGCGGGCATGTTTATTCCAGCTTGCTTCGATCTTGACGAGGATATCGCCATCGTCTATAAGTTGTGGTGCCGGTGCACTCTCATCACCTTGTTCATACCACGCGTCTACTGCCGTTTGCATATTTGCATATTGCTCAGCAAACCGCGCCTTGCTCTCGGTGAACGCGGTGATGGTATTCATGATCTTCCGGTGACACTCCAAATAACGATAGTCCGTCAGCATGCACTCCTTGCGACACGTATTAAGAAAATCAAAGTGATGCTTCATAAATTGGTCGACCGAGCGAGCTTCGAGCAGCTTGCATTCCAAGTCGTGCCAGTTTGGCTCCAAGACCTCGCTCGTATAAAAAGCCAGTAGTTGTTGCACCAGCAGTAACATTCGCTGCCGAAGTAGATGAATCCTCATTTTCCAACGCTCCATGGGTGCAGCATGAGGCCGTCGATCGCGACGGCGCCATGACGATGCGGTCTGATCCACCCACACATCTGTGAGCGCACGTTCCAGCAATTTGAACAGCAAAAGACAGCGGTGAATGAACTGCCAACGGAGGATATTTTTCTTGGAGATGACAAGTGATACGGGGAATTGCACATGCACGTCGAACTGGAGCAAATACATGACGACTTCACGCGTACCTTGATGCTGTCGTTCTGCTTGCTGCTTCGCACGCAATTTTGCTATTTCAATCACACCTTTGGTATCCGCGATACGCTGGAGTTGATCATAGGCACGCTCTTTGGCCAAGTCCACGCGCAAGTCCTCTCGGTATGGATCAAGGAATCCTACCGTATCTGAGCTGCCCAATGCCATGTCGAGTTGGGTTTGCAGGCGCATCAATGTGGTCTCGCGGATCCGTTGTGGATCGACGACTTTGCGCAATTCGTGCTCTGATTGATCCAAGAAGGTTTGTAGGAAGTCCGCGTGTGCGAAGAAAAAGTAGTGTTTCAGCGAGCAAAGCCGCGCAATGATGTCCTTGTCCTTCTTTAGCAGGCACAATAGCGCCGCGTTTGCGCGTTGATATGCGCGCTCAATACACACTGCAAATGACTCATCATCCATGACGACTCGTTCGAGTTTTGCATCCAGCTCCAGGTAGGATTCCACATGTGCATCTTGAGAGCCAAACAGAGTTTGGACTCGATCCGATAGCACATTGGACACATCGATTCCACACTCGCGAATGGCATTCAGGTACTTGCCAGCCAGCAAGATCTTATGTTTCCATGGCTCAAGAAAAGCGGGAATCTTGGCGCCGCCCGTCAACTCGCCTCGGGCCTCGTCCACGTCATCGGCCATAGGGTCTCCATCTCGAGCTTGCTGCTCTTGTTGAGCATAAAATCGTTCATCCCGCAGCATGTATCGGCGTTCCCAGTACTCGTCCGTGGGATCAGACTCGAGGCTCGCTCGAGTGACGCGGGCGTCTTCGACCACCATAAACTCTTCGTAAGGATCAAGCAAAACACCTGATGTGATCCAACGCAAGAGCATACGCGCATATGGCTGAGAAGCCTCGCGGAACAGTTCAAGATATAGATTATGAGCCAAAGGATCACCTCCAAGATGCGTGAGTCTGTCCCACAACATAGACAATACTTCGCCGCCCTTTACAATGCCGCCAACAATCCCTTGCTCGAAATCATCCTCCATACCAAGAAGTGCACGTCGATCACGCTCGAGCTGCGATGCATCACTGTCAAAACCTGCATCGGACGAGCTGGACTCGTCCTCGTTGTCAACGTCATCTTCTTCATCGTTCTCGTCTTCGCGTGGTAGCACGTCCGCATGTGTAATACTGGCGATCTCTGACGTGACGGAATGAATGAGACTGAACGTGCGAAGCATCGGGCGCATCTGGAGCCATAACTGCTGCAAAGTAAAGTCTGGCGAGCTTAGGAGCCGCTCTTCCATCTGTGCAACAAGCTCCTCATACGTTTTAAGTTGCGCCCGGATTGCGGCACACAATGCGTGCATGACAGTACCATACTCCAAGCCAGACTCGCATTCCAAAAACGCGCTTATAGAGGTATAGTACCCTGACAAGGGCAGCATTCGTTCCACTAGCTCACGTAAAGACGAATTCAGACTGTCGTCGATGACAAAGCGAGTCCCGTTCAGTCGGTGCCCAAGATCGTCGGGCTTGTAACCAGAAGAGAACTGAATATAGTTGCCTTCGATTCCGATGAGAACATACAACAAGTCTTCCACAAGAAGCACATCCTGCAGAGTCGCATCCACGGACAAGAGATTCACGACGTGCTGAGAAGGTGTAGATTGATCCGGCTCATCGACATGGTAAGCTCGCGAACGAGCTAACTTGCGGGATGCCACATTAGGTGTGCGTCCACTGAGCGGATTCAACACGAATGAGGCTTCGTGGAGATATGACTCTGCAACAGGCGCGGAAGGGCCGTGAGTCAACGTGTTGGTATGCCCGCGGTCGAGCTGGCGGATCATAGGGGGAAGACGTCGAGGTGCGGGAGTTCGAGCGATATGCGTAAGTTCAGGTATAGGTATGCGCTCAACCTCATTGTCGTTCTCCTCGTTGACATCCTCTTCCTCGTCGACGGAAGTACGCATTACGCGTCGAGTTGAATGTTGTACAGCAGACAGCCGGCGCAAGTAGCGGTCATACTGCTTCGCACTCATTGCTACACCGCGGTTAGTCGAACGTCCTGGCGTGAAGGGAATGGACCGCGACGCGCGATGCGCCGAAGGTGGCGCTTGGCCATGCAGCGACATTTAAACTACTTTTCGTCCACCTCCCCCCACTTGATGATGAGGACACACGACGCGTGTCAACGATCCGTGTTGATGTAGGGGCACTTCACGTGACTTGAGACGCACATTTTGTGCCTGACTATCTATGTGTCACTAGAATAACGTTGGCGTGCGTTCCTATGGAGCGACAAATTCATGACGATGGCTGGGACGAGGGTGCTAGCGTGGGTGTTTCCATTGCTTCTCCATACCGAGGAGCAGCCCAGCCACTAGAGGACCGTGGAAGCATGGTAGGATCGTCTAAGGAGCGAGTCAGAGCTGGCGCGTCTTGCGCAAATCGATCATAGCCATGTGGCAATCCCTCACGAATGTAGAAGCCTCGCGAGCCAAGCCAACGATCAATGCGTGCAGCATCACGTTCAGCGAGTTGCTTTGCAGCACGCAAAGGGTCATGTTCGTGTTCTGCATAGCATTCGGCTTCATCGTCTAGGACATGCGCACCAGCAACTTGCGTGGATGTAAGGCTCAATACAGCCCATCCGACTACCAGCATGCCCGGCGGACGCTGACCATCAGTGATATGGGTGTCCATGACATGCACGATGCGATCTAATGTGGATGCAATGAGGCGTTGGTCCTCGGAGCTAGCACGTTCGACAATGGCAATGGGCGTGTATGGAGGATATGCATCGCCATGGCGACCAGGGCTTTCACGGGATGTGAGAGTCTCGATCACAGCGGGCAGGCGTGCCACACCCATTAGGAGAAGAAGAGTTCGGGAACGTTCATATCCTGGCAGCATCACACGTTTTCCGCCACGTCCTACGCCCGTCGACATGATCATGCTTTCGGCAGCGCCGCGTTGCGTCACAGGAATATTGACCATCAGCGGACCTCCTATGGCGCTGGAAATACCTGGCACGACTGTGCATTCGATGCCTGCATTTTGACATGCAACAAGCTCTTCGCCACCACGTCCATATACGAAAGGATCGCCTTGCTTCAATCGGACGACGGTCTTGCCTTCGTTTGCAGCCTTGAGCGCTTGCGAAATAAGCTCAGACTGTGCACCTTCTGCGTTGCCAGGGAACTTTTTTGCGATTACGAGCGGCGTCGTTGAGGGGATCAGCGCCAGCACAGCGGTCGGCACCAGCTTGTCTGACAAGATCACGTCTGTGTCGGGCGATGTCAAAATGTCTCGCGCTGCGACTGTGAGGAGTGCAGGATGGCCAGGACCAGAGCCGAGCAGGTATACATGGCCTTTGCGGCGTGGCTTGGAAAGGTCCAGATCGTGACGCGACCGCTTGGCCACAGATTCGATATGTTCAGAGACAGCTGATGTCTCTTGTGCACGCGAAGATGCGTCCATTTCGTTCTCAAGCAGAGCTTGCATTTGAGTTTGATCCAGCGATGCCAGCCGTTCCAGCGGCCAGAACTCGCTGATTTGAGCGACCCAGCGCATGCGCCGACGCTGCACAGTACAGGCATCACTTTCATTTTCCGCTGTACTAGAGTAGCCTAGGGCATCATTCAGGGCAGGTTCGTCTTCCAGTTCTCCCGCATCGCCTCGACAAGACGTGCGTGCCTTTGCCAGCTCGCGCATCTCACCAATGCGCTCGACAGCGAGTCCGACAGATGCCGGCAGCGATGCAACGAGATGCCGACGTATCCGACCAGCTAGACGACAGCCTCGACCATTTGTAGTAACAGCGAGTTGAAGCGACGAAGCGTTCTCTTCGTCATCTGTGGCGAAGCGGTGAGATGCAGGGAAAGAGAATGTGCAAAGTTCCGGCGTATCAGTCACATTCAAGGGAAGGCGGCGCGTACGACAAGCTTTAGCCAAAATTTCACACCGCAAGCGCCGCGAGCTTGCGTCATTCGATACAGCCACGAGCGTATCTGTGACACACACAGCGAATAAGGAAGCGTCTGGGCCATCAATTTCATTTAATATATGTTCCCATGCACGAATGCAGTTTTCCTTGTCGTCTTTGGAGGGGAAAAGGGCCATTGTCGACACTTGGTGCATGTCGCTTGAGATATTCGCGACAGGCGCATTCCAGGCCAACTTTGTCTCCAGGCCGGCCTCTTTGGCCGTACGCACACGTGTTTGTGCAAGTCTTCCGTCGCCTATCACGAGCATGGTGCGGCGCTCTGGGCGGTGCGCCAGCAAGAGTGAGGCGACAGGGGGCATGAACAGGTCGCGACGACAAGGGAGTGTACGTTAATAATGATGGTGATAATGACGACGACGACAATGACGACAACGACGATTGTGGAGCGCTTATCACATCACACACTCTTACGCGCGGCGAGCGCGATCCATGCACGTTGCCGATTTTCCTCTATCGGCCTACTGGGGAAGCTGGAGGTGTTTTTGACGCAGCGCATACGTTTCTTGGAGAATATCGCACTCGCACTCACACTCCCAGGCCAGCAGGGGCTGTCTCTTATACACATCTGACGCTGCCGACTACTCCTTACGTGTAGATCTCGG
>OJLB01000379.1_pt1 | contig 21244 bp, 20 predicted proteins | sample 1596861 | NCBI WGS metagenome assembly OJLB01 (sample SAMEA3904681, study PRJEB24821) | metagenome | biome: Builtin; feature: hospital; material: surface | place: USA | collected 2013-06-06
GCATACGAGATCATGCCTAGTCTCATGGGCTCGGAGATGTGTATAAGAGACAGATATAGAACATACAAAAACCCTGCTGAACCAGGGTATTGATTTGCTTTTGCTTCGAATGCAGATTTTGAATTTGGATTTGTCTGAGCAGGCAAAAAATGTGTTTCTCATCATCATATGGCTGGTCGTATCTGGGATATTGATGTTGGTTGCATTCATCAGCCTGTTGTTTGGACTGAATCGGGTGTTGACGGATAGTGCAGCGATATGGGTGTTTTTCGGTATTTCCGCTGCCAGCATTGCTGTGATCACCATTCTGCTTTACAGGGTGATTTATAACTGGCGCAACCAAAATAATCAAATCGCTGCTACTTTGCAGGACATCCGTGCAGACATTGCCTGCCTGCGTGGTTTGGATATGCAGGAAGGAGAATGAAATGAATAAATCGGAGCGTGATGAAGCACGAGAACTGCTGCAATTGGAAGCAAAACTTATTCAAGTGAGAATTAAGGCATCCTATCTGAAACAGCGTAAATCAAAATTGCAGGACAGTGGCGTATCAAAAGGTTTGATGACCCTTCTTGATTTGGGTGGAGAGCTTAAACGCACGGGTTTTTTATATAAAACTGCCGGACTCGCCATTCCCCGCAGATACCGTTTCGGCGCACTTTTGGTTGCGTTTGTGATGAAAGCTTTAATGAAGTAGCTCGAGATAGCTCGAGATTAGAAACAGGGTCGTCTGAAAGTCGGGTTTCAGACGACCTTTTTGTATTTAGGATTTATAGGCGAAACTGACAACGCTACGGCTGTTGAATTTGGGTTTGGGGCGGTTTTTTTATTTGGGTAGTTTGCGGGTAAAGTGCACGCTACGGGTTGTGCGGTTGCAGTTTGGGGAGGGTAAATATCCATATCCGACGGGATATTTTTCTGCCGGCATTCCCGCGCAGGCGGGAATCTATTTTTGAATTTCGGCATCTGTTTTTGAATGTCTGTCACCTAGGTTTTACGATGGATTCCCGCCTACGCGGGAATGACGGATGCTGGGACAAACGTGGGGTGGATTGGTAAAGTTTGCGTTGGAACTTGCTGAGGTAAGTAGGGTCGTGGAAAGGTCGTCTGAAACCTTGTTTGTGTATCAGACGACCTTTTTGTATTTTTAGGATTCGTGGGCGAAGCCCACGCCACATCTAGTTTTCAGGCAACCTTGGGTCAGAGGTCGAAGGCGGCGTTGATGAGGCGTTTGGTGTAGTCTTTTTGGGGGTGGTGGAAGATTTGGTCTGCGCTGCCGTATTCGACGAGTTCTCCGTGCTGCATGACGGCGACGTTGTCGCTGACGGCGCGGACGACGGAGAGGTCGTGGCTGATGAAGATGTAGGTCAGTCCGTATTTGGTTTGGAGTCCGCGCAGCAGTTCGACGACTTTGATTTGGACGGAGCGGTCGAGGGCGGAGGTGGGTTCGTCGAGGAGGATGAACTTGGGCCGCAGGATGAGGGCGCGGGCGATGGCGATGCGTTGGCGTTGTCCGCCTGAGAATTCGTGCGGGTAGCGGTTGAGGGCGTCGGCGGGCAGGGAGACTTCGTCCAGGACTTTGAGGACGAGTTCGGTGCGCTGGGTTTTGGTCATTTCGGGGCGGTGGACGGTGAGGCCTTCGCCTATGATTTCGCCGACGGTGAGGCGGGGGGAGAGTGAGCCGTAGGGGTCTTGGAAGACCATTTGGCGTTCGGCTTTGAGCTGGCGTGCGCGTTCGGGGGTGAGGGCGGCGAGGTCGCTGTTGTCGAAGTGTATGCTGCCTTGGTAGGGGAGCATTTGCATGATGGCTTTGCCGAGCGTGGATTTGCCGGAACCGGATTCGCCGACGATGCCGAGGGTTTCGCCTTGGCGGATGGCGAGGCTGATGTTTTTGACGGCGTGGAAGGTTTTGAGGGGTTTGCCGAAGAAGTTGTGTTTGAGGGTGAAGTGGACGTTGATGTTGTCGGCACGGATGAGCTCGGGCGGGTTGCCTTCTACGGGGTCTTTCATGCCTTTGGGGACGGAGTGGATGAGTTGGGCGGTGTAGGGGTGGGACGGGTTGGCGAAAACTTGTTTGATTTTGCCGCGCTCGACGATTTCGCCGTCTTTCATGACGCAGACGGTTTCGGCGTAGTGTTCGGCGAGTCCGAGGTCGTGGGTGATGAAGATAATCGCCATGCCCATTTGTTTTTGGAGGTCGTGCAGGAGGTCGAGGATTTCTGCTTGAATGGTGACGTCAAGGGCGGTGGTGGGTTCGTCGGCGATGAGCAGGGCGGGGTCGTTGAGCAGCGCCATGGCGATCATGATGCGCTGGAGCTGACCGCCTGAGAATTCGTGGGGGTATTGTTTCAGACGACGTTCTGCTTCGCGGATGCCGACGCGGTTGAGGAGGTCGAGAATGCGTTCGCGGGCGGCTTTGCGGGTGATGGTTTTGTTGTGGACGCGCAGGGCTTCTGTGAGCTGGGTGCCGATTTTCATGAAGGGATTGAGCGAGGTCATGGGCTCTTGGAAGATGAAGCTGATGTGTCCGCCGCGCAGGCTGCGGAGGGTTTTTTCGTCTGCGTCGAGGATGGATGTGCCGTCGAAGGTGATGCGCGAGTCTTGTCCGTAAAGGGTGCTATTTTCGGGCAGGAGGCGCATGAGGGACATGGCGGTAACGGATTTGCCGGAACCGGATTCGCCGACGAGGGCGAGGGTTTCGCCTTTGGCGACTTGGAAACTGATGTTGCGCACGGCGTGGACGGTTTTTTCGTGGAGTTGGAAGCGGATGTCGAGGTTTTCGACGGTGAGTAATGGGGTGTTCATGGGTGTGTCCTCGTTGTGTGTGTCAGCGGTCTTTGGGGTCGAGTGCGTCGCGCAGGCCGTCACCGATGAAGTTGAAGCAGAAGAGGGTGGCGACGAGGAAGAAGCAGGGGACGAGGAGCTGCCACGGGGCGGCTTCCATGGAGGCTGCGCCCTCTTGGAGCATGGAACCCCAACTGGTCTTGGGTTCTTGTACGCCCAATCCGAGGAAGCTGAGGAAGGATTCGAACATGATCATGCCGGGTACGAGCAGGGAGGCGTAAACCATGACGACGCCGAGTACGTTGGGGATGATGTGGCGGGTAACGATGCGGCGGCGGGATACGCCTGTGATGCGGGCGGCTTCGACGAATTCTTTGTGTTTGAGGCTGAGGGTTTGTCCGCGGACGATGCGGGCGACGTCCAGCCATGAGACGAGTCCGATGGCGACGAAGATGAGTAAGAGGTTGCGTCCGAAGAAGGTGGTCAACAGGATGACGAAAAACATAAAAGGAAAGGCGTTGAGGATTTCGAGCAGGCGCATCATGACGGAGTCGAGTTTGCCGCCGAAAAAGCCTGCGAGTGCGCCGTAGAGCGTGCCGATGACGACGGCGACGAGTGCGCCTGCGATGCCGATGAGCAGGGAGATGCGTCCGCCGGCGGCGGCTCGGGTGAGGAGGTCGCGTCCGAGCAGGTCGGTGCCGAAGTAGTGGCGGGTGGCGAAGGAGGGCGGGATTTGCATATTGTCCCAGTCGGTGTAATCGTAGGTGTAGGCGCTGACCCAGGGGACGGCGATAACGAAGAGGATAATGGCGGCAAGGATGAAGACGCTGCACAGGGCGGCTTTGTTGTTGCTGAAACGCCGCCATGCGTCCTGCCACAGGCTGCGTCCGTGTACTTGTGCCTGTTCGGCGGCTTCTGCTATGGCGCGGGAATTTTTCTTGTTGAATAGCATGGTGTTCTCCGTTTTTTGTTCGGGGGTCGTCTGAAAACGGCAAAACCGGTTTTCAGACGACCTTTTTTGCTTTTAATAGCGGATTTTGGGGTCGATCAGGGCGTAGAGGATGTCGAGTATGGCGTTGAAGACGATGGTCAGTACGCCGACGAGGATGGTCAGCCCCAAGATCATGCCGTAGTCGCGGTTGAGCGCGCCGTTGACGAAGAGTTGTCCGATGCCGGGCAGCCCGAAGACGCTTTCGATGACGATGGCGCCGGTGATGATACCGACGAAGGCGGGAACGAGATAGGAGAGGATGGGCAGCATGGCGGGACGCAGTGCGTGGCGCAGGACAATGCTGTTCATTGATAATCCTTTGGCGCGGGCGGTGCGGATGTAGGGACTGTTCAACACTTCTATCATCGCGCCGCGCGTGATGCGGGCGAGGCCTGCGACATAGCCTATGGAGAGGGCGGCGACGGGCATGATGAGGCTGGTCAACGAGCCGTCATTCCAGCCGCCGGCAGGCAGCCATTTGAGGGTGATGGCAAAGATGAAAATCATGATGGGGGCTTTGACGAAGCTGGGGACGACGATGCCGGTCATGGCGGCGGTCATGATGGTGTAGTCCGCCCATGTGTTGCGCCTGAGCGCGGCGATGGTACCCATGAGTACGCCCAAGACGGTGGAGATGATGAAGGCGTACACGCCCAGCTCGACGGAAACGGGCAGGGCTTGGGCGAGCAGCTCGTTGACGTTGTAGTCTTTGTATTTGAACGAGGGACCGAGGTCGCCGTGGGCGAGTTGTTTGAGATAGTTGAAGTATTGCAGGTACATCGGGTCGTTCAGATGATATTTGGCTTCGATGTTGGCAAGTACGGCGGGCGGTACGTTTTTGTCGCCGGTGAAGGGGCTGCCGGGTGCGAGCCGCATCAGGAAGAATGAGACGGTAATCAGTACCAGCATGGTGGGGATGGCGGAAAGTATGCGGCGGATGATGAATTTCAGCATATCGTACCTGCTCGGGGCGTGGTGGGTCGGAATATGCCTGAATACGGGAAGGCGGTCTGAACGGGGTTCGGACGTTTGGGTTGTTTTTCTCTTCTTTGTAGTCAGGCCCTTGGTTTTGGAGTGTGCGGGCTTTTGTTTTATGGTCGTCTGAAAACTTGGGATGGGATTTCGGACGGTTTTTTATTGTGGCTGTTGCGGGCGGAAGCCTGCGTTTGGGGTTTGTTTCGGAGGTCGTCTGAAATCGGATTTTTGGTTTCAGACGACCTTTTTGCTGGTGTTTTTCGTGGGCAAAGCCCACGCTACGGTCGTTTTCAGACGACCTTTTGGGTTGGCGCGGGTTCGTGGTTAGAACCCACGCCACAGTCGTTTTCAGACGACCTTTGCGGTTAACGCGCCAGCGGTTCGGTGCGTTTGATCAGCCATGCTTTTGCCGCGCCTTCGGTCAGCGGCTCGAGGCGGCGGCGGACTTCGGCGTGGTAGCGGTTGACCCAGTCGATTTCGCCGTCGGTCATCATGGCGGTATCCATCAGGCGGGTGTCGATGGGGCAGAGGGTCAGGGTTTCGAAGTACAAGAAGCTGCCGAACTCGGTTTCCTGCGGGTTGGCGACGGCTTGGTTGGCGGCGAGGTTCTCAATGCGGATGCCCCATTTGCCGGGACGGTAGAGTCCGGGTTCGATGGAGGTAACCATGCCCTTTTTCATGGCGTGCTGCGGGCCGGGAACGGCGGCGCAGGCGATGACTTGCGGGCCTTCGTGGACGTTGAGGAAATAGCCTACGCCGTGTCCGGTGCCGTGTCCGTAGTCGCATTGCGCCTGCCACAAGGGTTTGCGGCAGATGGCGTCTATCATCGGCGAGAGGATGTTTTCGGGGAACACGGCTTCGGCAAGCGCGATATGGGCTTTGAGAACCAGCGTGTTGTCGCGTTTTTGTTCGGCGGTCGGTGTGCCGACGGGGACGACGCGGGTGATGTCGGTCGTGCCGCCTTTGTATTGCGCGCCGGAGTCGATGAGCAGCAGACCGTTGCCGCTGATGGTGCTGTGGCTTTCGGGTGTCGCGCTGTAATGCGGCAGGGCGGCGTTGGCGTTGAAGCCTGCGATGGTGTCGAAACTCAATGAGATGAAGCCCGGACGTGCACTGCGGTGGCGGTGGAGCATGGTGTCCACGTCGATTTCGGTCAGGCTGCCGCCGTTGTCAATAATGTCTTCAAACTCGGCGAAGAAGCCGCACAACGCCGCGCCGTCGTGTTCCATCGCTTCGCGGATGTGGGCGATGTCGGCTTCGGATTTGACGGATTTGAAGAAGGTGGAGGGGTTGATGCCCTCGATAAGGCGCACGCTTTCGGGCAGGCGCACGAGCGTGCTGACGGCGGTTTTGTTCGGCTCAATGAGCAGCGCGCCGCCGATTTGCGCGAGTTTGTTGGCAACTTGGGCATAAGGTTCGACCGCGATGCCGGCGGTTTGCAGCGCGGCGGCGGCTTCGGCGTTCAGACGACCTTGGTCGGTAAACAGGATGGCGTTGTCTTTGCCGATAAGCAGGAAGGACACGAAAACGGGGTTGAAAGGTACGTCGCTGCCGCGCAGGTTGGTCAGCCAAGCGATGTCGTCAAGCGAGGAAACCAAGTGGTAATCCGCGCCTTTTTCCGCCATGACGGCACGCACGCGGGCGAGTTTCTCGGCGGCGGTTTCGGAGACGTAGGCGGGGTCGTGGATGAACACGGTTTCGGCGGGGATGGCTGGGCGGCTGCTCCATACGCGGTCAAGCAGGTCGTCGGGGTGTTCGATGCGGATGTTTTTGGCGGCTAGGGATTGCGCCAAAGTGCGTTTGCCGGTGAGCGACACCATATCGGAAGGGATGCCGACGGCGGCGTTTTCGGAAAGGTTTGCCGCGAGCCATTCGTTGTACGGCGGAACTTGCCCGCTTTTTTGCAGCTCGATGCCGCTGCCTGCAAGCTGTTTGGTCGCCTGCTCCCAATAGCGACTGTCCACCCACACGCCCGCTTCATCGGCGGTAACGACGAAAGTGCCGACCGAGCCGGTAAAGCCCGACAACTCGCGACGCGCCTGCCAGTGTGCGGGCAGGTATTCGGAAAGATGGGGGTCGGCGGAGGGGATGACGAGTGCGTCCAAGCCTTGCGCCTTCATGGCTTCGCGCAATGCGGACAGGTAATTCGATACGGTATTCATGAACGGGATTCTCCAATAGGGTTTCGCGGTTTCAGACGACCTTTTTATAGCGGATTAACTTGATGTACAGGAAGGTCGTCTGAAAAACGTGTCTATGTTATCAAATCACTTCTTGGGTGCAAACGACCAATTTTTGATGGTGTAGTTTTTCAGCGGGTCGCGGTCGGAGTAGCCTTGGATGTCGGGTTTCACCAGATTGATGCTGACTTGGTGATACAGCGGGATAAAGGCGTCGTCGCGTTGCAGCATCGCCTCGGCGCTGACGTAGCGGCGGGCGCGCTCTTCGGCGGAAATGCCCGCTTCGAGCGTGCTGTTCATCAGCTTGTCAAACTCGGGATTCTTGTAATGGAAGGCGTTGTTCGGATTGTTGGATTTGAAAATATTGAGCATGCCCGCAGGGTCGTTGTAGTCGGAACACCAGCCCGCGAACGCCATGCTGAAATTGCCCTGCATGCGCTTGTCCAAGAAGGTTTTCCATTCTTCGTTCATCAACGTGGGGCGAACGAACGGCACGGTCGCCTTCCAAATGGATTGCAGCGCGGTGATTTGTTTTTTGGCGGCCTCGCTGGTGGTATAGACGATTTGGAACTCGAACGGTTTCTCTTCGCTATAACCCGCTTCACGCAAGAGTTTTTCCGCTTCGGCGATACGCGCTTCGCGCTTGAGCGGCTTCCACACGGGGGCAGATTCGCCGCCGCCCTGCATATTCGGCGGAGTAAGCTGGAACGCTTCCTTGTCGCCGCGTGCAGCAACCTTGGTAATGATGGCGCGGTCGGTCAGCAGGTTGAGCGCGCGGCGGACTTTGGGATTTTTAAATTCGGCAGATTCCAAGTTCGGCTCTAAAAACCAAGAACACAGCAAAGTCGCGCGCCGAACCTGTCCGGGAAATTCTTTCTCGGCAATCTTAATCTGGTCGGAAGGGATGCCGTAGGTAACGTCCACTTCGTCGGCGCGGTAGCGGTCGTATTCTTTGCCGCTGGCGAGGAACACCGCCCGCGGGATGGATACTTTTTTGCTGTCGTAATAAGCAGGGTTTTTATCCATGGTGATGTGGCTGTTAACGTGCCATTCTTTGAGGATGTATGCGCCGCTGGAGACATAATTGCCCGGCTGCGTCCATTTTTCACCGAATTTCTCGACTGTGGCGCGGTGGACGGGATAGGTGAATTGCTGAATCAGCATGTCGGGGAAATACGGCACAGGCGCGGTGAGCGTGAATTGCAGCGTTTTCTTGTCCAAAGCCTTGACGCCCAAAGTATCCGGCTTCGCCTTGCCTTGCAGGATTTCCGCCGCACCCTGTATTTTTGCGTCTTCCAAATAGCTGCTGTAAGGCGCGGCGGTTTCAGGATCGGCGAGGCGGCGGAAGCTGTAAACGAAATCTTCGGCGGTAATCGGGTCGCCGTTGCTCCACTTCGCATCGCGAAGGTGGAACGTCCAAACGCGCCCTTCGTCCGACGGCTCCCATTTCAACGCCAAGGCAGGAATGGTTTTGCCTTCGGCATCCGTACTGACCAAGCCATCCATCATCTGACGGATAATCGCGCCTGCCGCCATATCCGAGCTTTTTTGCGGGTCGAGCGTACTCGGTTCGACCGCGTTGCTGATGACGATTTTATTGTATTCGCTGCGTTTGAATTCGGGCGCGGGCTTGACCTCGCGATGACACGCCGACAGCGCAAGCACTATGGCAAGCGATAAAGCCGATATGGAATAAGGTTTGTTCGGCAGCACGTTTTTTCTCCTCTTCTCGCTATCTCTCCCTCCATCCTGCGTTTTGCAAAAAATAAAAAACTACATATGACTACATGGTAGGGAAATATTCTGATTTTTGGCGGATAAAAAGATTTATTCTCTATGGATATTTGAAAAAATCCGCCTGTTTTGGGAAACGGTTTGCAAGATAACACAAAAAAACGCCGTAAAAAACATTTTTTGAAATAAAAGTTACAAGTGATTACAAAAATATTGATTTTTTTGCACGTCTCAAATAGTATAAAACCCTGTTTAAACGCAGCCTCAGAAAAATTAAGCAAAAGGAGAAGAAAATGAAGAAGTTATTAATGATTGCGGTTGCCGTCCCGCTTGCCGCCCCCGCATTGGCATCCGATAACGAAGCCAAAATCGGCGGACGGATATTTACTTCTATCGAACACGAACGCAACGGCAAAGGGCAATCCGCTACCGATATATCCGACAACAACAGCCGCATCTGGATTATGGGCAGTGAAAAACTCGACAAAGACCTCAAGCTCATCTACGGCGTCAATTCATTCGTCGCCTTCGACTACAACGGCTGGAGTACGGACGACTCCTACATCGGTCTGCGCGGCGATTTCGGTACCGTCCGCGCCGGCTGGCTCAGTACCCCCATGCACTACCTGACCGGCGAACAAGACGCGTTCAACGGCAACAACCACACCCAAACCATGGGGCGCATGACCCGTTTCGGCGGCCGTGAAATCGCCCTGAACTACGAATCCAAAACCTTTGACAACGGCTTCAACTACCGCGTCCAAATCGCGCCCGGTGCCAACAAATATAAAGACAGAAAGCGCAACGGCGACTGGATGGCGGGCTTAGGCTTGCACTACAAACACCCGACCAACGGCTTCAACGCCCACTACGCCCTCGAATACGCCCGCAACGGCTCGCCTGACGATACTAAGGACAGACAGGTTCATTCCATGAAAGTCGGCTACGACAAAGACGATCTCTACCTCGCCGCAGGTATGATGTACGCCCGCAATGTCGCCGACAAATTCCACTGGGAAGACGAAACCAAAACCAATACCAACACCCGCGACTTCCAAGTGACCGCCGGCTACACCATGGGCAACATCACCCCTAAACTCGGCGTCGCCTACGGCCGCTCCGATACCGGCAAGAACTACAAACAGCTCGCGTTCAACACCGAATACAAATTCTCCAAACGTACGACCCTCTCGTTCAACTCAGGCGTAGTCAAAGAAAGCAAAGACCCCAAAACCGGCTGGGCGGCAGGCATTTCGCTGGAACACAGCCTGCAATAACGCGGGATTTGAAGCATAAAAGGTCGTCTGAAAATCTAAATATCGGTTTTCAGACGACCTTTTGTAATTGGCTTCATTGCTTGCTGATGTAGGTAGGATACTTGTATCCGACAACTGCTTGAAATTTTCCACATTGCCTAATTAGGGTTTGAATGTTGGCAACGTTGGATACTCATATCTGGCCTACTGACTCCTGAATCGGACGATAAGCCGGGTCGTTTCTTCATGGGCAAGGTACACGCTGCTTATACGGGCAAACCGCCTGCGCCGGCTTTGAAAAAAGTCGTCTGAAAACGGCAGATGCCTTGTCCACAAAAATCGTGCCTATATCCGGATACTGTCTTTATGTTTACAATCATAATGTTATAAAGTATCATCCTTCCTTTTGTTTCATTTTGAACACATAGTATTTAATTTTCGATATTGTTATGAATTCCATTTTACTCACCGGATTGTTCCAACGCCTGCTGATTGCGCTTTTCGCTTTGGCGGCGGTTTGGGGCATGTATTTTTGGGCGGTTGCATGAGTATCGTTGTTGAAAATCTGACGGTCAGCTACCGGACACGGCCTGCCGTACACCATGTCGGCATCGAATTTGCCGAGCATTCGATGTGGGCGGTCTGCGGGCCGAACGGGGCGGGCAAATCAACTTTTTTAAAAGCGGTCATGGGTTTGCAGCAAGTCGATACGGGACGCGTCCTCCTGCAAAACCTGCAACGCAAAGACATCGCCTATCTGCCACAGCAGTCGGACATCGACCGCGGCCAGCCGATGACGGTTTTCGAACTGGCGGCGATGGGTTTGTGGTACGAAATCGGCTTTTTCGGACGGGTTGACGCGGCGCAGCGTACCCGCGTTTTGGATGCGCTTGCACGCGTCGGTATGCGGGATTTTGCCGACAGGCAGATCGCGCATTTGTCCAACGGCCAGTTTCAGCGCGTTTTATTTGCGCGTATGCTGGCGCAGGGGGCAAAATTCCTGCTTTTGGACGAACCTTTCAACGCCGTCGATGCGCGCACGACTTACGCGCTTTTGGACGTATTGCGCCAATGCAATGAGGAAGGGCAGGCAATTATCGCGGTGTTGCACGATTATGCGCAGGTACGCGATTATTTTTCGGACACGCTGTTGCTGGCTCGGGAAAAGGTTGCGGCGGGCAGAACGCCGTCCGTCCTGACCGATGAAAACCTTGCCTGCGCGAATATGCTGATGCAGCGGCAGGAGTCGGAGGACTGGTGCGACGTATAGCTTGCGCCGCCCCCCTTGTAAGGCAGTACGTCGTCTGAAAGACGCGGCGAAGGATTTTCAGACGACGTTTCCCATTTTCAGAAGTTTTCCCTTATTTACCGGATACCATGAATTTATACGATTTGCTGATTTCCCCTTTTGCGGAATTCGACTTTATGCGCTATGCGCTTGCGTCGGTATTCTGTCTGGCTTTGAGTGCCGCTCCGGTCGGCGTGTTCCTGGTCATGCGGCGCATGAGCCTGGTAGGCGATGCTTTGAGCCATGCCGTCCTGCCCGGTGCGGCAATCGGCTATATGTTTGCCGGGCTGAGCCTGCCTGCAATGAGCGTCGGCGGGTTTGCAGCAGGCTTGCTGATGGCGCTTTTGGCGGGTTTGGCGAGCCGTTTTACATCGTTGAAGGAAGATGCCAACTTTGCCGCCTTTTATCTGAGCAGTCTGGCAATCGGCGTGGTTTTGGTCAGTAAAAACGGCAGCAGCGTCGATTTGCTGCATCTCTTGTTCGGGTCGGTCTTATCGGTGGACATTCCCGCGCTGCAACTGATTGCCGCCTCGGCAAGCGTTACGGTAACGGCATTGGCGATTATTTACCGCCCGCTGGTTTTGGAAAGCATAGACCCGCTGTTTCTGAAAGCTGTCGGCGGGAAGGGCGGCTTTTGGCACGTCGTCTTCCTGATTTTGGTGGTGATGAACCTTGTTGCAGGCTTTCAGGCACTTGGTACGCTGATGTCGGTCGGTCTGATGATGCTGCCGTCGATTACCGCGCGGCTCTGGGCGAAAAGCATGGGCGCGCTGATGGCTTTGTCCGTTTTTATCGCGCTGGTCTGCGGTTTTGCCGGACTGCTGTTTTCCTATCACGTCGAAATCCCGTCGGGGCCTGCAATTATCTTGTGCTGCGGCGTGCTGTATGCCGTATCGCTGGTGTTCGGAGGGGAAGGCGGTATATTGGGCAAATGGTTCAAGCGTCGAAAGCATAAGGCCTTGTGATGGGCGGTTGTGCAAGCTGAAAATCAAAAAGGTCGTCTGAAAAGCTGCTTGGGCTTTCAGACGACCTTTTTGGGTTTATCGCTCGTATTTCTGAATCCGGTTTATTGTCATTCAAACAGAAACGCTTCAATCGGCGTTATTCCCACGAAGGTGGAGATACACTTTTAATTTTGACAACCGTTTTTCAAATACCTCTTTCTTAGGATTTCCGACGAATTTCTGCCGGCGCGGGAATTACGGCGGATAGCGGGCAGAGTGTTTTTTCCGATCCCTTATCCCTGCTGTTTCAAAACTGTTTCTCCACACTGACGAATGTCTGCATACTCTTGCGGGAATAGAAGCCGCTCATATTGCTGTCGATTTTCAGATAACGGAAATTCAAATGCGGCACTAAGCCTTTCCATGAAATTTTATTGTGCCAAATAGAGGCATTTGCCTGATATTCATGGTCTTTACGGGTCAGACGGTACACCAGGCTTCCCGGCGCATCAAAGGTACGGCGGGCGTAGCGCAGGTTGGTGCGGATGCCGAATCCGTTCTCAAACGCTTTCGCCGCGCCGAAGCGTATGCCCTTGCGCACGGATGCCTGCTCCGCTTCTTTGGTCATGTCGTGCGACCAGTCTGCGCCGCCGTAGAGCAGCCAGTTTTTCGGCGCAGAGTATGCCAGCGTTGCCCCCGCCAGCGGCATATGGCTGTTGTAACGCGCTGCCGAACCGCTGTTCCGATAGTATTTTTTGATATAGCCTGCATTGAGCGAGAGCCGCCATTTTTCGTTCAGACGACGTGAAAAATCGGTATGGATACCGGTTTCGCGATTATAGCGTTTGCCGCCCAGCCAGTTTTGTTCGGCAAACGGCACAACCCCGAAAGATTGCACCGCCGAACGGTTTTTATAGCCTGCCGCCAAGCGCAGGCTTTGCTCGTTAAAATCCTGATTGTCCCAATAATGTACACCGTCGCCGCTCAGGCTGCCGTAAACGAAATGATGCCCACCCGCATTAATTTCGCGCGATACGCCTGCGCCATAGCGGATACCGTGCGCCTTTTGCGGCAGGCTCTCAGCAGTTTTATTCCAGCGTCGGCCGTTCCATTCTATAACGCGCTCGGATGAGGCATTGTTCACATTATCGGTCTGCTCGTATTGCAGTGAAACATCGGGCTGCCAGCTTTGCGCCGATTCAATGGAAGCAAGATAGCGGTCGGCAAGTTGCTGCATGGGCGGCTGCAAATCCGGTTTTGCCCGTTTCAATTCAGCTTTTGCCTCATGGTACTGTTTGTTTTCAAACATCATTACGCCCAAATCGAAACGCGGATACGCCAAATCCGGATGTTTCGCCAAAATGCCGCGATAGAGCGATACAGCCTCACCATGCCGCAACTGACTGCGCCTCAACGCGCCTAAAGCATAATCGTATAAAACGGCATCCCGGTCGGGAGTGGCTTTATATTGCGCCAACAAACCTTCCAATGTCTTCCAGTCCCGTCCGATTAATGCACGGTTGATCTGTGCTTCCAATGAGGAATCGGCAGAAAGGTCGTCTGAAAGCTTTTGTTCTGCGGGTTTGTCGTCGGTAAAATCTTTTGAGGGTGTTTCGCTGTTCGGTTGCTTGTCAAAAAATACAGGCGCAGGTACACGGACAACGGGTGTCTCGGCAAGGGCGGCTGTTGGGAAAGAGAGTAATAGTAAGACGAGATGATTTTTATTCATTTTATTCAGTGGGATATGGATTGCAGGCGTATCCTGTCATTATACTGATAACGCGGTGAGAATGGTTGAAAAGGTCGTCTGAAACGTTTTCAGACGACCTTTTGGTTATATCACATCAATATTAGCGGGAGCCGGCAAAGCCGATTTCACCGTCATTAACCGTACCGACGATTTCTTCCGCATTAGGCCCAAAGAAGCCGAGCGCATAATCGCCACGGTTGGAAGAGCCTTGAATACCGTGTCCCTTAATTACTGTGTTATCGATTTCGTTGGTATGGCTGCCTTCTCGAATAGACGCTTCATTCAGATTGATGTCGCTGCCGATTCCGGTAATTTTACCGCTGCCTTTTCTGCTGTCGAAGTCAACAGAATAAGCCAATTTGCCTTGGCTTACACCATCGCTTGCAATACCCGAGTAGTCAAATTTGCCCGCAGTCGGCAGGGTTTGGGTAGCTTGGCCTTTAATCAGGATATAGGTATCGTCAAGATTTTCAGATTTGTTGATATTCGGACCATTAAGCGTAGCTTTTTCCGGATTGACGCCCGCAATTAAAGAATAGTTTTGGCGGTAAATATGGGCTTTCCCGCTTTGGGTAATGGTGTAATTTTTACCTTCGGCACGTACAATTGCGGTTTCTTGGAAGTTTTGATTGAGTGCTAATTTTTTGAGCGGGTATCCGGATAAATCAAGATCCTTGCCTTTGCTGGTTTGATTACCCAATTTTACAGTGTATGATTGAAGGGCAGCATCATCAACACCAAACTCTTTTGCCAGGTGTTGAACAGCTTCATTGGCATTGCTTTCTAAGCCTTGGTATGAAACTGAAAAGTCAACGCGTGGTGTAGCGTTGCCAGCAGAGGAATTGGTAGTAGATGGATTTGCGTTAGGCATGTTGTTGCCGGTGGAGTCGCTGCCGCTGCTGCAAGCCGCCAGGCTCAAGGCAATAATAGTTGCTGCGCTTATTTTTTGTAAAGACATAGATGCTTCCTTTGTAATGATTGGGGTGATAATAAAAATGCAGACGTATTGTCAACCAGTCATTTGAAAATATCAAGTAAATAATTTACAAAAACAACAAAACTGTTAAATTTTGCAACAGTCGGCTATTCATAATCCTCGATTATGCATACCGAACAAGACAAAATCGATTTCAGCGAACGCTTGAAAACCGCAATCAGGCTGGCGGGTTTGGATAATCTTTCCAATGCCAGCCTTGCCAACCGCTTTAATCTGCGCCATCCCAATCAATCCGTCAGCACGCAGGCTTTCCACCATTGGTTGGTCGGACGTTCGATTCCAACGCCCGATAAAATCGAAACGCTGGCGAAATGGCTGGATACCAGTGGAGAATGGCTGCGGCACGGACGAATGTTGGAAGAGGGTGGGGCAGTTTCTCCGCAAGAGGCGTTGTTGTTGAAATATTTCCGCGCGCTGTCGCCGGAAAAGCAGGAGGCGTTGATTACTTTGCTTCATAAAGCGGAGGATTGAGTTTTCATTACAAAAAGGTCGTCTGAAAACGGAAATCTCGTTTTCAGACGACCTTTTGCCTTTATCCGTCAAACTGCGGCTGCTTCAGGTTTGGCTTTGTTTTTCTTGAATTTCAACAAGGCTTCTTCTTTCGCCGCATCCCAGTCTATCCGCACGAAGCCTCCGTCGGCGAGTTTGCCGAACAGGAGTTCGTCGGCGAGCGGTTTGCGGATTTTTTCCTGAATCAGGCGGTGCATCGGGCGCGCGCCCATTTGCGGGTCGAAACCTTTTTCCGCCAGATATTTGCGCAATGCCGGCGTGAATTCGGCTTCGACTTTTTTGTCGAGGAGCTGGTGTTCGAGCTGGAGCAGGAATTTGTCCACGACTTTGGCGATGACGGGTTCGGACAGGGGCTCAAACGGGATAATCGCGTCCAAGCGGTTGCGGAACTCGGGCGTGAAGAGTTTGTTGATCGCCTGCATTTCGTCGCCGCGTTCGCGCTTGGCGGTAAAGCCGAGGCTGGGGCGGCCGAGGCTTTCCGCCCCTGCGTTGGTGGTCATAATCAGGATGACGTTGCGGAAATCGGCACTCTTGCCGTTGTTGTCGGTCAGTTTGCCTGCATCCATGACTTGCAGGAGGACGTTGAAAATGTCGGGATGGGCTTTTTCGATTTCGTCCAAGAGCAATACGCAGTGCGGGTGTTTGTTGGCGGCTTCGGTCAAAAGGCCACCTTGGTCGAAGCCGACGTAGCCCGGCGGCGCACCGATAAGGCGCGATACGGCGTGGGGCTCCATGTATTCGGACATGTCGAAACGTTGCAGCGGTACGCCCATCGAGTAGGCAAGCTGTTTGGCGACTTCGGTTTTGCCGACGCCGGTCGGGCCGGAGAAGAGGAAGCTGCCTATGGGTTTGTCGGGCAGGGCGAGGCCGGAGCGCGACATTTTGACGGCGGCAACCAGCGCGTCGATGGCGTTTTCTTGACCGTAAACCATGTTTTTCAAATCGCGACCGAGGAATTGCAGCACTTGTTTGTCGTCGTTCGATACGGTTTTTTCAGGAATCCGCGCGACTTTGGCGATGACGGTTTCGATTTGCGCTTTGCCGATGACTTTTTTCTGTTTGGATTTGGGCAAAATCCGTTGCGCCGCGCCTGCTTCGTCCATTACGTCGATGGCTTTGTCGGGCAGGAAACGCTCGTTGATGTAGCGCGCGGAGAGTTCGGCGGCGGCTTCGAGTGCACCTTGCGTGTAGCGCACTTGGTGGAAGCCTTCGAACATCGGTTTCAAGCCGCGCAGGATTTGCACGGTTTCGGCGACGGTGGGTTCGACCACGTCGATTTTTTGGAAGCGGCGGCTTAAGGCGTGGTCTTTGTCGAAAATGGTGCGGTATTCGTCGTAGGTGGTCGCGCCGATGCAGCGCAGCGAGCCTTTCGCCAGCGCGGGTTTGAGCAGGTTAGATGCGTCCATCGTGCCGCCGCTGGTGCTGCCCGCGCCGATGATGGTGTGGATTTCGTCGATAAACAAAATGGCGTGCGGGATTTTTTCGAGCTGTTTCAAGACGGATTTGACCCGCGCTTCAAAGTCGCCGCGGTATTTCGTACCCGCCAAAAGCGAGCCCATATCCAGCGCATACACTTCGGCATCTTTGAGCGCGTCGGGAATGTCGCCGTTGACGATTTGATGCGCCAAGCCTTCCGCCAGCGCGGTTTTGCCCACACCTGCTTCGCCGACCAAAAGCGGATTGTTTTTGCGGCGGCGGCACAGGATTTGCACCAGCCGTTCCATTTCGTGTTTTCTGCCGATTAAGGGGTCGATGCGGCCGGCTTTGACTTCGGTGTTGAGGTTGACGGTGTAGTCCGACAACGAGCCGCTTTTCGATTCGACGGGGTCGTCTGAATCATTGTCGGGGTCGTCTGAAAAGCCTTTGTGTTCGTCGTCTTCGGTTGCACCGTGGGCAATACAGCGCAAAACTTCAAAACGCGTAACCGATTGCAGCTTGAGGAAATAGACGGCGTGGCTGTCGGTTTCGCTCATCAGCGCCACCAAAACGTCCAACGGCTCGACCAAACCTTTGCCTGCGGATTGGGTATGCACCATCGCCCGCTGTATGACGCGTTGGAAGCCGAACGTGGGCTGGGTTTCGACCGTGTCTAAAAGATGGTCGGGAATCTGCGGGGTATTTTCGGCAACGCTGGCGGCGAGTTGTTCGGACAACACTTTCAAATCTGCGCCGCAGAGCTTGAGGACGTTGGGGACGGAGGCGTCTTCTTCGATTAACACCAAAAGCAGATGCTCGAGGCTGATAAATTCATAATGAGCCTTACGCGCCTCGCGGTAAAGCTGCTGCAAAATCTGTTCCAATTCGGGTGAAAGCATATTAAATCTCCTCGACAATACATTGCAGCGGATGCCCTTCGGCTTTTGCCCGCTGCATGACCTGCTGCTGCTTGGTTTGGGCAATGTCCCGTGTGTAAGTGCCGCACAAGCCTTTGCCTTCGTGATGAACCAACAGCATCACCGCCACCGCCTGCTCCTGTCCGAGCATGAAGATTTCGGTCAGGATTTCGACGACAAATTCCATCGTGGTGTAATCGTCGTTCAGCAAAAATACGCCGTAACGTTTCGGCGGGGCGGTTTTTTGGTCGCTTAAAAGTGTATCGGATTCGTGATGTGTGTTTGGGTTGTTCATAAATATTTGGCTTTGTGGAAGAGGATTTGTTTTCAGACGACCTTGTGAAAGGTTTGATATCAAATGAATCTATAAATATAGTGATTATAAGGTTTATTTCGATTTCTGTTGTATTTTGGTCGGTTTCCGCCATTTTCGCACTTTTTCCCTTGTATGGCTTGACGTTTTGGCTTAACAAATGTAAAAAGACGGTTAAGCAGAAGCCGGCACTCGACCAAGTATATAAAGCTAGGGAGAAACGCTGAACGTTTAAGTTTGCTGTATGCCTTATTTTGCTGATTTTGTTAATTTTTAAGTATAGGAAGTTTCTAATGGCAACCGGTATCGTAAAATGGTTTAACGACGCTAAAGGTTTTGGTTTCATCACTCCTGACGAAGGCGGCGAAGATCTGTTCGCTCACTTCTCAGCGATCAACATGGAAGGTTTCAAAACCCTGAAAGAAGGCCAACGCGTGTCTTTCGACGTAACCACCGGCCCTAAAGGCAAACAAGCTGCTAACATTCAGGCTGCTTAATTAAACGTGCGGCTTATGCCGTAGAATAATGGCGGGATTGATTCCCCGCCATTTTTTATTGTCTATAAAAAATGGAACCCCTATGGCAGAAGACAAACAAAACGCCGCCTACGAAAACGCCCTGCGGCAGCTGGACGAACTCATCGCGCATTTGCGCAGCAGCGGGGAAGTGAGCTGCACTGTGGCGGAACAAGAAGACCTGATGCTGATACGGCTTGCCGATTTGAAAATCGATCTGCGGCCGAGTGATGAAAAGGCGATAGAGGATATCGACCGGTTTTACCGCCGCCATTTGGGCAAGTAAAAACAGTTTCAGGTTTTGGGAAATAAAAAATAAAACGGCACGCCTTGGCGTGCCGTTTTATTTTTGAGATTAAGGTTTGAGGTTGCTTGCCAGCAGCCATTCTTGAGCCTTTGTGGCATCATCGAAATATTTGGGGTGTTGGTTGGTCAAGAGGCTGGAGAGGCGCGCGCCGAGTTTGATCCAGATGTCGTCTGTAATGACGGCAACCCGGCCAAAGTCGTTTTCGTGTTGATTGAGGAATTTTATTTGTTCCACCGCCATATCGATGGTGAAGTCTTTTAGCATGGACAAATCCAAAAGTATGTCAGGCAGGTGGATTTTTTGTTTGTTTTCCAACAGGGCGGATTCGAGTTGGCGGAAGTCGTCCAGCGTAAACTCGTTGTACAACGCTACATTCAAACCATAAGACTGCTCTCGGATGGAAATCATCATGCTCTCCTTGTTTGAGGACGTTAATGTCCGGAAAACCATTTTTTAATCGCAACCGGCCGGATACCGCTCAGTACGCCGCTTGCTACAATAATAATCATACCAAAGGTTTCCTGCCAAGTAACGCTATCTCCTAAAAACATTACGCCTGACAATGCGGAGAAAACGACAGTCAGGTAGGACAGTGAAGCGACAGTGAATTTGTTGCCGACTTTATAAGCGCGGGTCATGCAGAGTTGGGCGATGGTCGCGGACAGTCCGATACCTGCCAAGTAAGGCAGTGCCTCGGCAGATAAAGAATGCCAGCCGGTCAGCGTCGCCCAAATCGACGACATGACGACGCCGGTTACCGACAGATAAAACACGACCCGCCAGCCCGGTTCGCCAAGCAGGGACAATTCGCGTACCTGCAAATACGCCCAGCCCGACATCGCTCCGCCAGCCAAGCCTGCCAATGCGGCAATTTCTTGTCCGCCTTTGAATGAAGGGTTTAGCAGTAGGACGACACCGATAAAGCCGAATACCAATATTGCCTGCGTATAAAATGCAATCCGTTCTTTTAAAATCAAAAATGAGAATACGGCCAAAAAAATCGACGAGGTGTAGCTTAAGGTTACGCCTGTTGCCAGCGGCAGGTGGGTAACGGCATAAAACAGGCACAACATCGCCGCTGTGCCGATGACGCTGCGGTTGAGGTGGATTTTCCAATACCGCGTGGCAAATGTGTCTCCCCGCATTTTCGCTATGGCGGCAAGCATGACGGCTGCAAAGCTCATGCGCCAGAAAACCAATTCGCCGCTGCTGAAGCCGAATTTTCCCGCTGCCGCTTTGATGCAGAGGTTCATGACGGTAAAACCGAGGGTGGCGATGATAATCCATGCGGAACCGAGCGGATCCTTATTCGCGGTTTGGTTCATTTTGATATTAACGGATAGGTGGGGCGTTCATTATAGTGATGTAGGAGTCTTCGGGGAATAAATATTCAAAAAGGTCGTCTGAAAGGCATATCTTGTTTTCAGACGACCTTTTGACGGATTAAAGAACATAGAAATAAATACAAAGAAACTGAGCTATGCTGCCGCCTAGGACGAATAGGTGCCAGATGCCGTGTCCGTGTTTGATTTTGGCATCATTAACAAACCAATAAATCCCTGCGCTGTATAAAATACCACCCAACGCCAGCCAAAACAGCCCGGCAAAGGGAAGGGTGCGTACCAGTGGCGATACGGCAACCAAAATCAGCCAACCCATAATGACGTAAATCATCATGGAGAGCAGCCGTTTTTCGCTTTTCCTGCCGATAGTCAGTTCTTGAATAATGCCGAAGAGTGCCAAGCCCCAGGATACGCCGAACAATGACCACCCCCAGCCGCCTTTAAGGGGTATCAGCGTAAACGGGGTATAGCTGCCCGCAATCAGCAGGTAAATCATGCAGTGGTCCACTTTTTGCAAAATCGCCTTAATTTTGGGCTGGGGAATGCTGTGGTAAAGTGTGGAGCCAAGATAGAGCAGGATTAGGCAGATGCCGTAGGTGAGTGCGGAGGCAAGTTGGTAGGGACCGTTTGCCTTGACTGTCATCAGCACTAATGCCGCCACGGCCAGCATCGAGCCTGCCAAATGGCTGTACGCATTGAAGCGTTCACCGTGATACATAAGAGTAGTTCTCATTTCTTTAGATGTAGAAAGTGTACGCGAAAGGCAAAGGCAGGGCTAGAATAAAAGGATAAAGATAAGTTAAGGTCGTCTGAAAAACAAATCTTGGTTTCAGAAGACCTTTTTGATGTATAGAGAGCCATTTGTGCTGGATCCGAACTACAGACGAAACAGTATGAACGATTGCCTGTTGCCTCAGTCGGATTTGCATCGACAAGCAAACGAAAGAAATAGGTTCTTGATTTAAAAAGGCCTCCAAATCAGAAGCAGAGGTCGTCTGAAAATCGAAAACAGGTTTTCAGATG
>OJLB01000383.1_pt1 | contig 21181 bp, 15 predicted proteins | sample 1596861 | NCBI WGS metagenome assembly OJLB01 (sample SAMEA3904681, study PRJEB24821) | metagenome | biome: Builtin; feature: hospital; material: surface | place: USA | collected 2013-06-06
CTACACGTAAGGAGTCGTCGGCAGCGTCAGATGTGTATAAGAGACAGCACATGCGTTATGCACTTTTACTCCGCGGCATTAATGTCGGCGGGAAAAACAAGGTCGTTATGGCTGATTTGAAGAAAGATTTGGCTGGGTTGGGTTTTGAAAATCCAGTTTCCTACATCAATAGTGGCAATCTTTTCTTTGATAGCGAAGAGCAGGAGGAAAGGATTCGGGAGATTTTGACGGCTTATTTCAGTCGGTCTTATGATTTTCCTCTGCCTTTTGTTCTCATCAGCTCTGCCATGCTTCAAAAAGAAAGAGATAATCTGCCTGCTTGGTGGCAGGATGAAACAGCCTTTCGGCGAGATGTTCTCTTTTATCTGCCGGAGACAGATAGGGAGAGCGTTCAAGAGCTGGCAGCCAGCTGGGCCAATGACAAGGAGCAGCTGCACTTTGGGCAGACGGCTTTCTTTTATAGCAATGCTGACCAAGCGGATTATCTCAAGTCCAACTACCATAAGAAACTGCTCAAATCTAGTTTTTACAAGCAACTGACTATCCGAAATGGCAAGACTTTCCAGAAGATTGTGGAGTTGGTGAATGAAAAGTAAGACCAAAAAGAAAAATAAAAACAAAAGAAAAGTAAAAGTTCAGGGGAATAAGTTTAGTCTTTGGTTGGAAAAACATCGGGTAGTAGAAGCTTTTTTAAATTTTTTAGTCTTAATAGTTGTTGCGATTGGTGTGGGATATTTAACTTTTGGTAATGAGAGCATTCCTGCTCCACTTCGTCATTTTAATTATATTAGTCCTTTATGTGTAAACTTGCTCCTCTTGGTGCTTATTCCTTATTATTCTCGATTTGGTAGCTTGAGAAAAGAAGGATTTACTTCTCTGAAGATTTTAGCGGAAGCATTTCTTTATCTGAACGGGCCGGTTTTCTTAATCCATTATTTTATAGGAATTCGATCAAAAGATGGAAAACATTTTGCATCACCTCTAATCAGTTTGGATTCTCGCTATGTTTGGTTTCCAATTGCTACCTATCTAATCTTTTTCTTCATTCCAGCATTAACGATGTTGATTTTGAAATATAATGAAAAAAAGAGGAAAAATCATGACAAAAGAAAATCTGTCTAAATTATTTTCATTTAAAACACTCTATCTAGCCTTGCTAACCTTTGTCATTCTTCATTTGATTTTGTTACCTTTTGGTCTATCCTTTACTCCAGTTTTGTGGAATAGTTGGTTTCTTATTCTTTGTTTGACCTTCTTTATACATCCTTGGATAGTCTTTTTTAGGACAAGAGATTTTCACTGGTATCACCTTATTTTTCAATTATTCAGTGGATTAGTGGCGCTTTATCTTTGGTTTTCGGCATTCTTTGCTTTGTCAATCATCTCGGATCCAGCAATGCCTATCAATATAGACTATCATATACAAGATAATGAAGTCATCATTGTCAGAGGTTTTGTGGTCCATAGTACCTATGAACATCATGAATTGATCAATCTCTTTATCATGAAGTCAGAAGTGAAATATAACGAAGATATGTTTTAATAACTTAGAAAGTGAGCAGATCCATAGCCCGTTTTAGATCTAGTCATAATCTCGAGAAGAGGAAAAATTATTTTGAAATATTTAAATGTGTTTAGAATGGCTTATCTTGCCTTGTTATCCTTTATCATTTTCCATCTTATTTTATTAACATTTGGTTTAGCATTTATTCCAACTATGTGGAATATCTGGTTGTTTTGTCTTGGTTTAACTTTATTGTTGCATTTATGGGCTCGATTTTATAAATCAAGGATAGATCAAAAGCGTCATCTTATCCTAGAGCTTTTTAGTGCTTTTGCAGTTTTTTGTATCTGGAGTGTTTCACTTTTAGCTTTTTCTTTTATAGAAGATTCACGTATTCCAATTACAGTAGATTTTAGAATAGTAGATAGAGAAGTTATCATCGTTAGAGGATCTTTGCTTCATGGTTATCGTGAATACCACGATTTAGTTAATCCTTTTATGATGAAGTCCGAAGTAAAATATCGAGATGAATATTAACAAATAGAAAGCGAGAGAATCCATGTCACGTTCCCAAGAAACAATCCTAACAAACATCTGCCTTGTTGAAGATAAGGCGCGAGGTAAAGTCCTAATGCAGTATCGCTCTCCTGAGCGCTATCGTTGGTCTGGATATGCTTTTCCGGGTGGTCATATTGAGAAGGGTGAGTCTCTCCATGATTCAGTTGTCCGTGAGATTTTAGAGGAAACGGGTTTGACTATTACTCATCCAAAACTGGTCGGAGTTAAGAACTGGCATACGGATGAGGGGATTCGCTACATTGTCTTTTGTTACAAAGCGACTGAATTTTCTGGTCGAATTCATTCGACAGAAGAGGGAGAGATCTCTTGGGTAGACAAGGAAACCCTGCCACAGCTGGACTTGGCCTACGATATGCTTGAACTTCTGCGTATGATGGAAGATGAGGAATTATCTGAATATTACTATCACGAGCGGATCGAAGGCGGCTGGCGCAAGAGTATGTATTAAAAAATGTTTCCTTTTGTGTCTGAAGTGCAAAGATAGAAAGGTGGATGACTGTCATGATTTCATTATGGATTGCTATTGTTGCATTTTTTCTTTTGGGCTTAAACCATTTTTTTCCTTCTAGAAATGCTGGATTCGGTTTGAGATTTCCATTTGCTTTTCATACTTTAAAAGGATGGAAGCAGAGCCAATCTAGGTTTTATAGATCAGTGATTTTGCTTAATTTGCTCATTTTTCTTTATTCTTTGTACACAGATTTAAACGAGAATAGGGTCTTGGTCTTGTCAATTATTAGTATAGTATTTTCTGGAATATTAATTTTTTTAATTTCTTTTAAAGAATAGTTTGATTGTTTTATCAGTGATTTTTATAGCGACTATCTATCATTTGAAAGCCGGTTGGCGCAAGAGTATGTATTAAAAAGACTGACTAGGTTGGGGCCTAATCAGTCTTTTTCTTGCTTGTTATTTATCCTGTAAAAATCCTAGTTCTCTCAAGGCAGATTCTACATAGTCCAAATCCTGCTGGGAGTCGGCTTGTACTAGGTGATAGTGGACTCCATCTGTCAGCTCAGATAAGGGGCGAAATGCACAGGATGCGACCTGTTGGAGAAAATGCTGGACATCGCGGCGGCAGGTCAGCTTTAGGTAAGTCTGAATTTCGCCGTAAACTGGATGCTCAATCAAAATAGTCTGTACGCGGCCGCCATTATCCACGATAGCCAGCAACTCAGCCTCCATATCCTCAGCCCCATGCTGAACCTTGAAGAGCTGATAAACAGCAGTGCTTTCTTGGCGGTCTTTATAAAGATAGCCACGGTTTGTTGAGAGGATGGGGGCACCATCAGCCCGCAAGAGGGCAATATCTTGCACGATAATCTGTCTGGTCACATGGAAATGTTCAGCCAATGATTGGCCATTGAGGGGAGCTGATGATGTTTTCAAAAGGTCTAATAGTTCTTCTCGTCTTTGCTTGGTCATAGCTTCATTGTAAACCAAAAGTCAGGAATCTTCAAGCTCTAGCGAATCTTTTTCAGCGCTTGATAGATGAACTTAGCAATGACAAAGTCGACCATGCTATGGATGACCGTACCAAGTCCAACCAGACCAAATAAGATATAGAAAGCATTAGCTGGATAGGCAGAAGTTGTGTAAAAGAGGATGCAGACTACCACTTCGCCAAAGGCATGAATCAAGGCCAGTAGGAAATTAAATATCCAAGTTTTCTTCTGGCTGTCCAGTGTGTCCGGGTGCTTTTGCAGATAAAGAGCACCGATGCTGCCGAAGAGCAAGTGGGACAGAGCTCTAAGCGTGATGATAAAAGGAAGCCCAGACATAAAAAATCCAATAGTGGAGCCAATCACAACAATCACCGTCATGAGAGGTGAAATAAACATAGCCAAAAAAATAGCGACATGGCTGGCTAAGGTGAAGGAAGCAGGCGGAATGACAATTTTAATCGGCATAACTAGTGGGATAACAATAGCTAGTGCAGTCAAAAAAGCGGTCAGTGTCATAAACTGATTTTTAGATTTTGGTTTCATAGTGACTCCTTTTCATCTGTATATACACTAGTATAGTACACTGTTTTTGCAGAAAGGTCAAGACCTGTAAAAATCCTAAAAGAGATTTGTCAAAATGCTTAAAATAGCTTATACTAGAAGGGTGTGAAAATAGGAGCAAACTAGATTTTTAGAATTTAGTTGACCTTCACATTGATTAGTGTTCTGCTGGATTTGAAAAATGAAAGAAGAGCTTAATCATATATAGAAGGCTGGTATGGGAATTTAGCAGCCTTGACTAGAAATGGAGAAAAAATGAACAACTTACCAAACTGCCCCAAATGTAATTCAGAGTATGTCTACGAAGATGGAACGCTCTTGGTCTGCCCAGAGTGCGCCTATGAATGGAATCCAGCTGAGGTTCAAGAAGCAGAAGAAGGACCAGTAGCGATCGATGCTAATGGCAATAAGCTGACTGATGGCGACACAGTTACCTTGATTAAGGACCTGAAAGTCAAAGGAGCACCCAAGGATCTCAAGCAGGGAACGCGCGTGAAAAATATCCACATCGTGGAAGGCGACCATAATATTGACTGTAAGATTGACGGCTTCGGTGCGATGAAGCTCAAGTCAGAGTTTGTTAAGAAAATTTGAGGTCTCTATGAATCGTCGTTTTATCTTAATTTATCGAATTATTCTTTTTATCCTGGCCTTTTTGGGTGTGTATCTGGAAATCACTAAGTATGGCGTAGGTATGCTCATGTACTATACGGTTTTGTCCAATCTCTTGGTCCTGCTTTTTACGGGCTATCTGGTCTATCTGATGACGAGACCTGGCGATGCTTGGAAAACGCCGAAAATCTTGCGAATCAAGGGCGGGGTGACCATGTCCATCATGATTACTTGCGTCGTTTACCACCTCTTGCTAGCCCCAATTGCGACAGATTTTTACCGTCTAGAGAATTTTCTGTGTCATTATATAGTACCCTTGGCTTTTCTTCTGGATACAGTAATCTTTGACAAATCGTGCCAGTACCGCTGGTTTGATCCGATTTCTTGGACGAGTGTGCCTTTGGTCTACATGGCCTTTGCTCTCTTTAATGGCTTCTTCCTGAAAATAGATATTCCAAGATCCAAGGACAATCCATTTCCTTACTTTTTCCTCAATGTCTTTAAGAAAGGCTGGCCCTATGTCATCCAGATGTGTCTGATTATCTTTGCAGCCTACTTAATCTTTGGCTTTGTCTTTTATGGGATAAAATCCATCTCTTTCTCAAAGAAGAAGACTTCTTAGAGGCATGTACTAGTAGATGAAAAACAGATTTTATCTGTTTTTTATTTTGGTTTCTATTTTTTCTTGCTAATATCAGATTTGTGTGATATAGTTAACTAGTTAATAATTAACTGGTTAAACAAAAAAGGAGGAAAGAATGAAACACAATCAGAAACTGTTAGGACTAGCAGGGATCATTCTAGCTTGTAATCTTTGCTTGGCTGCTTGTCAATCTCAGACATCTCAACAGGAAAGCAGTCAAGAGAAGGTGAAGACCAAGCAAGAAGTGAAGAAGAAAAGTAAGGCGACCAAAAAAGGACAGGTTCCTGGTGTTGATAAGCCGACGGATGATGGTTTCCTCTTCAAAAGTGAGTCTCAAATTAAAGCTAGAACTAGTGAAGGTTTGATTTTAGAGCATGATGGCCATACGCACTTTATTTTTTATTCTGATCTAAAGAATAGTAAATGGGCCTATCTGATACCAAAAGATGGGCAAGTGCCTGAAGGCTCCCCTCAGTTGGCAAATCAAATGAGCACTGCTGATGATGGCTATGTCTTTAATTCTAGAGACATTGTGTCAGAAGACCAATACGGCTATGTTGTGCGTCAGGGGGATCATTTCCATTATATTTTGAAACAGTCTGTGGGGAATCTTGCACAAGCACCGACCTATCGTCCAACATCTTCTAGCAATCCTACGGGACATATTTATCAGCCAACGCTTAGACCGTCTGTTCCCCAGCAGCAAGGGACAACTAAACGCCAGTTTGCTGGGATTGATTATCCTACAAGTGATGGATTCTTATTTAAAGGTACCGGAGTAACTGGCAAGTTAGCTTCTGGATTGCTGGCAGATCATAATGGTCATACTCATTTCATCCCCTATGAGCAGCTGATTGCTTCACCTTGGGAGTCATTGATTCCAGCGGAACATAAAAAAGCTGCTGAAGATGCCTACTATGGCCGTCAAGGGCAAGCACAGCCTTCACCAGCACCAGCTCCTGCACCTGAACCTACTCCAAGTCCATCAGACAAGGAAGAAGAAGTTGCCAAGAAAAAGGCCTATTTGGCTCAGCAATTAGGAATCGATGAAAGCCTGATTCAAGTGAGCGATACAGATAAAGGAAAGGTATTTATCTATCCGCATGGTGATCATAGCCATTCGACCTTGGTCAGTGAGATTGATACGACCAAGCCTTTTGATCCTCATGGAAATCCACACGCTCATGACGCAGTTGGTATGGCAACCTTGAAATCTCTAGGATTTGACGATGAAATCATTGAAGATATTTTACATGCTACGGCGGACAGCCCATTCCCATCAGATGAGAAGGATACGGAAAAGATGAAAGCCTGGCTGGCAACTGTAAAGTATCTAAATATCGGCCAGCGCAAAGATCCGCTGGAAAGAAAAGGCTTGGAACTGATGCCAAATATTGAAGTTCTGGGAATTGGCTTTACTCCGATAAAGAACATCAGACCAGTGCTGCAATTTAAACATTTAAAACAGCTGTGGATGACAAAGACGGGCGTTACCAACTATGATTTCTTAAAAGAGATTCCGACCTTGGAAGGCTTGGATATTTCCCAGAATGGCATCACTGATTTATCTTTCTTGAAGGATTACCCAAACCTCAAAACAGTGGCAGCAGCGGGTAATGACCTTACCGATATTACACCTTTAGCTAAGCTGAAAAATCTGGAGTCATTGAACCTTGACTACAACAATATCTCTGATATTTCTGCTTTGACCAAGCTTTCAAAATTAAAAGCGGTAAGTTTAGAGCACAATCAGCTGCACGATATTTCTGCTCTGAGCCAAAAAGAAGATTTAACAAGGCTTTTCTTATCCAACAATCCAAACTTAAATCTCAATTCGCTTAAGGCTTCCCATCTGGAAGAATTAACAGCGGACAATTCCAATGTTGAGAGCTTGAACTTCCTGAAGGATAATCCAAATCTGACAACTCTAAGCCTAAATGAAAATCGTCTGACTTCGCTGGCAGGAGTTGAAGCTGCTAAGAATTTAGTAACTTTGTCCGCAAGTCAAAACAAGATTACATCTTTGGACATTCCAGCCGCTCAGTCTTCCTTGAAGAATTTAAACTTGGCTGAGAATGATCTGAAAAACTTGGAAGGGATTAATCAGTTTAGGGCTTTAGACAATCTAGCTGTCAACAAAAATAAAATCACAACCTTAGCACTGCAGGAACCAAATAAGACGGTGACTTATATCAATGTCAGCGACAATCACATCCCTAAAGAAGAGCTTGAATTGAATGAAAATAAAATTCCGAAAGCCTTGGCGCAGCATTTCCCAGATGTTCAAGGTGGCAGCATTGACAATAATAAGCCAGCTGATCCAAAAGAAGAAAATAAGGAATCGCCTAAGGAAAGTGAGCCTAATAAGGCAGATGTCCAAGGGAAACCATCATCCGATAAGCCAGCCTCAGCTGAAGCAAGCGGCCAAGGAGATTCTAATGATAGCGAGCATCCAGCTGGATCTCCTGAAGCAGAGTTAAACAGTCAAGCTGAGAATCTAGAAAACTCTTCTAAGCCTTCATCAGAAGAAGTGCCAACTACTGAAAATCCTGAATTAAAAGACGAGCCATCTCAAGCAGAAGATAAAGAAAATCAAAAGGATTCAAAAGATAAGGAAAAAGAAGAGAAAGAAGCTAATCACTAATCCTTATCCAGTCAAGCAGAAAAAATACAATTTTTTTCTTGAAATAGTTTTGAATTTGTGATATAGTATAAAAAATTGAATAATCCTTTAATTCTATCCAGAGAGATAGACAAGGAGCAAGTAAAAAGATGGGTGGAGTGTAAGCAAGTGCGTCTTGTTTTCGCTTGCCTAACTAGATTTTTCTGAAGTCTCCTTGTAAAAGGAGACTTTTTCTGTTGTTTGAGGAGGAAAGAATGAAAACAAAAGAAGTTGTCGATGACATCACCATGAATCGCGCGATTACGCGGATTACCTATGAAATCATCGAGCGCAACAAAGACTTGAACCAAGTGGTCTTGGCTGGCATTAAGACCCGTGGGGTTCACTTGGCTCACCGGATTCAGAAGCGGTTGGTTCAGTTGGAGAATATCGATATTCCAGTCGCAGAAGTAGATACCAAGCCTTTTCGAGATGATATCAAGGTTGAGGAAGATACGACAGTGATTCCAGTAGATATTACCGACCGTCAAGTAATCCTGATTGACGATGTCCTCTACACAGGACGGACCATCCGAGCAGCTATCGACAATCTGGTCAGTCATGGACGTCCCTCTCGGGTTGGTCTGGCTGTCTTGGTAGACCGTGGTCACCGCGAGCTGCCTATACGGGCAGATTATGTCGGCAAGAACATTCCGACTAGCCAAACTGAGGAGATTATTGTTGAGATGACCGAGACAGACGGTCAAGATCGCGTTTTGATTATGGGGGAGTAATAAGCTAAATGAGTCAAGATGTTAAGTATGATGTGCATGATATGCCAAAGCCAGGTCTGCTTTTAGGACTATCCTTTCAGCACTTGTTCGCCATGTTTGGGGCGACGGTCTTGGTACCGATTCTGGTGGGAATTGACCCAGCGGTAGCCCTCTTTTCCAGCGGTCTGGGAACACTGGCCCATCTGACTGTTACCAAGTACAAGATTCCGGCTTACATGGGCTCTAGTTTTGCTTATATCGCAGCCATGCAGATGCTGATGAAGACAGATGGTATCGGAGCGGTTGCACAGGGAGCCATAACTGGTGGATTGGTTTATTTCATCGTAGCCCTGATTGTCAAGTTTGCTGGTAATGCTTGGATTGACAAGGTGCTGCCGCCAGTAGTGGTTGGGCCTATCATCATGGTCATTGGTCTGAGCTTGGCTGGAACAGCTGTTAGCGATGTGATGAACAAGACTGCAGCTAATGGTGAAAAAGTTTATGATTTGACCTATTTCGTTATCGGTATGGTCACTCTCTTGGCAGTCATTCTCTTTAATATCTATGGTAAGAAGATTGTGGGAATCATCCCAGTCTTGCTAGGCCTGATAGTCGGCTACATTTTTAGCTTGATTTTAGGGGCTGTGACTGGGCAGGAAATTGTTTCTTTTGCCAAGGTAGGAGAAGCTTCTTGGTTCCACCTTCCGCCTATGAGTCTGCCTTTCTTGGACTACGATGTGAAATTTTATCCTAGTGCGATTTTAACCATGGCGCCTATCGCCTTTGTAACCATGACAGAGCATTTCGGCCATGTTATGGTACTAAATAGCTTGACAGGAAAGGACTTCTTCAAGGATCCAGGACTGGACAAGACCTTGACTGGTGATGGTCTGGCTCAGATTATTGCAGGGTTTTTCGGAGCACCGCCGGTGACTAGCTACGGAGAGAATATCGGAGTCATGGCGCTCAATAAAATCTACAGCGTCTATGTCATTGCAGGTGCAGCAGTGCTGGCTATTGTCATGAGCTTTGTGGGCAAGGTCTCAGCCTTACTTCAATCCATCCCTAGTCCTGTGCTGGGTGGTATTTCCATCGCCCTCTTTGGGGTAATTGCTTCGAGCGGTCTCAAAATTCTGATCGAAGCACAGACCAACTTCGACAATAAAAAGAACCTCTTGATTGCCAGTGTCATCTTGGTATCTGGTATCGGCGGTCTGACCTTGCAGCTGTCGGGTCTGCAAATCTCAGGAGTTGCCTTGTCAACTATTCTGGGAATTGTACTCTATCTTGTCCTGCCTGAGCCCAAGGATTGAGCTAGGTGCTAAATCATTAACTTTCGTTCAAAAATAGCTTGCTCTCAGAGCGACTTTACTCGCAGCACTCTGGAAGCCCTCATTCTTTCATAAAGGAGAATTACATCATGTCATCCAATCAAATCGCTCTTAAGAACCTTGTTTCTATGGAAACTCTGTCAAATGAAGAAGTTATGGCCTTGATTAAACGCGGAATCGAATTTAAAAATGGCGCTAAAGTCCATTATGATGAGCAGCATATCGTGTCTAACCTCTTCTTTGAATCTTCTACGCGGACCCACAAGGCATTTGAGGTAGCAGAGTTGAAGTTGGGTTGCGATCTTCTGGACTTTGATGTCAAGACCAGCTCGGTCAATAAAGGAGAAACCTTGTATGACACTATCCTGACCATGTCTGCCCTTGGTGTTGATGTTTGTGTCATTCGCCACCCGGAAGTGGACTATTACAAAGAGCTAGTGGAAAGCCCAACCATTACGACTTCTATCGTAAATGGAGGAGACGGTTCTGGTCAGCATCCTAGCCAGAGCTTGCTGGATCTGATGACTATTTACCAAGAGTTTGGTTGCTTTGAAGGACTCAAAGTTGCGATTGCTGGTGACTTGGACCATTCGCGCGTGGCTAAGTCAAATATGCAAATTCTCAAGCGCTTGGGGGCAGAACTCTACTTTGCAGGTCCGGAAGAATGGCGGAGCCAGGAGTTTGCGGACTATGGTAAGTTTGTCACCATTGATGAGGTGATTGATCAAGTGGATGTCATGATGTTCCTGCGCGTGCAGCATGAGCGCCATGACTACGAGTCCATCTTTTCTAAAGAAAATTACCACAGACTGCATGGGCTGACTCAAGAGCGTTATGACCGCATGAAAGATACAGCGATTCTGATGCATCCGGCTCCAGTCAACCGAGATGTAGAAATTGCGGATCATCTGGTCGAAGCACCAAAATCACGAATCGTTGAACAAATGACCAACGGCGTCTTTGTCAGAATGGCTATTATCGAAGCAGTTCTGAAAGGTCGTCAATAATCTCGGACAGTAGGCCGGGAGTGGGTGAAGCTATGTGAAGCAATCCCACTCCCTATTATTATATATCTTATGTGGATGGTCGTGGGCGGTCTGCATCTTGGACAGGAGGGAACAATGGCAAAGAGACTTTTAATATTAGAAAATGGCATGATCTTCGAAGGGGAAGCTTTTGGAGCGGATCTTTTTGTGACAGGCGAAATCGTCTTTAACACAGGCATGACAGGTTATCAGGAATCAATTACGGATCAGTCTTATAACGGCCAGATTTTGACCTTTACCTATCCCTTGGTTGGAAATTATGGTGTCAATCGGGACGACTATGAATCCATTCTGCCGACCTGCAAGGGAGTGGTGGTCTATGAGTATGCACGTCGTGCCAGCAATTGGCGCCAGCAATTGTCTTTGGATGAGTTCCTCAAAATCAAAAAGATTCCAGGCATTTCGGGAATTGATACAAGGGCACTAACCAAGATTATCCGCCAGCATGGAACTATGCGGGCGACCATTGCCAATGCGGATGATAGTATTGAGCATTTGCAAGACCAGCTTCAGGCTACAGTTCTGCCGACTGATAACATCAAGCAGGTGTCTACCAAGCAGTCCTATCCAGCTCCGGGAACGGGTCGCAGCGTGGTATTGGTGGACTTTGGTTTGAAGCATTCTATCCTGCGGGAGTTAGCCAAACGTAACTGTAGTGTGACAGTAGTACCTTATGATACCAGAGCTGAGGAAATTCTCCAGCTCAATCCTGACGGCGTCATGCTGTCAAATGGACCGGGCAATCCGGAAGATGTGCCGGAGGCTCTGGACATGATTCGTGGTGTTCAGGGCAAGATTCCAATTTTTGGGATCTGTATGGGACATCAGCTCTTCTCCATGGCTAACGGTGCCAAGACGCATAAGATGAAGTTCGGTCACCGTGGCTTCAACCATGCGGTGCGTGAGATTGCGACAGGACGAGTTGACTTTACCAGTCAAAATCACGGCTATGCAGTCAGCCGTGAGGATTTGCCGGAATGCCTGATTGTGACCCATGAAGAAATCAATGATAAGTCTGTCGAAGGTGTGCGCCATCGGGATTATCCTGCCTTTTCTGTGCAGTTTCACCCGGATGCTGCGCCGGGACCGCATGATGCAGACTATCTCTTTGATGAGTTTATGGAAATGATGGATGCCCATCAGGCTTACTAGGAAGCAAGATTGAGAGGTGCACTATGCCAAAACGTAAAGATATTCAGAAAATTATGGTCATTGGTTCTGGTCCTATCGTTATCGGTCAGGCTGCGGAGTTTGACTATGCAGGGACCCAAGCTTGCCTGTCCTTGAAAGAAGAGGGCTACAGTGTTGTCTTGGTTAATTCCAACCCGGCGACCATCATGACGGACAAGGAAATTGCGGATCGGGTTTATATCGAGCCTATCACGCTGGAGTTTGTTGCACGCATTTTGCGTAAGGAACGGCCGGATGCTTTGCTGCCTACTTTGGGCGGCCAGACCGGACTCAACATGGCCATGGAATTATCCAAGTCAGGGCTTTTAGAAGAGCTGGGAGTGGAGCTCTTAGGCACAAAGCTGTCGGCCATTGACCAAGCGGAAGACCGGGATCTCTTCAAGCAGCTGATGGAAGAACTTGGCCAGCCCATCCCTGAGTCAGAAATTGTCAATACAGTTGATGAAGCACTGGAATTTGCGGCTGAGATCGGCTATCCAGTCATTGTCCGTCCGGCATTTACACTGGGAGGAACTGGCGGCGGTATCTGTAGCAATGAGGAAGAGCTGCAGGAAATCGCAGAAAACGGCCTCAAACTCTCTCCGGTTACCCAGTGTCTGATTGAGCGCTCCATAGCAGGTTTTAAGGAAATCGAATACGAAGTCATGCGGGATGGCGCAGACAATGCGCTGGTCGTATGTAATATGGAAAACTTTGATCCAGTCGGCATCCACACAGGTGATTCTATCGTTTTTGCACCTAGTCAGACCATTTCAGACTATGAATACCAGATGCTGCGGGACGCCAGTCTCAAGATTATTCGAGCGCTGAAGATTGAGGGCGGCTGTAATGTGCAGCTGGCTCTGGACCCGCATAGTTTCAAATACTATGTTATCGAGGTCAATCCACGGGTTTCCCGCTCATCAGCCCTTGCCTCTAAGGCGACCGGCTATCCGATTGCCAAGTTGGCAGCGAAAATCGCAGTCGGACTTACATTGGATGAAATCATCAATCCAGTGACAGGCTCTACCTATGCTATGTTTGAGCCGGCTCTGGACTATGTAGTCGCTAAGATTCCACGCTTTCCATTTGATAAATTTGAGCAGGGTGAGCGACGTTTGGGAACCCAGATGAAGGCGACGGGGGAAGTCATGGCTATCGGGCGCAATATTGAGGAGAGCCTGCTCAAGGCTTGCCGTTCTCTTGAAGTTGGTGCGGACCACAATGAGCTGCCTGCTCTCAGCCAAGTAAGCGATGATGAGCTGATGAGGAAGATTGTCAAGGCGCAAGACGACCGACTTTTCTACATCTCAGAGGCTATCCGCCGTGGTTATAGTCCAGATGAAATTGCCGAACTGACCAAGATTGATGTCTTTTTCCTGGATAAGCTGCTCCATATTTACGAAATCGAGCAGGAGTTGGCCAGTCATATCGGAGATAGCTATGTGCTTAAGAAAGCCAAGCAAAACGGCTTTGCGGATACTAAGATTGCATCCTTGTGGGGCATGACAGCTGAGCAGGTGCGTCGTATCCGGCAGGAGCAGAAGATTGTGCCGGTTTACAAGATGGTGGATACCTGTGCTGCTGAGTTCGAGTCTGCGACGCCTTATTTCTATTCCACCTATGGTTTTGAAAATGAATCTGTCAAATCCAGCAAGGAATCAGTTCTAGTGCTGGGTTCTGGTCCTATCCGAATCGGGCAGGGAGTCGAGTTTGACTATGCGACCGTTCATTCTGTAAAGGCTATTCAGGCAGCTGGCTATGAAGCGATTATCATGAATAGCAATCCAGAGACTGTATCGACCGACTTTTCTGTCTCTGACAAGCTCTACTTTGAGCCGCTGACCTTTGAAGATGTCATGAATGTCATTGAGCTGGAGCAGCCTAAAGGTGTTATCGTTCAGTTTGGCGGGCAGACAGCCATTAATCTGGCAGAGCCTCTGTCCAAGGCTGGTGTTAAGATTTTAGGTACCCAAGTGGCGGACCTAGATCGAGCTGAGGATCGGGATCTCTTTGAGCAAGCGCTGAAGGAGCTGGATATTCCGCAGCCGCCAGGTCAGACGGCTACTAATGAGGAGGAGGCAGTAGAGGCTGCTCGTAAGATTGGCTTCCCTGTTCTGGTGCGACCTTCCTATGTCTTGGGTGGCCGTGCCATGGAAATCGTAGAAAACGAAGCGGATCTACGCTCTTATATGCGGACAGCGGTTAAGGCCAGTCCAGACCATCCGGTTTTGGTGGATTCTTACATTGTTGGTGATGAGTGCGAAGTGGATGCCATTTCTGATGGCCGTCAGGTCTTGATTCCAGGGATTATGGAGCATATCGAGCGGGCAGGAGTTCACTCAGGGGATTCCATGGCAGCCTATCCGCCGCAAACCCTATCGCACAAAGTCAAGGATACCATTGCTGAATATACCAAACGCTTGGCTCTGGGACTCAACTGTATCGGCATGATGAATATTCAATTTGTCATCAAAGATGAGCAGGTCTATGTCATTGAGGTCAATCCACGGGCCAGCCGGACCGTTCCCTTCTTGTCCAAGGTGACTGATATTCCGATGGCGCAAGTAGCGACTCGTTTGATTCTTGGGGAAAGCTTGGCGGAGCTGGGCTATGAAGACGGTCTTCATCCAGAAAGTTCCATGGTTCATATCAAGGCGCCAGTCTTCTCCTTTACCAAGCTGGCGAAGGTTGACAGTCTTTTGGGACCTGAAATGAAGTCTACCGGCGAAGTCATGGGCAGCGACCGAACTTTGGAAAAAGCCCTGTACAAGGCTTTTGAGGCTTCCTATCTCCATCTGCCAAACTTTGGAAATATCGTCTTTACTATTGCAGGCGATAGCAAGAAAGAAGCCTTGCAGCTGGCTCAACGTTTTGCCAATATTGGCTATGGTATCTGGGCAACCAAGGGAACAGCCTCTTATTTTGAAAATCATGGTCTACACGTCCGTCTGGTGGAAAAAATCGGCAGTGATGATAACAAGGACATCCCAGCCTATATCCGCAAGGGCAAGGTTCAGGCTATTATCAACACGGTCGGAACCAAGCGGACAGCTGACAAACATGGTCAAATTATCCGTAGCTCAGCTATTGAGCACGGAGTGCCCCTCTTCACAGCCTTGGACACGGCCGATGCCATGCTGAAGGTGTTGGAAAGCCGCAGTTTCACTACAGAGGCGATATAGAACAGAACGATTTTTGACTTCCAGATTGTCATTTTACCGTCTGCAAGTCGGAAAAGTAATCTTTGAGAAAAGCATCTGTTCAAATTTATTCTATCCTTGAATAGTCATAAATAAATAACCTTTCAAATATATTTGAATTAAAAGCAAAGTGGAAGTGGGAAAGAATCCTACTTCCTTTTTCTTTATTTTCTTAAAATAACTTGACAAAGAAGTTGACAAGGTGTATGATATTAACCAGTTAATAAACTGGTTAATAATTAGTTAAGGAGATATTATGAAACGAGCTTTAAAATTCTCAGCATGCCTTAGTCTGCTGGTCCTGGCCTTGTGTCTTTGGGCTTGTCAGTCTCAAAAAGAATCCAGTCCATCGCGAGGATTGAAGATTGTAACCAGCTTTTATCCTATCTACTCCATGGTCAAGGCTGTATCGGGTGATCTGAATGACGTGCGCATGATTCAGTCTAGTAGCGGTATTCATGATTTTGAGCCTTCGGCCAATGACGTGGCAGCCATCTATGATGCAGATGTCTTTGTTTATCATTCACGGACCTTGGAGTCTTGGGCTGGCGAGCTGAATCCTAGTCTCAAGAATTCCAAGGTTCAAGTCCTTGAGGCTTCCCAGGGAATGGAGCTGGATCGAGTCGCTGGCTTGGAAGATGTCCAAGCAGGAGAGGGAGTGGATGAGAAGACGCTCTATGACCCTCATACCTGGTTGGATCCTCAGAAGGCTGCGGAGGAGGCCCAGATTATCGCTGACAGGCTGTCGGAGCTGGATAGTGACCATCGGGATACTTATCAGGCCAATGCCCGAAAATTTCAAGAAGAGGCCAAGGAGCTGACAGAACGCTATCAGGATATTTTTGATAAAGTGCCCAACAAGACTTTTGTCACCCAGCATACAGCCTTTTCTTATCTAGCCAAGCGCTTCGGGCTGACCCAGTTGGGCATTGCTGGTATTTCACCAGAGCAGGAGCCTAGTCCGCGCCAGCTGACAGAGATAGAAGACTTTGTCAAGGAGCACAAGGTGAAGACCATTTTTGTGGAAAGCAATGCTTCTTCCAAAGTGGCTCAAACCCTTGTCAAGGCGACCGGTGTACAAATCAAGGAGCTGAATCCTCTGGAAGCAGACCCAGGCAACCAACTATCTTATTTAGAAAATTTAGAAGAAAATCTAGCTGTTTTAGCTAAAGATTTGAAAGGATAAAAGACAACCATGAAAAAGAAATATTTCCTTGCTTCAGCTGCTGTATTAGCTCTTGGTATCGGAACTTACGGTCTTATCCAATGGCAAGCTCAGCCCCGACCTCAGACCAAAGATAACAAAGTAGCCTATATTGAGGACAAGACTTCGGGCGACAAAACGGATAAAAATTTGACATCTGATCAAATCAATGATGAAGAAGGTATCGAAGCAGAACAAATCGTCGTGAAAATCACAGATCAGGGCTACGTCACTTCCCATGGAGACCATTATCATTACTTTGATGGGAAGGTGCCTTTTGATGCCATTATCAGCGAAGAGCTGATTATCCGAGATCCTAACTACACGCTGCAGGAAGCAGATATTGTCAATGAGGTCAAGGATGGTTATATCATCAAGGTGGAGGGGAAGTATTATCTCTACCTCAAGGATGCCAAGCATACCAGTAATGTCCGCTCGGTGGATGAGATTGCTCGGCAGAAGAAGCTGCATAAGACCAAGGAAGAAGGCGATAGTGGCAAATCTTCCACTACAAAACCAAGCAAGACTCGCGATTTCAGCCAGCCCAGCAAGTCCTTAGCTGCGGGAAAGACAGCCGCAGACCTTGCAGGAGTTTCATACCAAGGCCAAGGGGGATATAGGACGGATGATGGCTATACGTTCAGTCCGTCTGATATCATCGAAGATACTGGCGATGCATTTATCGTGCCGCATGGCGGGCATTTTCACTACATTCCTAAGAGCGACCTGTCACCAGCAGAATTGGCTGCGGCTCAGAGCTACTGGAATAGCAGGCGGGCTGGCGGAAGGGTGAATCCGCCTAACTACAGTAGGACGATTGCTTCTTCCAATACTTGGAACCAGAATAGTGCTATCAATCAGGGTGGACCAGTAGTCTCAAATCCGACTCCACAGCTGCCAAATCATTCAAAGATTGAGCAGCCAAGTCATGGCTTAGCGGTTACGCAACCGAGTCCGTCCAATCCGCTCCAACCGTCTCAACCATCTCAGCCATCCTTGCCAAGTCTGCTGCAGCAACTCTATGCCCTGCCTCAGTCTCAGCGCTATCATGAAGGGGACGGCGTGGTGTTTGACCCGCTGAAAATCAGCCGTCGGACAGAAAATGGAGTCGTTATACCCCACGGAGACCACCATCATTTCATTCCTTATGACAAGCTATCAGACTTGGAAGCGAAGATTGCCCGCTTGATTCCTATTGGTTATACTTACAAGCCGCTAGGAGATCCTCTGCAAGCTTTGAAGCCTCAGCTACCGTCACAGCCTGAGCATGACCATGGTTTTCATGCGGAGGCTGTCATTGGCAAGGACGACCAAGGCTACATGGTATCGCACGGAGACCATGCTCATTACTTTTACAAGAAAGACTTGACTGCTGAACAGATTCAAGCAGCGGAGCGGGTCTTGGCCAAGCAGCAGCCAGCAAAACCGTCAGCAGCAGTTAATGATGCTGAACGCTATTCACGCGATGCCAGCGATGAGGAAAAGATTGCTTATATCTGCCAAACCTATGGCGTTCCCAAGGAGGCGGTTCGCATCTCAAACGGTTTCTTTGTCTTTAATAACCCTGACCAAGCCTACGATCCGACTCATATCCACCCCTATGCTGTTCGCAAGGAGCATGTTCGCATTCCGCTGGTAACGGGCAATGCAGAGCTGGACTTCATGAATGAGCTCTACACAACAGCCTTGCGCTCAGGTCTGTCGCCTTACAGTCTGCAGGTAGAAAATGGTCAATTTGTCATTCCTCATGGCGACCACAACCACTATATCAAGATCCAGTCCAAGGGCGCAGCAGCAGCCTTGAAAAATCGTCTGCCCCAGATTCAATCTAAGTATGAGCAGGGCGATTATGATGAGGCCGCTATTTTGCAAAAAGTAGAAAGCCTAAAAGCGGACAGTCAGCGTCTTTATGCCGATGATCCTCTTATGCAGCGGCGGATTGAGCTGGCTTTGGGGCAGTTTGTGGAAACCATGAAGAAGCTGCCTAGCAACTCAACAGCTGGTTATCTGAACAGTCTGGATAACTTTGATAAGCAGTTTATACATGTGGATCAGACGGTCAAGCCAATCCAAGAGACCGAGCTAGACAAGACCTATCAAGGGCTTTTGGAGAGAATGAACCGGCTTGATACGGATAGCTATGGGCTGAAGAAAGCTGACTTGCTGCAGCGTCTACAAAATGCTTATGCTGGGCAGAATCAAGCTGAAATGGCAGAGCTAGGACAAGTATTATCCGCTTTAGAAGATTATCATGATCGGACAGGCGTCACAGCGGTTGATTATATTCGTTATTTCTACCAAGCTTTAGAGGATGGGCGTTTGAGCCCTGAGCTGCGCAGAAAAGCAGCCGAGCTGACCTTGACTCTCTATAAGTCTCAAGCCTTTATAGAAGCGACCAATCTCCAACAGCTTTTCCCTGCCCTCTATCAGACTAAAAAAGAGATTGCAGCTGCCCTTGCTAGCGGTCAGCCTTCTCCGTCCTCTGAAAAGACAGAGCTGGATCAGGGAGAGCCAGATCAGCCAACCTACAAAGCCATGATTTATGACTTTTTGAAGGGTATTTATGATGATTTTGGCACCTCGGATGATAGCGAGAAGAGTGCTCAAGCCCTTGTCTTCCTTGGGAAAGCGCAGGAATTGCTTGGAGAAGTAAAGGACCAAAACAGCCGAGCAGACTATGCAGCTAAAATCTTAGAACTAGGCAAGGAATTAAAGAGCAGCAGCTCAGACAAGCAAGCTCTGCTGGCAGCAAGTCAGAAGCTTTTGGACCAGATGAGCCGAACAATTGCTGGGCAAAAGGAAGAGCCAGCTAACACGGAAAATCAGGAAGTTTATCAACAGCTTTATAATCTGCTCATGTCTATCCATCAGTATTTGGAAAAGAATCAAGGAAGTGAGCAGCAATACCAGCAGCTGGACCAGCTTTTTGATAAGCTTGGACAGAGAGCTACTGACAAGAAAGAGCTGCTTAAGGAAATTCTGGCCTTCCAGCAGTCACTCGTCCATCCTGAGGGAACAAACGAGTCCGATTCTCAGCATAGGGACGCTGATGGCTATCACTTTAATCTGCAGGATATGGTCGGAGCGGACGAGCAAGGCTATCGGGTAGCTCATCTGGACCACGAGCACTATATTTACAAGAAGGACTTGTCAGAAGCTGAGCGCCAAGCAGCAGATGCCTATGCGGTGCAAAAAGGCTTCCTGAAAGCACCAGCTGAACAACCTGCTTCTGCTCAGCCAGCCAGCAGCAGTGCTCCAGAAACAGCGCAAAATGGCAATCTACCTTCTGAATCTGCCACTGGAGAAGCAGCTCAAAACCAATCTGACAAACCGGCAGAAGCTTCGACAGCTGCAAACCCAACTGGTCAATCAAGCTTAGCAGCGAGTTTTGGCATGACAGAGGAAGCATTCAACCAGAAATTGCAGGAACTTTCTCAGCTCTACGGAGTCAGCCCAGATATTTTCAGCTATAATGCAGCAACCAGAAGCATCAGCTTTACAGGAGTTGATGGCCAACTGAAAACTGTTCAGATTAGCTAAGCTTACATTTTGATGTAAAACAACAATAAAACGAATGATGAAGACTAAACTAAGTCTGCTTCATCATTCGTTTTTGATTTTCACAACCCTATACTTATTTGATTGATATTGTGTTAAAATAAACAGAGAACAGTAGTATACTAAAGCAAGTTCAGAAGGAATTTCTTGAGGATCTTCATAAACAACGTAAGGAAGAAAATCAGAATAGTAATCAATAAGGCTGGGAATAAGTTGAAATTTCATTAACTTAAAAGAAGGCGCTATATGGCCATAAGAGGAAAAATGATGAAAAGAGATAATATATTTATAGAAGAAAAAATTAATGAATTAATTAAATTTAATGAAATGATGATTAAGGAATGGTTACAAGAGTTAGACCAACTTAAGCAAGGGATTAATCCTTATAAACGTCCAATTGAAGAAGTTATTAGACTAACTCAAAGTGACATCTCTTATTATCAGGAAAAAAATATGATAGCCACCTACACTGCAGGATATTCTATTGAGAGATTCAAAGAAGAGTACCTTAAATATGTCGATAGCCTTCTCCCTATTTGGTATAGTAATTCAGGATATGATGCAATGCTCCGGGCTCTATCCATTGGTATTTTGTTAGAGATTGATGAAACTACTTTTGATAAATTGGTAGATTTGGTAAGGAAAGATGATCCAGAGGACTATTTAATCGATTACCTTATCCAGTCTCGTCATCCAGAGTGGACAATTCGGATAAACTATAATTTCCCAAGACCTTATGGCTTTACCCGAAAGATTATCGAGGAAGAAGATTCTGAAAAGGCTGTATCTCTCTTGAAAGAATACTTGACTAAAAAATGGTATCAAGGATGTAGGGATGAAGGTTGGTATGATTTGCATAAGCGCAACATTGATAATTATTATGGTTACTGGTCCTTTGAATCTGTCTCTTATACACATCTCCGAGCCCACGAGACTAGGCATGATCTCGT
>OJLB01000385.1_pt1 | contig 21143 bp, 11 predicted proteins | sample 1596861 | NCBI WGS metagenome assembly OJLB01 (sample SAMEA3904681, study PRJEB24821) | metagenome | biome: Builtin; feature: hospital; material: surface | place: USA | collected 2013-06-06
TAGGTACATTAAAGTCTGTATCTGGATTTGCTATCAGCGGGGTACTACCTACTTTTACTGTTACTGTACTTGTCTTACAGTTATCAGGATTTAAACGTTCACAAATACTGTAAGTAATTGTATATGTACCCGAACGTGTCCCTACTGGTACTTTTACTTTACCTGTACTTGGATCTATCGTCGGTGTATTAGTATTACCTTCTACATCGGTTGTTGTACTAACCGTTGTTATAGTAACATCCGTTGTTGTTGGTGTACGATTACCTATGCGGTCATTCTCTATAACTGTCTTTGTTGAAGTACTACTTACTGAACCTGTAGGTACATTAAAGTCTGTATCTGGATTTGCTATCAGCGGGGTACTACCTACTTTAATAATAGCTGTAGTGGTTGCACAAGCTGTTACGCCCGATAGAGTAGTACATATCTTATAAACGATAGTATATGTTCCCGATTTAGTACCTGATGGCACTGTAATCGTACCATCTGCATTGAGTGTAGGAGTAGCTGAATTTGTCTCTCCTACAGCAGGCACCTCAGTAGTAAGACTAACAGTACTAGTTGTAGCCGTACGATTACCGACCTTATCGTTGGTTAGTACCGTTTGAGCAGTAGTAGTGGTAGCCGACCCATGTGTAATGGTAAAGCTATCTGTTGTTGCTTTAATGGCTACAATTACAAGAGTACTTGTCTTAGTAGTGGTATTACCAAAGGTATCTTTCGCTGTGTAAGTAACGGTTACAATACCTTCACTTTCACAGAAATCTGAAGGTTTTACTTGGTTGTAATTATGTGTAAAGGTTGCTATAGCTCCACAAATATCGGTTGCAGCTGCCTGACTAAGCCACTGATTAATAAGTGTATCGCGGTTAGTAGCATTGCAAGCTACCGCCAGAGTAGGCGATACTGTAACCGTAGGGGCTATAGTATCTTCTATTTTTATAGTAATAGGTATACGTTCACTTTCACAGCCAAAAGCATTCACTTGGGTAACATATCGTGTTATTGTAGTGGAAGTTACTACTCGCAAATTAACGGTAGGAGTTGCGATAGCGGTAGGGGCTACGGCTGTTTCGTACCAACGCAAAGTATAACCTGTTGTAGGTGTAGTTACATAACTAACAAACGAGACTATAGCATTAACTGCCGTTGGGCAGAGCGTAATATTAGAGGTAACTGTAGGAGTAGCTGCACGCTGTACTTCCACTCTTATAGGGTGGGTAGTTTGCATCGCACCACAAGCACCCATCACTTCTGCATAGTAGTATTTAACTCCTGCAGTATCAGTAGGTGGGAAAAATATATTATCTGTTTCTCCTGCCAAAAGTGTACCTCCTGTATTGCTATTAGTACTACCATTATCAAACCACTGATAGTGCAAATCTCTACCTGTAGCGGTTACACTTATTGTGGCTGTAGGTTCGTGATAGCAGAGCGTTAGCGAGGTACTTTGCCCTGTAAGAGCTACATCAGGATGTACCGTTATAGCAGCTATCGTACTCGTAATGGTACCACAAGTACGACTTACTGTGGCAAAATAATATTTGGTACCCACTACAGTAGTAGAAGGTACATAGGTAGCACTCGTACCTACTTGGGTAGCCCCTACATAGCTATCAGCAGTATTAGCATACCAATGATAGGTAGGTGTACCTGTACCGTCTGTCTCTAAACTCAAAGCTGTAGCTACTTCATTTTTGCAATACGAAGCTGACTGCGGTTGTAGGGTAATAGTAGTAGGGCTTAGCACCTCTACCTTTACTATATTACTAACAGGCTGATCACAACCACTATTATTGCTTGCCTGCACATAATAATATTTAATTCCTGGTTGAGCTGTCGAAGGAATATAAGAAGTCTCATTAGCTCCTGGTATAAGTTGTGCCCCTACTGTACTATTTTCGGTATTTTCATACCACTGATAGGTCATAGAAGTTACCCCTCTACCTTCTGCTTCTACAGTTAGTGGGGTTGCTATCGCATCCTTACAATAAGGGGTCGTGGGTGCTATAGGTTGTGTCTTAATTCGTATATAATATACTCTAAGTAAAGCAGGATTACTATAAACAATTTGTTCATTACCAGCTACAATAGCACGAAAAGCAAGCCTATATTCCCTACCATCCATATCATCACCCCCAAAGAGTCCAGCGTATACATAAGTATCTTTCTTGGCTATTCTTTTATTAGGTTGCCCAGGTGGTATAACAGTTGCTTCCCAAGAACCTGAATTTTGAGTAGTAACAAAATTATCTTTAGAAAATTCAAGACGAAATTTTATAGGTTGAGTAAAGCCTGCAGCTATCTCTGCTTCTGCTTCAAAATATACCTTATCTGAACTATGCAAATCAGCATCACATTCTACTCTTTCTAATGGGTGCTTAATCACGGTAATAGGTGCTAACGAACTTATGGTTTTTACATAAGTAGTAACACTTGCTACTGCCGAGCACTCCCCTATATGCACTCTTGTAACTGTAAGAGTAGCGGTTTGTGCAATACTCTTAGTTACAGTAGCTACCCCTGCAGCTGTAAGGGTAACCGTTTCGGCTGTACCTCCATCTATATTATAAGTAGCTACTGTTTCTGGTGTTCCTTTAAAAATAAAGTTTACATTCGTAGGTACTCCTGCAGGCACATTCGAGGGCGAGGCAATCACTTCATCTACCTTAGGAGCATTTACCGTTACAGCTACGGCTACTCGCTTGCTTTCGCAACCATTATAGCGTGCAGCATAATAAGTGCCTGTTGAAAGTCTCTCTCCTTCCATCAGCGGTGTACCTCCTGTAGCTGCTTTATACCAACGTATACTAGGTTCTTGTGGCAACAAATCAAACACCGTTGCCCCCACACAATGGGTTTGAGCGGTAGCTGTAGGGGCTGCAGGGGTCATATTAAGGCTTAGAGGAGTTCTCTCGCTCACACACTTACCCGCTACCTCTATAGTGTAATAGTAAGCCCAAGCTGGGTTAGACTGAATGAAATTAGTGTCAGGTTGTGTATACCATTGGTTATTGAGCCATACATATACTCGCGCATTATTGCCCAAAATAGCCCGTACATCACTGACTTTAGGGTTTGTTATACCACACAAATTTACAGTACGCACAGGGGCTGGAGTAGTATTGCCTGATTTAGTAAGCGTTATCTGTGTTTTATAGCTGGGGCACAAACCTGGGGTTTGTATAGTGTAATAGTATCTTGTAGCCCACCACCACTCTATAGTATCGGTATCTGTCTGTAGCACTGTATCTTTATAGATCATTAGATTTTGTGCCGTAGGTAGTTGAGACTGTATAGCTGCTTTAATATCGGCTATAGTGCTATTTTCGCATACCGATACAATTACCCCACTGCTCAAGGTTCTATCCTTAGGCACAAAAGATAAAGGATAACGTACTGAAGCACATTTGCCTGCTTCTTGTACACTAAAGTACAAATAAGGATAAGTGATGCGAATAAAAATAGCATCATTAGTGTATTCACTACCATTATCATCATATAATGTAATAGTAGTTGCATTCGTATAAATATCGCGCAAAGCAGCCTTAGCGGTTCCTATCGTTATCCCTACTTGATTACTACTCATATTATAATCAGCACATACAGCTATTGTTTGTGCTTGTGCTGCTGTAGGTTGTTGTAACGTAAGGGTTAACTTAGCAGGAGTAGTTTCGCAGCCTCCTACTTTTTTAGTATAGGTAAGGCTTTGAGTACCTTGTAGTTCAAAAGCATCTACTAACGACACCCCATCCTGATAAATACTTATCTTAGCAAAATCAGTAGCATCAATAAGTTTTTTTATGGCTCCTATACTGGGGGCACATACTATACCTAAGTCTTTGTTAGGTAGTGCTGCCGTATCCAAGCGCGTTACGGTAATAGTCATTACGGCTCCTTTGCAATAAGCATTAGCAGAAAGTCGCAAAAATACTTCTTTACTATTTCCCTTACTAATTGCTTCTACTCTATCTGTACCTGTTTTAGTGTGGGTATCGGCTATCGCATTGGCATAAGTAGTATACCAATGAAAATCTACATCATTAGCCTTAAGTTTTGCTGTACCTTTTTCTAAAATACTTTCTTTCAGCTGATTAAAAGTAGGCCTTCTCTCACAAACATAAAGGTTTTTCTCAGTTACTTCATTGCTAAAATTAAGAGGTCTTCTAACTTTCAGTATTGCCTCTGCTGCTTGTAATACCTCACCACATTGGCTTACCAACTGATATACAAAGATGTTTTCCCTATCTGAAAATTCTGAGGTAGCTATATTTACCCTACCGTCAGCTGGCACTGCTATAACACCTGCTTTATCAATAATGCGTTTGGTAACTGCCGGATGTATAGCATTATAATCGGTAAACAAAGTATTAAGGTCAAACCAATCGGTATTAGTACCATTAGTACAAAGCATTTGGTTAGTACTACTTATAGTAGTAAGCATAGGGGCTCCCTCAGCAGCTCTTATAGTGTAAGGAGCTATAGCTGTACTTAGGCAGGTAGCCACGGCCCCTCCATAAGTGGTTTGCAAGCGTGCCGTATACACATCACCGGTAGTAACAGAGGCTACGTGTAGTGTAGTACCTGTATGTACCGTAGTAGTGGTAGTACCGTCGTACCTATCCCATACTATTTGTATTTTGCTACCTAAGTCAGGCAATGAGAGCGTAGCCGACTGCCCACTACAGTATACTTCTCTATCTGCTGCAATAGTAGGAGGTAAAAAGTCTGATATATTACCATCTACTGTATCAGCATTACCACAAGCATCTGTTACTTTAAAAGTGTAATAAGTATTGAGGTTAGCCGCATCTACATTCAAGAAAAAGTTCTCATCGTCACTAGGGGTGTTAAGGGTTTGTTTAGCTTGCCCTGGCACTTGCTTGTTTACTAAGGTATAAGTATAAGGTGGCGTACCCCCTTGTGCCAATATAGCTACGTGATACTTATTCCCTACACAAGCAAAACCTACCGCTTTTGGCTTTTGCAAAGCTCCTCCATATTCTTTTTCCGAAATAACTACACTACAATCATAAGGTCCCCATACACTGCTATCCCCTTGTGTATATATACTGCGTACTATGCGATATTTACCTGGTTTTGTGCTTGTTACATTCGTCTCGTATGTACCTCTACGGTATAAAACAGTTAGCCAAAAACGCCCATTTTCTGTTTTTAGTTTCTCCCAACTACCAGTATCTTTATTAAAGTATTCTACAAAATAAGGAGACCAATATCTTTCTGACGAATTAAGTGTCCACTTAATCTTAGGTGTACAACCTTCCTGCCACTCAATCGTATAAACTTCTGGCTCTAAAGTAAAGACTCTTGAGGCTACATTACCACAAACATCTGTATATTCAAAGGTATACTTACCTACTGGCATATCGCGTAGCACCCAAGTTTTTTGTGTTCCTGTCTCTCTTTTGCTCTCTGGCAGTTCGTATGGCAAATGTACATCAGCTGGTAGCCTAGTAGCATCACCGTCAAAATGGGTGATTTTCACACTTGCTGCTTCAGGATAAGCAGCACTATTCCTCCCCGATATGTACATAGTAGCAAACTGATAGTTAGAGGCAGTCCCTTTACAACTCGCTATAGGATAAATATCGACCCAGCTAGCTCCTGTAGTACTATTAGGTATAGTGATAGGGTCTAACAATCGCTCTTCATTACAATCTTCTGATACTAATTTAAAACGGAATGTATCGCCTACATTCAGCAAACGCGCTTCTACCAATAGGGGCTCATTAGCCCTACTATGAGTATTAATGCGTTTTACATACTTACCACTGATAGAAGTATTAGACGAGGTTACCATATAAAATCCTGCTGCATTAGGATCGAAAGTAGCAGGATATTCCTCTAATACGTAATAGATAGGCATAGCTACATTCACGTTGCTATTCACCATATTAGTATAGTCTGCTTTAAGCTCCATCCTGCCACAAGTAGTACTAGGGGTTGTTTTTACATAGAAATGATCTATCGAACGCTCTATTTTGCGCGTAAGAGCCCCTAATGATTTGGTAGTACCACAATAAGTAGTCAGTACCGAAATCGTCCAATCACCGTATTCTTTAGGTAGCTGAGGAGTTTCATACCAATACAACGTAGGTAATCCTCTGCTGTAAAAGTACCTTTCAAATTCTTCATAACTATTTACAGTGCGCTCTACAGGATATACCCGTCCTGAAGGAGAAGTAAATTTAACCTTAAGCGTAAAAGGTAAGGGCATATTCTTATTAGTCCAAAAATACCCCATATTATCTACATCTATCTGAAGATTCGAAAAAGTTACTTGGTCGCAAGCAATACTTTCTTCTGCTGCTATATAACGAAAAAGTTTAGTATCAAAACGATAATCGTAAACTGATACCGGCTCTGTATGAGCACGCCCTCCTTCTTCAGCACAAAAATCTTCTACCAACACTTGGTAGTTACCTTTAGGCACATTGGCAAAGAAGTTAGATGTTTGTTTATATCTAATCACCGTAATACCATCTTCACTCTTCAGCGTAAAGTATAACGGATATTTACCACTGGTTACATCTACCCTTACCCCACCATTGCCTGTACAAGGATCGGGCACATACTGAGGGGTAAACTGTATAGGTACTATATCATTCTCTATTTTTATATTTTTCTTCTCTATCGTTTTTGTAACATCACTTCTTAAACGTGCTATCAGGTCATAACTACCTGCCGATAAAGCTCGCTTACCCAATGTAGGATCTATTCTATTAGTAACTGTAAAATTATAAGCAGGCTCTGAGCTTTTCTTTACAAAAAACTCATAATCATCAGTAGAAATACCTACCCCTATTAACTGAAAATAGATAGTACCAGAGTTACCACACCACTCAGGTTCTGTACGCACTACTAATTCTTTAGTATACTGGGGTGTGATGGTATACCTCTCCTTAGAGGTGTAAGTACATTGCCCATTTTGTGCTTTGAAAATAAACTTACGGGGTCTGTTGATAGTCCCTACCGATACAGCAATGGCGTTCTGCAACGAATGCCCTGTATAAGTATACTCATAGCTACCACCTTCTTGATCTATAAAGGTATAAGTAGTACCTGCTAAAGGATAACGAATATAGAAGAAACCTTCGCTTCCTTGAGTAACTTGTGCAAAAGTAGTGATACGTGTCTGTTCTAAAGCTTTTAGGGAACTCTCATCACAAGTTTGTGCACTCACTTTTGTACCTAAAAACATTAGGATAGCCACTATCCACATCTTAATAGTTTTTTTAAATAAATATAAAAGCATTTTATAATGATTTAGGAGTATTAACTTTTCAAAATGCAAAGGTAATATTTTTTTTTCAAAAAAGGGTGCTTCTGCCAAAAAATTAACCTTTTTCTTAACATTAAGGTAAAGTAAATACACAGTTACAAATAATTATAAAAAAAGAACTACCCAAAAAATATCCTTTTTTAGGTAGTTCCCGTCTATTTAGGTTCTTGTTTAGTCTGTTGTAGGTTGTCTTTTACTCGTTTTGTACCATTTTAGCGTTCGATTCTATTTCAGCCTGTGGTATTTGGTATACCCAACGTTTATCGCCTGCAGGTACTACTACTTTAAACGTATGGTTACTACCCGCCTCAGAGCGGTCTACCCCTAAATGCCAACGTTTGAAATCGAAGAAAGCAGTGCCTTCGCCCCAAAGCTCTATACGGCGTTGCGTGCGCACTTCTTCGCGCATAGCCGCTTGAGTAGTTGCGGTGAGTGTATAAGAGGGGTCACGATAGTTTTGCATAAAGTCCTCGAGGGTAGTTTTGGCAGTAGTCAAATCGTTTTGCTCTACTAAAGCCTCTACGTACAAAAAGAAAGGATCTTCTATGCGTATGAAGCAGTAATCGCTTAAGAAACGCTGGTCGGTAGCGTACTTCACATTAGCATAATTGGGCAAACTATAGCGGTCAGCTATCGCAGGGAAAAGTGTACTATTGATGTACAACTTCTTGCGCACGTCGGTATCGGCTATTTTAGCGTAGAGGTTGCTGTACATATTCTTATAAGCCCCAGCACCCCCTGCATACCCCTGTGTTATGGTATTATCAATATGTGAGTAGAAAGAACCCCAAGAGGTGGTAGTTTGCTGGGTGATGTCGTAGCCCCAGAGCCAAGAGGTGTTGCTAATATCCCACTTAGCCCCTTGCACTTCAGCCATAGAAGTATAGTTGAAAGCACCTGCATTAAGCACTATTTGGGCATATTGGGCTACCTTTGCCCACTCTTCTTTATGCGCATACACTTTAGCCAAATAAGCAGCTGCTACGGCTTTATCGACATCTTCTTTGCTTTCGGTGATGGTGAAGCGGGCATCATCTACTACCGATAAATCTTCTATCATTTGGGCATATACCTCTGCCACTGTAGCTCGTGCTAACTTGGCATCAGTAGGCTTCAGCATTAGCGGCACCCCTAATTTTGTTTCGTTGCCCTTATAAGATTGCTGATACAAATTCACCAAATAGTAGTAATAAAGAGCCCTTAACGACTTCAGTTCAGCATATTTCTGGTAAAGCACTTGCTCGGTAGGGACTTCAGCAAAATAATCGGCTAAAATGGTGTTGATAGCACTAATTTGTCGGTAGAGAAAATTCCACATAAAGCTGGTGCGGGAATAGTTAGCATTGCGCATATCAAAATAATAGTCGAAACTATACCAGTGATACGAAGCCTGCACCATATCCTGCCCTGTAAGGTCTGACGATAGGTGGATAGATTTGAGTCCGAATGAATCTTCATAACTATCTTGTTCGGCTACATTGTTATTGTAAATACCATTGAGCTCTACTTGTAGCAAGCTGGCTTTGGTATTTACATCGGCTTTGAGCTCCTCTTTGCGCTGGTCGGTGAGGTATTCATCTACCTTAGGGTCGAAATCACTCTTAGAACAAGCGGTAATAAGTAGTGATAAAAAAGCGGTGGAAAGTATATATTTTTTCATAGCTTTTGCAATTTTAAAAAGTGAGTGTTAATCCCATTGAAACGGTACGAATAGGGCTGTATACGGCAGCTGTATTACTGCCCGACAAGCTGGTACGAGGGTCTAAGCCCTTGCGGTAGCTCCACAAATAGACATTATCAGCAGTAAGATAATAGCGCAACTTAGTAAGCCCTAATTTCTCTACCATTTGGCGCGTGAAAGTATAGCCCACACTTATGTTGCGCAGCGATAGATAGTCTGACGATACCATAAAGCGGTCAGAAAGACTAAGCAACTTCTGGTTAGCAAACTCAAGGCGGGGAATATCTGAGGTAGTATTATCGGGCGTCCAACGGTTGCGAATGTCAGCGTGCCAAGTTCTACCCAAGTCGCCTGAATGCATCAGTCCGGCGTATTGATAGTCGTAGAATTTACCTCCTAACTGGTAAGAAAACTGTACGGCAAGGTCGAAATTATAAGCGCTAAGGGTGGTGCCAAAACCTCCTTGTAGGTCGGGTATAGAGGAGCCTACATACTGCTTGCTGTCGCTTTTGTAGTTTTCACTGTCTTTTAGCTCATACTCACCCGTAGTAGCATTTTTGATATAGAACTGCGCATCGCCATTGGTAGGATTTACCCCTCCCCATTTCACCATATAGAAGTCGTAAATGCTACCGCCTTCCTTGAGTGTTTGATAGCCACGTGTCAATCCTTTTTCGCGCAATTCCTCAGGTAGGCGCGTTATTTCATTCTTATAGTGCAAGCCATTAACTGATACCGTCCACTGTACTTTATCGGTACGCACAGGGGTTACTGTTAACGAAAACTCTACCCCTTTGTTTAGCATATCAGCTACATTGCGCGGCTCGGAAGTAAAACCGGTAGAAGCAGGTAGTGGCATATTAAACAGCAGGTCGTTGGTTTTCTTCACGAAGTAATCGGCCTCTAAAGTAAGTCGGTTTCTGAAGAAAGCCAATTCTACCCCTGCATTGAGGTTGCCACTCTCTTCCCAAGTGATATTGCGATTGCCTTTATAGCTGGCTACAAGCCCAGGGGTATTGCCATTGGTACTCACGCTGTAGAGCGTCATATAAGGCACGTATGAGCGCCCTCCGCCAGGTAAATAAAGTTCGTCATTACCCTGTACCCCATAGCTCAACTTCAGTTTTACCAAATCTACAAAATCTACTTTCTCTAAAAACTTCTCTTCGCTAAGCAACCACGATGCTCCTACTGACCAGAAAGTACCCCAACGATTTTCGGGCGCAAATACTGACGAGCCATCACGGCGCAAACTGGCTGAAAGGTAATATTTTTGCTGATAGTTGGCATTTAGCTGACCGAAATAGCCTTCTACAAAATAACGATTAGTATATGAGGTAAGTGCGCTAAGCACCGCAGCGTTATTGAACTCGCTATTGCGGGGGTCTACGAAGTTCTTCTTGCTACCCTCTATAGTACCGAAACGCTTCTGATAGCTTTCGTGACCAAAAAGGGCTTCTATACCATAATTATCCCAATTTTTGCTATAACGCAACAGCTGATTGAAGGTTAGCACTATATTATCTGACTTATACTTAGTAGCTGCCCCACCGTAGTTCTTACCTGCCCCCCCTAATGGAGTAGTGAAGTAGTTCACATCATAGAAATTAGCATAAAAATTGCCATTTACTGAAAAAGTGAGATTTTTATGTAGCTGTGCGTCTAACGAAAGCGACTGATTGAAATAATAATCGCGACTGTAGTTTAGATTTTCGCGCTGCGTAGCCACAGGGTTGGTATTATCATTAAACTTTCGGGTAGCCCCATAGTCGTAAGTATTTAAGCGGTTGCCATTGGCATCGTGCTCATAAATAGGATAAATAGGCGCTATGGTACGCGTCCACGCAAAAGGGTTATCATAGCCGCTATCCTCAGTACTGCCTTGTTTTTCGGTGTAAGTAATCATTGAAGAAGCATTGGCTTTTAGCCAAGAAGTAATGTCGCCTTTGTAAGCAAAACGAGTAGAATAGCGGTTAAAATAACTATTCATATTATAGCCCTCATCGCCCAAATAGCCAAAAGAGAAATAGAAGCTATTGTGCTCTGTGCCTTTGGTCATACTCAGGTTATGCTCTTTGCGCACACGGGTATTGAAGAGAGCCTTTTCCCATTGGTTGAAGGTAGCCGCATCAGAATATTTGATAGTAGCGGCAGGATTCAGTTTTCCGGTAGGTAGCACCACCTCGTCATCAGCCACATTATAGATATTATAGCCTGCCCCCACATTATTGATAAGCGATTGGCTGGCATTGCTGCGCGCCAAGGCATCAGCTTGTCTTTGAGCGTACAAATTCTGGTTGTAAAGCGCCGCCCAAAGCGTTTCGTAGTATTCGCCAGGGCTGCTGATAATATCATACTCAGGGATACCGCGGTAGTTGAAGCCCAACTTACTATCTACCGAGATAGACAGGCGCCCTTTAGAGCCGCTTTTGGTAGTGATAAGCACTACCCCATTAGCACCACGTGCCCCATAGAGTGCCGAAGACGAAGCGTCTTTTAGCACATTCACACTCTCTATATCGCTGTTGTTGATAGCATTGAGCGTCCCCTCGAAAGGCACGCCATCTAAGATGATGAGCGGGTCACTTGAAGCATTGATAGAGCCTATCCCCCTAATGCGGATAGACGAGCTACTGCCTGGTTGCCCTGACGAGGTAGAGATTTGTACCCCTGCCACAGCCCCTTCTAAGGTTTTAGCCACATCGGTAGTCTGTTTGGCCTGAATAGCGTCGGCCTTGATAGTAGCCATAGAGCCGGTAAACGATTTTTTGTCGGTAGTACCATAGGCTACTGCTACTACCTCAGTACCTTCGAGCTGTTGCACATCAGCAGAGAGGACGATATGCAGCGTGCGCTCCTTGCCTACCTTTACCTCTTTAGGCGCATAGCCGATAGTCGAGAAGACCAAGATATCGCCCTGATGAGCTTTCATCTCGAAGTTACCATTCCAATCGGTAGCCATACCCTTAGCAGTACCTTTGATGACGATAGCTGCCCCTGGTAGCTCGAGTCCGTCTTCATCTTTTACGGTACCTTTAATAGTTACTTCCTGAGCTATCAGCCAAAAAGGGAAAAGCCAACAGAAAATAAACAAAGCGATTTTGTGTGTGTTATCCATACATTTATACTTTTTAATGCGCCAAAAGTATCATTATCTTTCGTAACCACCAAGAAAAAAGCCAAAATTTAACAAACCTTAACAATTTAGCATTGTTTTGTGATATTCACTATTTTGCAAGAAACGCAAAAGAGAAGCAACCAAAAGGTCTTTTATTGAAAGATTATCAGTTTTAGAGGCTTTCTGCTGCAAAAAATGCAAAATTTTAACAAAGAGAAAGAAGAGAGAAAAGTTGGTGGTTGTTCGCTGATCCTTCGCTGATCCTTCGCTGATGGTTCGCTTAAGGTTTGTGTATGGGAAGGCTGGGAGGAATGGGACAGGTGGGACAAGTGCGACAGGTGAGACAGGTGGGACAAGTGCGACAGGTGGGACAGGTGAGACAGGTGGGACAGGTGCGACAGGTGGAAGAAATGAGAAGGCTGGGAGGGCTGGGAAGAATGGAGATGATTGGTAAATAAAAAAGAGTGATAGAAATCGTTCTATCACTCTTTTAAACATTAAATAAGATAACACCTATTTTGCTCCTTTCTTACTATTATAACTACTATGCATTAGCTGTAAATTCATTTTTGCATTAATTTTCTGAAATTCTTCTTCTAACTTGTCAAAATGAATTCTATTTCTAAAAGACTCGTCGTCTGCAATTCTAGTAGATAATAGGCGTACTGAATCTCTATCTAGATTTCCCCCTTTCACTCGTTTTCTAAATTCATCTGTGATAAGTGATAGTTGAGGAAATTCGTTTTTATCTAAAGACTCTAATAAGAGACTAATAGGCTCAATGTGATCAATAACAATTTCTCTAAGTTTACCTGATTTTACAATTAGAGTTGCTAAATTATCAACTTCTGTTTTAGTAGAAACCTTTTCCTTATTTATAAAGACCTGTCCATTACTATACTCAATTTCTAAGTCTTTTAAATCTTTGACTTTTTTAGCAGTAGTTCCTACAAAATAGATAATGTTATCTATTTGATGATTAAGTATTTTGTCAAAAGTTTTCTCGTGTCCTGTTTTATAAAAGTATTGTTTTATAAAACGAATAGGGAAAATAAGATGACCATTGTTATTATAACGGTCTTGTGAAATTAGCCTACGAAATAGAGTGTCTCTAACAAAAGTAGAAGAGTAGTGTATGTAAGCACTATTGGTATTATATATTTTTTCCTCTTCTTCTACATCTTTTTTAATGTCATTTAAAGAGATAGTGGCAACTGAAACTTCATCAGAAAGGCAGATTTTCTCTTCAATGAAATCAAGGTATTTCATAAACCCTGCACGGTAATGATTCTTGGAAGTAACTTCTATAATCTCAAAAAGTTCTTCTCCTATCTCTCTCAATTCATCAAGAGCATCTAAACTTTTTGCTTTATAGATATTCTCTACTAGATCAAAAAGTTTATGCCTAAATTGTTTATCTGCATTATTTACATAATTAATGTAACTATCAATGCTATTTACTCCATTTTTTGGTAAAAACTCTGCAAATTCTTTTTGCATAAAATTTTTATTGGTCATAATGAAAATAATTTTAATTAACGCCCCAAAATTAGTGACTATTTTTATTACTGCCAAATATAAAATGTTAAATTTTAGGGCGTTAGGGTTGTTGTTTTTACTATTTATTTACTAATTGAAACGTTTGTTGTGATAGCACTTTTTCTATTTCGGCAATGAGTGCTGTAGGGGTAAGTTCTTTGGCTAAACTTGGCTTACGTAGTACTTCTCCTGCTATTTCCTTAATATTATAAGGTTCTACAAGGGTTGTAATGCGCTCTCTAAGGGCTACAACTATCTTGCTCAGTTGTGGATAGTCCGTGTTAGGTAGCGTGTCGAATATAGGACAAACTATTTTTGTCGGACTGATACCTATTGAAAAAGCAGCAGGAAAAAACTCATTACGGTCGATTACAAAAGGGGCTATTTTGCCATTGAGGGCTCGACTATAGACGGCTTCTTGATTGATAAGCAAATGTCCGCTTTTCTCTAAGAAATCTACATAGGCTACATTGCTGATTTTCTTAGGGGTATCATCTGTAAGATAGGTAGCTTCGTTAATGATGCGAAGAAGCATTTCTTCAAAAAGACTACGCTCTGAACTATTAAAAAAACGCGTTATCGCAAACAAAGGTAGTGCTACTTTCTCATCGCTACCACACAATTGAGCGTACACCAAGCTTTTAGCCAAAGCCTCTTTAAACGTTTTAACGCTGAGCTTTTCATTCGCGCTGTGTTTACGGTCGCGTTTTCTCCGTTTTAGAAGTTTGTCTATGTGTTTCTCTAATTCTCGTACCTTATGCGGGTCTTTTATAAGAATACGTTTTTGCGAGATTTCTCCTTTTCTAAAGGCTACTATCTTCTCAAAAATAGTATCTTCAAAAAAAGGTACTAAAATCTCGGTTTGCTCGTACCACAGGGTGCTATCGCGCTTGTACTCAAGCATTGTGTCGAATACCTTGTGAAAATCAACTACCTTTTTTACTGTCGCCTGTTGTTGTACATAGTCAGTAAAACTACCGATGAGGTGAATGCCTTGTTTAAAACTCTCTTCTAAAGCGTTCCACTGCTCAGGATATTGTTGGTACAGGGCATAAGCATCGCTAATGCACACTACGATACGCGGTGAATAGGTCTGCGCTTGCAAGCGTTTTTCGTTTTCGGCAATCAGTGCTTGTAATACCTCTTGAGGGTTGGTAGCGGTAGTAAAACTGTAAGGCGCAATGGCTTCCTTTAAGAAGCTATCGGATGCGTTTGTACTATCTATCCACACCAACTGAACCTCTTCGGGTGTTTGCCTGAATAACAGCGACAACAATACGAGTTGTAACCCCTTGTAGGTAGTGGCAGGGGTATCATTTTTAATAGCCCAATGCGTTTCGGTAACTAAATCAACGATGTGAATATCGTGATTATCAACTCCTAAAGCAATAGGCAAGGTCATAGCTGTATTTTGGAATTGTCGAGCGGATAACAATTCGCTCAAATGTACCCAACGAGTGCTTTGGTTAGGAATCGCGATGCGCAAGAATTGCTTTTCTATGCTATTGGCAATAAAACTGTTGGTTGATAGTACATAGCCTTTCGGGAAGGCTTTTTGCACTCTCTCAAAATCATCTTGCCTAAACAGCGATTTCATTTTCACCGAGAAAACATTCTGTTTTCGCTCAATAGTAGGGTGAAAAGTACCTTTGAAAGGCAGTTCAAGCAATTGGAGCGTTTCCTTAATATAACGCTCTTGTTCAACAATTTCGCGTTCTAAAAGCGCGCGCATAGTCATTTCTGACTGACTGAGCAGTGCTATGGGCAACTGCATAGATAATTTTTGTTTTTCCATAAGAAAAAAATTAATAATATTATCTATATATATCGTTTTTTCTCTCAGATATAAGTAAAAAACAAAAAAGTTATCAACAATTTTCTTATGTAACTGATTATCAATGCTATATTTTTTATACTTTTTTCTTGCCTAACTTACAACAATACACACCAGAGTTTTTTAGCACAAATAAGAACAAAAAAAACTTTGCTAAGAGCCCTAAAACTCTTAGCAAAGTTTATTATCTAAATTATATTTTCTACGCTTCTATTTCTTGTATAATTCTAAAAATTCGCGGACGATTTCAAAGTCGTCAAAATGGTGTCTCACCCCTTTGATTTCTTGGTAAGTTTCGTGTCCCTTACCGGCGATGAGGATAATGTCTCCTTTTTGGGCGTTCTTACAAACGGATTGTATCGCCTGACGACGATCGGTGATAGTTTGTACTTTATGGAAGTGCTGCGCTTGTACCCCTTGTTCCATCTCTGATAAGATAGCCTCAGGCTCTTCATTACGAGGATTATCAGATGTAAGAATTACATTATCGCTGAGGGTTGTGGCTATATCGGCCATTATAGGGCGCTTGCCTTTATCGCGATTGCCCCCACAACCCACTACAGTAGTGAGGGTCTCGTTGTGGGTGCGTATATCGTTAATCGTTTTAAGTACGTTTTCGAGTGCATCGGGGGTATGGGCATAATCGACTATGGTAATGACTCCTGTAGCTGAAACGGCATACTGAAAACGCCCTGCTACAGGTTCTATCGCACTAATAAGGGTGAGCGCCTCAAGCTCGTCTACCCCTAAAAGGGTAGCTGCCCCAAAGACTGCCAAAAGATTATAAGCATTAAACTCGCCTATGAGCTTCGTCCAGACCTCGTGCTGATTGATACGCAATAGCAATCCGTCAAACCTACTCTCTATAATATGCGCTTTATAGTCGGCGTGTGTTTTGAGGGCGTATGTTTTCTTTTGAGCCTTAGTATTCTGCAGCATAAAAGCACCATTCTTATCGTCGATATTCACCAAAGCAAAAGCGGTAGAAGGTAGCGCATCAAAGAAGCGCTTCTTTACATCGCGGTAGGCTGCAAAAGTCTTGTGATAGTCGAGGTGGTCGCGGGTGAGGTTTGTGAAAATACCCCCTGCAAAGTGTAATCCTTCAGTACGGTGCTGGTCGATACCGTGCGAACTCACCTCCATAAAGCAGTATTTCACCCCTTGTTGTACCATTAAATGCAAATAATGATGTAACTGAAGAGGGTCAGGGGTGGTGTGGGTAGCCTCAAAACGCTGGTCGTCTACATACACCGCCACCGTAGAGAGCAAGCCTGCCTTTTGTCCCGCCTTTCTAAATAGTTGGTATAGCAAGGTTGCAATGGTAGTCTTACCATTAGTGCCCGTTACCCCTACTAGGGTAAGCTTTTCAGATGGATTGCCATAGAAATTAGCGGCAATAAGGGCTAAAGCACTATGGGTGTTGGGTACTACTATATAGCTAACATCGGGAAAGAGCAGTTGCGGTAATTGCTCGCATACTATTGCAGTAGCTCCACTGCGTGTAGCTTGGTCTATATATTCGTGTCCGTTGGATTGCGTACCTGCTATGGCAACAAACATACTTCCTTTTTCTACCTTGCGAGAGTCAAAACAAACGGAAGTAATAGGTTTATCTTCTACATAAAGAGAAGCTTTTATAGTCAGGTTGTTTAATAAAGATGTTAAATTAGTCATTCGTTATTAGTTGTTAGTCGTTAGTTCAATTAGCCAATTCTCCACACTGCAATACTACTACAGTATTTCGTGCTATACGCGTGCCTTTCAGTACTGATTGCTCTACTACTTTGCCTTGCCCTAACACTCTGACGCGCAAGCCCATATTCTCTAATAAGGCTATAGCATCCATAGCATTTACCCCTTTGAGGTCGGGCATAACCGTCTTATACTTAGCGGCTTTAGCGTAATAATCTTCGTAGTTATGAGTAGTGGTTTCTGATACTCTATCAACATCTTCGACTGTGTCTATCAGCAAAGAGTTGGTGTATATCTTATGAGCGATACTCTTAAATACGGGTCCTGATACATCTGCCCCATAGATACCCAAACTGCGGTCTGGTTCGTGTATGACTACTATACAAGAGTATTTAGGATTTTCTACCGGAAAGAAGCCTGCAAAAGACGATATATAGCTGAGCTTGGTATCGGTTCGGGCGTAATCTTTACGAGCGGTACCTGTCTTGCCTGCCATTGAAAAATCGGGTGAATAAAGTCTGTGTGCACTACCATACGAACGCCTTACCACATCGGCTAACATTCCTTTAGCACGGTCGGCTGTTTGCCTGCTGCACACCTTTGCATTAATAATCTCTACATTGAATTTCTCAATAGTTTTATTCCACTCTTTTACTTCTTTTATCAATCGAGGTTTTACCATTACGCCCCCGTTAGCAATAGCGTTGTAGAAGGTTAAACTCTGTAAAGGAGTGATTTTCAAGGCATAGCCTATGGACATTGATTTCAGCGTTATCCCGCTCCATATCTTATCGCGTGGGGTAGGTATAAAAGGCTGTCCCTCGCCCGCTATAGGCAAATCTAACTTCTGATTGAGGTTCATATCCAGCAATTTATTAGTAAAATCGGATTCGCTTTTGGTATAAAGATGGTCTACCAACTCGGTCATCCCTACGTTAGACGATACCGAAAAAGCTTTGTTGATACTAATACGTCCTGAGAACTTGTGTTGTGAGTCTTCAAAAGTCTTGTCGTAGTACTGCATCTTGCGGTCTTTGATGTCTACTACATAAGTAGTATCGATATTACGAGTTTCCATAGCAGCCACTACTGTCATCAGTTTAAAGATAGAACCAGGCTCGTGTGCCTCGCCTATCGCAAAGTTATACCGCTCAGCATAAGTATTGTTTTTAGGGTTGAGCTCAAGGTTTGAAATAGCTTTTATTTCGCCTGTATTGACCTCCATTACTATTACACACCCGTGCTGTGCCTTGTATTTCTTTAGCTGGGTTAGTAGGGCGTGGTGAGCTATATCCTGAATGTTAATATTGATAGTAGAAACCACATCATAGCCGTCTTTGGGCTCTATGATGTTAAAACCACTTGCCAATCGCCATTGGTTATTGGCTATTTTCTGCTCCATACGTCGCCCTTTAGTGCCGAGTAGGTAAGCTGAATAAGCCCCTTCGAGCCCTACACGAGTAGTAAACCCCGTCTCATCGGTACGGGCATAACCTATACTTCGGTGAGCAATCCCGCCTAAAGGATACTCGCGTTTGACCTTTTTCTCGACTATAAAGCCTCCTGAATTAGCTCCTTTTGAAAACATTGGGAACTTTCTAATACGTGTGTATTCGCTATAACCGATATTGCTGACTACCAACATATAGCGGTTATTATTAGCACGTTCTTTAGTAAATATATTCTGATAGTAGCTGCTTGAGCGCCCAAACATTTTGGAAAGCGAATCGCTCAGCGGTTTTATATTTTCTTTGAAAAGCTTTTTGCTTGGAGCTTTTGAGTCCCACCTGATGTCATAGCGCGTTACCGAGGTAGCCAAAAGGCTGCCATCGTCAGAGTACAAGTTGCCTTGTGTAGGGGTAATTTCTGCTTCGCGCAACGTTTTCTCGTCTACTTTAGCACGGTATGTATCCCCTTCTATTTGTATGGTGACTAACTTAACGGCAATAACAATCAGCATTAGTATCATAGCCAACGCTATGAAATAGGTGCGATACGTTATTTTTTTATCATTTTTTTCCATCTGATGAGGGGGAATATTTATTCTTCTATAATTACTTTTATTTTCTGAGGAGGTTTCTCAGGCTGTTTTAGTCCTTTTGATTCTAACTGCTCTAATAATGAGGATTCTAACCGAACCCGCTGCAAACGCGAACGCACATCGACAAACTCACTTTTTAACTCATTCACTTCTTCATTGAGTTTGGCTATCTGGTGTACTTTCTTGTCTACTATGTGCGAACTGGCAATCACTATTAGGGCTAAGGCAAAAACAAAACAGATAAGAAGCCAATTGCGATTGGCTTCTTTGCCTTCTACCAAGAATTTACCTCTGAGAATATTCTTTATTTCATTAGTAGCTGTTCCCATTTTATCAAAATTAATCGTTTATACGTTCAGCTATGCGAAGTTTAGCGCTTCTCGCCCTGTTATTAATGGCTATCTCGGCTTCGCCAGGGACGATAAGTCCGCCTACTTTCTTGAAAGGTACTGATACGTTGCCATACCAATCTTTTTCTGGAGCACCCTCCATTTGTCCATCGCGGATAAAGCGTTTTACACAACGGTCTTCTAACGAATGATAGCTAATGAGACTAATGCGCCCGCCTACCTTTACTACGGCAGGCAGCTGTAGCAAAAATGATTCCAAAACGTCCATCTCGGCATTTACCTCTATGCGTATAGATTGGTAAATTTGAGCCAAGACCTTATTTTCTTTGAATTTTGGTAAAAAAGCGCGTACTGCCTCTTGTAGTGTGCTACCTAAACGAATGGGCGTATGCTGCCTAAAGGCAATAATAGCACGAGCTATAGCACGAGCATTCTTTAATTCACCATAAAGAGAGAAAATGCGAGTAAGAGCTGCCTCGTCATACTCATTGACCACCTGTTGGGCGGTAAGCTCTGACTGCTGATTCATACGCATATCTAATGCCCCCTCAAAACGAGTTGAAAATCCGCGTTCGGCCACATCAAACTGGTGTGAAGAGACTCCGAAATCGCCTAATACACCATCTACCTCAGAAACACCATAGAAGCGCAAGTACTGCTTTAGGTACTTAAAATTCTGATGAATAAGAGTAAAGCGAGGGTCGTCGATAGTATTATTTAGTGCATCAGCATCTTGGTCGAAAGCGTAGAGCCTACCGTTTTCGCCTAACCTATTGAGTATTTCGCGGGAGTGACCGCCGCCACCAAAAGTGACATCGACATAGGTGCCGTCAGGCTTAATAGCCAGACCATCAATGCTCTGCTTTAGCAATACGGGAATGTGATATGATATAGAATCGCTCATTAAAAAAAGAGGGTTAAAAATCATGAGGCAAAAGTACGAAATAAATAATTACTAACAAGGTTTTTTATTTGGAGATTTTTTATTATGAGAGGTTTAAAAACAAAAAAATGAGATTTTTAATGCCCCTCTAAAACTAAAACAATTTGCTATGGAAGATTTTTTTTCATTTGCACAAAATGAAAAAGGATATAGCTGGAATGAAACGTGGTATAGACGAACTTACCACAAAGGGTATAAAAAAGGTCATAGAAAAAGCCCTCGTTATGAGGGCTTTTTAGTATTATCTTTTAAGTACTATCTTTGATAATATTCCTTGAATATAACCATCTAACACCAAACTTTTTTTATCATCGCTAATTTTAAACTTTATAGGATAACTTCTATCATCACTAATAAGAGTTAAGTAAGGATATTCATATTTAAAAGTTCCTTTCCTTGATACTTTCTTTTCCTCATTACGTATTTTTTCAGTAACTGTCAAAAAAAACTCTTTTTTCCAATCAATAACTAATAATGAACAAGTTGCTTCACTATAATTTGTTTCTTCTTTGAAATTCCACATTCCATTTATATCGCTATAATCCACTTTATCCTCATTTTTCGAGCACCCCATAGCGAGCACTGCCATTAGCTGTCTCTTATACACATCTCCGAGCCCACGAGACTAGGCATGATCTCGTA
>OJLB01000390.1_pt1 | contig 20791 bp, 18 predicted proteins | sample 1596861 | NCBI WGS metagenome assembly OJLB01 (sample SAMEA3904681, study PRJEB24821) | metagenome | biome: Builtin; feature: hospital; material: surface | place: USA | collected 2013-06-06
GATCATGCCTAGTCTCGTGGGCTCGGAGATGTGTATAAGAGACAGTTAACTTAGGATTATCCCGCTCTTCCACCGAAGCGAAAAAAGCATCCATATCAATGTGGATAATCTTCCGAGATGTATCGTTAATCAGTGGAAAAATCAGCATGCCCTCCTCCTTTCTCCTGCCATCAATCTCAGTTTACAAGCTTTCACAAAGTCAGCCCATTTTGCTCAAATAAATCTGAAACAGTTTTTTGTTCTTGTAAAAAGTATTTTAAACGTAAGATTCTTCGTCAGCAATTTTTGTATGACATTTTAATTACTTTTATTATAACTTTTTTACCCATTTTTCCAAAATATTTGAAAAGAGTTATGTTTTTCAAATCTATAGTACACATCTGAGACTTTTTACTTTCTGTATTATAAAAGAAAGTCTTTCTTTCTGCCAAAAATGGTTTGTGAAACCGATTACCATATGATATACTTTACTTATAAATGTAACAGTTTATGTTGCTAGAATAAAGAGGAAAATCAAATGGTTGTAAAAACAGTTGTTGAAGCTCAAGATATTTTTGACAAAGCTTGGGAAGGCTTCAAAGGTGAAGACTGGAAAGAGAAAGCAAGTGTTTCTCGCTTCGTTCAAGCTAACTACACACCTTATGATGGAGATGAAAGCTTCTTGGCAGGTCCTACTGAGCGCTCACTCCACATCAAGAAAATCGTAGAAGAAACAAAAGCTCACTACGAAGAAACTCGTTTCCCAATGGACACTCGTCCAGCATCTATCGCTGATATTGACGCTGGTTACATTGACAAGGACAACGAACTGATTTACGGTATCCAAAACGACGAACTCTTCAAATTGAACTTCATGCCAAAAGGCGGTATCCGCATGGCTGAAACTACTTTGAAAGAAAATGGATACGAACCAGATCCTGCTGTTCACGAAATCTTTACTAAATATGTTACTACAGTAAATGACGGTATCTTCCGTGCTTACACTTCTAACATCCGCCGTGCTCGTCACGCCCACACTGTAACTGGTCTTCCAGATGCTTACTCACGCGGACGTATCATCGGTGTTTACGCACGTCTTGCTCTTTATGGAGCTGACTACCTCATGGCTGAAAAAGTTCGCGACTGGAATGGTTTGACTGATATTGACGAAGAAACAATCCGTCTGCGCGAAGAAATCAACCTGCAATACCAAGCACTTGGTGAAGTTGTAAAACTTGGTGACCTTTACGGAGTTGACGTTCGCCGCCCTGCCTTCGACGTTAAAGAAGCTATCCAATGGACTAACATCGCCTTCATGGCTGTCTGCCGTGTCATCAACGGTGCTGCTACTTCTCTCGGACGTGTGCCTATCGTTCTTGACATCTATGCTGAACGTGACTTGGCTCGCGGTACTTACACTGAATCAGAAATCCAAGAATTTGTTGATGATTTCGTTATGAAACTTCGTACAGTGAAGTTTGCTCGTACGAAAGCTTACGACCAACTTTACTCTGGTGACCCAACCTTCATCACTACTTCTATGGCAGGTATGGGTAACGACGGCCGTCACCGTGTTACAAAGATGGACTACCGTTTCCTTAACACACTTGACAACATTGGTAACTCTCCAGAGCCAAACTTGACCGTTCTCTGGACTGACAAACTTCCATACTCATTCCGTCGCTACTGTATGCACATGAGCCATAAGCACTCTTCTATCCAATACGAAGGTGTAACAACTATGGCTAAAGACGGCTACGGTGAAATGAGCTGTATCTCTTGCTGTGTGTCTCCGCTTGACCCTGAAAATGAAGAACAACGCCACAACATCCAATACTTTGGTGCTCGTGTAAACGTGCTGAAAGCCCTTCTGACAGGTCTCAACGGTGGTTACGACGATGTTCATAAAGACTACAAGGTATTTGACATCGAGCCTATCCGTGACGAAGTTCTTGAATTCGAATCAGTTAAAGCGAACTTTGAAAAATCTCTGGACTGGTTGACTGACACTTACGTAGATGCCTTGAACATCATCCACTACATGACTGACAAGTACAACTACGAAGCTGTTCAAATGGCCTTCTTGCCAACTTACCAACGCGCTAACATGGGATTCGGTATCTGTGGATTTGCCAACACTGTTGATACCTTGTCTGCTATCAAGTATGCAACTGTTAAACCAATCCGCGACGAAAATGGCTATATCTACGACTATGAAACAATCGGAGAATACCCACGTTGGGGTGAAGATGATCCTCGCTCTAACGAACTGGCTGAATGGTTGGTAGAAGCTTACACAACTCGTCTGCGCAGCCACAAACTTTACAAGAACGCTGAAGCAACAGTATCACTCTTGACTATCACATCTAACGTTGCTTACTCTAAACAAACTGGTAACTCACCAGTCCATAAAGGAGTGTACCTCAACGAAGATGGTAGCGTGAACTTGTCTAAATTGGAATTCTTCTCACCAGGTGCTAACCCATCTAACAAGGCAAAAGGTGGCTGGTTGCAAAACTTGAACTCTCTTGCTAGCTTGGACTTTAGTTACGCAGCTGACGGTATTTCCCTGACAACTCAAGTATCACCTCGTGCGCTTGGTAAGACACACGACGAACAAGTAGACAACTTGGTAACAATCCTGGATGGCTACTTCGAAAACGGTGGTCAACACGTTAACTTGAACGTTATGGACTTGAAGGATGTTTACGACAAGATTATGTCTGGCGAAGATGTTATCGTTCGTATCTCAGGTTACTGTGTAAATACTAAGTACTTGACTCCAGAGCAAAAGACTGAATTGACTCAACGTGTCTTCCACGAAGTACTCTCTATGGACGATGCTTTGAGCTAATAAACGACTAAGGACTTACAAACCATTTGAAAGAAGATTGGAAATTTCCAATCTTCTTTTTTGTATTTCAGACTTCGAATGACTGCCAACTTGATGATATTTTTCAGAGGCTTTATGGTATAATGGTTCTATTGCTATACTAGGAAAAGGACTGGGGAAATGACAGAGAAAGGTATCAGGGAAGAAGCCAAAGATTTCAATCTGGCGGTAGATGTCATCATGCTGGCTGGGACACTGCTGCTGCAGAGCGGTTCCGAGACTTATCGGGTGGAAGACACCATGATTCGTATCGCTCATTCGCAAGGGATAATCGACTGCAATGCCTTAGCAATGCCAGTGGCTATTTTCTTTTCGATTGAAAATACAAATGTTTCACGGATGAAGCGTAATCTCAAGACCAACTACAATATCGAGAAGGTCTGCGATGTCAATCAGGTCTCCCGTCAGTTGGTAACAGGAGAAATTAGCCTTCAAGAGGCTTTTGATGAGCTGAATCGCCTCAAAGTCAAGGAGCTGCCCTATAACAACAAGCAGCTGATTGCTGCCGCAACGCTCAGTGCTCCCTTCTTCTCCATCATGTTTGGCGGAAATTTCTACGATGCTTTGGGGGCTGCCATTGCTACCTTCTTTGGCTTTGCCTTCTCTTTGTATGTGGACAAATATATCCGCATTCCTTTTGTGACAGCTTTTGCCGGTGCCTTTGTCTTCGGACTGCTGGCTCATATCTGGACGCGTTATTCCGGTTTTAACTCCACAGATGATTTGATTATTGCGGGTTCTGTCATGCCTTTTGTCCCTGGCATTGCTCTGACCAACTCTGTGCGTGACATCATGACCAACCATATCAACTCTGGGATGAGCAAGCTCTTTGAATCGCTCCTCATCACTCTTGCTCTCGGTGCAGGCACTTCTGTTGCCCTCCTTATTATGAAATAAGCCTATGACAATCTTGACATTCTTACTGCAAGCAGTTGCCAGCCTACTGGCTATCATTACCTTTTTAATCGTTCTAAATGTCCAGCGCAGTATGCTGATTCCCGGTGGAGTACTGGGTATGGCTATTTGGCTGCTCTATCTCCTGCTCAAAGGACCGACCAATGTCATTATAGCAACCTTTGTGGCTGCTATCATTGGTTCCTGCGTCAGCCAAATTCTCAGCATCATCTACAAAACGCCCGCTGTTGTTTTTATTTTGGCTATTCTAGCCCCCTTGGTCCCAGGCTACATTTCCTATCGGACGACTGCCTTCTTTGTCACTGGTGACTATAGCCAGGCCATGATTCACGCCACTCTGGTAGTCATTCTAGCTTTGGTCATCTCAATTGGCATGGCCAGCGGCACCGTCGTACTCAAGCTCTACCACTATTTAAAAAAGCGCCAAACCAAACTCACAGCAAACAAACAGTAGAGCCATCTGCTGTTTTTATTTTGGAAAATACATCTTAAGCCTGATTTAGCTGAGATTAGATGTTTTTGTAAGAGTTTTATTCCTAAGTATGGTAAAATAGTCTTCGGAATATACTAGAATAAAAGGATTTAAAGAGGTCTTATAATGACAATCGGAATCGACAAAATCGGTTTTGCGACCAGTAATTATGTCTTAAAATTAAATGATTTAGCTGCAGCCCGTGAGACTGACCCAGAAAAGCTTAGCAAGGGACTCTTGCTCAAGGAACTAAGCATTGCTCCTCTAACTGAGGATATTGTTACTTTGGGAGCCGCGGCAGCAGACCCCATCCTGACAACAGAGGACAAAGAAAAGATTGATATGGTCATCGTGGCTACTGAGTCAGGGATCGACCAGAGCAAGGCGGCAGCCGTTTTTGTCCACGGCCTTTTGGGTATCCAGCCTTTTGCCCGCAGCTTTGAAATCAAGGAAGCCTGCTATGGAGCAACTGCTGCACTGGACTATGCCAAGCTCCATATCGAAAAACATCCAGACAGCAAAGTTTTGGTGTTAGCTAGCGACATTGCCAAGTACGGCATTAACACACCTGGCGAGCCAACACAGGGAGCCGGAGCCATTTCTATGCTGATTAGCGGCAATCCTCGTATCCTCGCTTTCAATGATGATAATGTAGCTCAGACGCGCGATATCATGGATTTTTGGCGCCCAAATTACTCGACAACCCCTTATGTCAACGGCCTCTATTCAACCCAGCAATATCTGGATAGCTTAAAGACAACTTGGATGGAGTACCAGAAGCGCCACAAGCTAGCTCTCAAAGATTTTGCGGCCTACTGCTTCCACTTGCCCTATCCAAAACTTGCCCTTAAAGGCCTCAATAAAATCATGGATAAAAGCCTGCCTCAAGAGCAGCAAGATCAGCTTAGAAAGAACTTTGAAGCCTCTATTCTCTACAGCCAAAAGGTTGGAAATATCTATACAGGCTCCCTCTTCCTAGGTCTTCTGTCTCTTTTAGAAAACTCTGACAACCTCAAGGCTGGCGATCGAATTGCTCTCTTTGGCTATGGCAGCGGAGCTGTCTCTGAAATCTTTAGTGCCAATTTGGTAGAAGGCTATGAAAAGCATCTATCCAAGACACGCCTAGAGGAATTAGACCAGCGTCAGGCTCTTTCCATCCCGGATTACGAGCGCATCTTTTTTGAAGAAGCTGAGCTGGATGCGGAAGGCAATGCCAGCTTCTCTGGCTATGAGGAACAAAGCTTTGCTCTGGCGGAAATTGCAGAGCACCAGCGTAAGTACATCAAAGTTGAGAAATCATCATGAAAGTAAACTGGACTGGATTTTCCAAAAAAACTCCTGCTGAACGGCTGCAGATGCTGAAAGAAAAGGGACTTTTACAAGATGAACATTGGCAGCTGCTAGACAGTCAGCAGACTTTGCCTCTGGAAACAGCCAACCAGATGAGTGAAAATGTACTGGCCACTCTAGCCTTGCCCTACTCTCTAGTGCCAGACTTTTTGGTGGATGGCAAAAGCTATCAAGTTCCTTTTGTGACAGAAGAGCCATCTGTTGTAGCAGCGGCTAGCTTTGCGGCTAAGATTATCAAACGTTCAGGCGGATTTGAGACCGAGGTTTACAAACGCCAGATGATTGGGCAGATTGCCCTCTATCAGGTTGAAAAGGTCGACCAAGCTATCAAAGATGTTCTCAGGAAAAAGAAAGAGTTGCTGGAGCAGGCCAACCAAGCCTATCCATCGATTGTTGCCCGTGGCGGTGGAGCTAGAGATTTCTGGCTGGAGCAAAAGGATGACTTCCTCATTTTCTATCTATCTGTGGATACGCAGGAAGCTATGGGAGCCAATATGCTCAACACCATGCTGGAGGCCCTCACCCTTTCTCTGGAAGAGCTGACTGGCGGTAAGAGCCTGATGGCTATCCTGTCAAACTATGCAACAGATAGCCTAGTAACAGCCCGCTGTGTCATCGACTATCGTTTTCTCAGTCGGGATAAGGCCGAGGCGGAACTTCTTGCGGATAAAATGCAACTAGCCAGTAAATTAGCAAAGGTCGACCCTTACCGGGCAGCTACCCACAATAAAGGTATCTTTAATGGTATTGGTGCTTTGGTGCTGGCTACTGGAAATGACTGGAGGGCTATAGAAGCTGGCGCTCATGCCTATGCCAGCCGAGAAGGAAGCTACCGCGGCCTCTCTACTTGGACGGCAGACCCAGACAAACGCCAGCTTCACGGTCAGATGACCCTGCCCATGCCCATTGCAACTAAGGGGGGCTCCATCGGCCTCAATCCCACAGTGACAGCCAGCTTTGACTTGCTAGGGCAGCCTCAGGCCAGGGACTTGGCATCCCTCATCGTATCGGTTGGATTGGCACAAAATTTCGCTGCCCTCAAAGCCCTGGTCAGCACTGGTATCCAAGCCGGACACATGAAATTGCAAGCCAAATCTTTAGCATTACAAGCTGGAGCCCAGGGTGAAGAAATTGCTGCTGTAGCCAATCGCTTAACAGCCATGAAGACTTTCAACCTCGCTACTGCTCAGGAAATTCTAGCTGATTTACGAAAACAGGACAAGTAAAAAGGCCTTAATGGCCTTTTTTTATGTCTTTATGCTATTTATTGAATCTGTTCCTGAGCTTCTTTTAGCCGACCGTAGAGTAGATAAGGTACACTCTTTAATTCTTGCAAGTTTCGGCAAGATAGGGCGCACATGATAAGCCGCAAATCCGATTTCCAGCCTTCTACAATATCAATAACCTCTTCCACTGAGTGATTTTCCACCAAGTCCAACATGGCGCGAGAAAGGCCAACCGACTTGGCTCCTAAGACCAGAGCTTTGATTATGTCTAAAGGATGGCGGACACCTCCACTAGCCAAGAGTTCGACCTCATCACGAAGTGGCTGAAGAGCTAGCAGACTTTGCAGAGTAGATTGACCCCAATCATTAAGGTAGTCACGATTGCCACCCCGCTGATTTTCAATATAGGCAAAGCTAGTGCCACCCCGGCCGGAAATATCAAAAGTCTGAATTCCAAAGAAGCGCGCTTCTTCGACAGTAGAGCGATCCATGCCAAAGCCAACTTCTTTAAGAATTAGAGGGACTTCTAATCGCTGACTATAATCTGCCAAGTACTGGCGCCAAGAACGAAACTCCCGCTCGCCCTCTGGCATTAGCAATTCCTGCATGAGATTGACATGGACCTGCAAAAAGAGGGGATGCAAATCAGCTACTGCCTGCTGAGCGGCTTGAAAAGGCTTGTCCAAGCCGATATTGGTAGCCAGCAATAAATTAGGCCGACCAGCCGCCACCCGATAGGAAGGATCAGAAGGATTCTTCAAGGCCGCGCTGTAAGAGCCAGTTACAAAAAGAAGGCCGCAACTTTCAGCTACTTGAGCCAGCTTTTCATTGATTTGGCCGCCTTTTTGGCTGCCGCCAGTCATGGCATTGATATAAAAAGGAAAGTCCCAATCACGGCCAGCAAAGTGAGTAGATAGGTCAATCTCTGCCAAATCGTACTTGGGCAAAGAGCGATGAACCAGTTCCATTTCATCAAAACTGTTGTAACCCGGACGCTGCTCTAAGGCGTATTTGATATGGTCATCCTTACGATTCTGGCTCATCATGGCCCATCCTTTCTCTGTATAATAACTCAATGCCAGCTTCTTGCCAAGCTTGAATCAATTGCTTGCTAGATGCAGCATCAAAGCTGAGAGCAATCCCGCAGTCGCCACCGCCAGCACCACTGCTCTTAGCCACACAGTTCAGTCCCTCTGCCGCTTCTTTTAAGACTTTCAGCCTGTCTGTATAAATAGCTGGACTGAGTGTTTCTAATAGCTGACTAGCCTTTTCCATACTAGACTGAATAGCGAACTTCTCTCCTGCTAATAAAGCTCTCTCCAAAGCATCAACCTGCGTCCTACTGCCTGTCAAAAAGGACTCTGAAATAGCTGACTTGACCTGATTAACCAAGTCCTTGGAAATCGCCGGCTGCTTGGTCCAGCCAACTAGAAAATCCATGGCTAAGCAAGGCTTAATACTGCGAATTTCAAAGCCCCAATCCTCTGCTAGCAATTGCTGTAAATCAACTTTGTCCATACGCTTGCGGACCAGCTCTCTATCAAAAGACCGGTAGTAAATCAGATCTTCATAAGCAATGCAGGCTAGATCTCCCATAGAGCCATTGTCTCCGCACTTGAGGAGAACGTAGGAAGCCAGCTTAAAGAGTGGCTCTGGCTCTAAGTCCAGCTCATAAAGCGCCGCCATGGCCTTGAGAGTCAGAATAACAACACTACCGCTGGAGCCAATCCCGAACTTCTTGCCATCTTTTTCCATCTTCCCGCAAATCTTCAAAGAAAAAGGCTGAAGTTGGCAGCCTAAGGTCAGCAAATAAGTGTTCATAACCCCTACCGTCTCCTGAATCAAGGCATAATCAGGGTCTGGCTCTAGGTTAGCACTATGATTAAACATATCTGATGTCAAGCGATAGGCAGAGGCTGCCTGGATTTCTCCCGTCATATAGATGGGAATGGCCTTGATAATGGCCGGCTGGCCGGCCGTCAGCACTGCATATTCACCCGCCAGATAAAGCTTGCCGCAGGTTTGAACTCTTGCACTAGTCTTCATCTGACAAGTCCTTTGTTTTGGAGACGATAAGCCGGTAGTCCTTCTCAAAAATAGCAACCAGATGGTCTAGGTCTTCCTCCAGGCAGAGCACCTTAACATTGGGCCCCGCGTCCATGGTAAAGTAGCAACGCTCGCCCTGCTCCCGTAGCTTTCTGACAGCATCCATAGCCTGGTAAGACTCCTCTGTCAGATAAGAAAACGGCGGATAAGCTTTTTCTGTTGTAGCATGCATTCGAAGAGCATTTTCTTCCGTCAGCTGACCCACCTTGGTGAAATCATTGTCCTGCAAATAGCCTAGCATGGCCTGATAATCCAAGGCAGACTGGGCAATCCAATCTGGGAAAATCGTGGAAGTTTTAGCACAGAGCTCCATACCGTCGCGGCTGGAAATGGGCTTTTTCTCATCGTGCAAAACCAGCATAATCATGGCTAGTTTCAAATCCGTCTTGACTGGATAAATGGCCCCACTGTCCTTATCCCAGGCCGCTAGCGGACCAAAGAAAGACCGAGCTGATGACCCTGAAGCAAACTTGGCTAGCTGAGCCAGCTCTTGCGTCTGATAGCCCGTCTGAAAATAAGCATTGCAGGCTTTGACTAGGGCAGATAGGCCGCTGGAGCTGGAGGATAGACCAGCTGCTGTTGGCATATTATTGCTGGTATCAACACGGACAAAACCATCTTCTGGAGAGCGGAAACGGTCAATAATCTTACTGATTTTGGCATGTTCTGCTGGGCTTTGCAGCTGACCGTCAATATAAAACTCATCTTCAGTCGCTGTATCCGGCAAAGGACTCAGCTGCGTCTCAGTATACATATTTTCCAGTGTCAGCGAGATACTGCTGGTAGACGGAATCATCTTTTCTGCATCTTTCTTCCCCCAATATTTGACAATTGCAATATTGGCATAGGATTTGACACTTACAGACTTTCGATCCATGTGTTAATGACCCCTTTCTCTCTCAATAAGGCGGCTAAGGCCTCCGCCTGATTTCTTTCTCCTACAAGAGCAATGACACAGCCGCCCAGACCGCCGCCGCTCATTTTAGCTCCCAAAGCTCCGTTTTCAAGAGCTGCCGATACTAGCTCATCCGCTTTCTGGCAAGACACTCCTAACTTGGCTAGCTTCTCATGAGCCTTGGTCATAGCTTGTCCCATCGTCATCAGGTCCTTGATAGAAATAGCCTTCTCAAGGATTTTCGTTAAATTCCCCAATTCCTGCAGCAAAGGCAGAGCTTTTTGACCCTGACTTTCTACAGCACGGATAGCTTCGCGGGTATGACCGTGAATGCCCGTATCTGCAATCACTAAAAAGGCATCCAGATCCAGCTCTATTTCACTGAAACCGAAATTGCGGATAAACTTAATAGCTACATCGCTAAGGCAGGTCTTGGCATCAAGGCCGCTGGGATTCATATGGGCAATCATCTCTGCCCGATTGGCTAGAATCTCCAGTGTTTGGTCATCCAGTTCTTCCTCAAAGTAGTCAAAGACCGCCCGAATAGCTGCAATACTAACCGCGGCTGAAGACCCCATTCCCCTCTTCTCAGGGACCATGGACTCCACCTGACAGCAAATCTTAGCCCCTTGCCGACCGAGATGTTCTAGACAGGCAAAAACAGCCATAGACAGTGTATCCTCAGCGTAGAGGGTCCAGGCCCGCTCAGACGGAAAGACCTGACAGGTCACTTCAATGCGATTAAGAGGCAGGGAAATGGCCGGATAGCCATAGACCACCGAATGCTCTCCCATTAAAATAATTTTACTATGTGCCTTGCCGACACCGATTTCTTTTGTCATATTCTTCTCTTGTCTGTAGATTCTCTCTATCTTATTTTAATATACTTTGGCAAAAAAAGCGATTTTTATTAAGAGAAAATCACTGGGGCTAGAGACCGATATTTATATAGGCAGACATGATAAAACTCCGGGGCATGCAGCCGGAGTCTTTTAAAGTTCTATTCTTATCAGGTCCATCAGCTGGTTACGATCCAAGATCCATTGAGCCCGCTCGTCTTTTTCATAGGTCCGGTTGGACAAAAAAATAGCCGCCTTTTGCTCTTTACGATTATACATGATAAAGGTGCCCGTGTAGCCAGTGTGGTCCAGCCAGCTGCCCTCCAGATTCCAGGCTAAACTTCGTCTTTTGCCTGGCTCCTTAGAAAAATTCTGGGTCAGATGGTCCGCAAAGTCATCCTGCAGATAATGCTCCAGAAAAACTTCTAAATCCCTTAGGGTTGAAAACAAGCCAGCACTGCCAGCATGGATGCCTAGAACACGCGCCTTAGGGTCATGAACCTGACCATCCTGGACACCGCGAACGGTCAGCACAGCTCCTGGAACTGGTCCAAAACCTGTCTCAGTCAAACCCCAAGGCTGGAAAATCTGACTTTGAAAAATCTGATCCAAGGACTGACCGTAGATCTCTTCCAACATAAAGCCCAAGAGCAGAAAATTCACATCCGTATAGCGGAAGGTCTTATCTTCAAGCACCGTCAAATGATTGAGTGCTTCTTTCAACTCGGGAGCTGTCAGCTGATCACGATTGGGAATAAAGGGATCCAGCCCAGATGTGTGGGTCAAGAGCTGACGCAAGGTCACATCTTCTCGATGAAAGGCCGGATAATAGTGCTGCAAGGGCAAATCCAGCTCCAGCTTGCCCTGCTCATACAAAAAGGCTGCCAGAGTGCCAACTCCGACCACTTTGCTGACGCTAGCCAAGTCATAGACCAAACCCGCTTGAGTGGGCTTTCCTTCTTGCGGATCTGCCAGACCAAAGTAGAATTCCTGCCACCAGCCAGCTTGATACAAGGCCAGACTAGCACCGGGATAGATACCGTCTTTCAGCTGTTCTTGGATTTTACTGATGATTTTTTCTAGAGTCATGCTTCAAACCACAATTCAATCTTGCTAGAATCCTGACTCAGCAGGAACTTATCCGACTTGGGTACAAAGACCCCCTGCCCTTCAAAGACAGGACGCAGAGAAGCTGTTTCTAAACGATTGACCTGAGCTTTGAGCATGGTCAAATCCCAAGTTAGGGCATTGTCTGCCTGCAAGTCTTGTCCCTCTGCTTCTGTAAAGGTCAGGAAATCCAGCACATTTTCAATCTTGCTGTAAAATTCTTGGGCTGCATTGGCATCAGGCACACGAATTTCTACTGTCTCTATCTCAAATTGGCTAAGACCGATAAAGTCCTCTTGCTTTTCAAAGTCAGTCGCCGCTGTGACCTCTTGTAGATTTGCTCTATTATCTTCAGCGTGCAGGAGAACTAAGTCACCCTCTGGTGACAGAGCTTCAAAAGCATAGCCTTTCTCTCCTTGATACAGCTTTGTCCAAGCAGGCTTTTGAGCCAATAGAGACTCGATTTCTTTAGCATCTGCAACCTTAACAACGATTCTGGCTAATTTTTTAGGACCTTTGACTCGCCGCGACCGCATACTGGGCGATTCTTCCAGCTGCAGTTTCTCAGTCTTGGTCTGATCTCCCAAGGATAGAAAAGCAGCTTCCTCTAAAAGAGCCTTCATGCCCAGCTGATTTACAAAAAACTCTTGATTTAAATGACGATTATTGATCTTTAATACAGGGATAATTCTAATAATATGATTCGCGCTCATAATTCCTCCAAACCATTTTATTGTAATGGATTTTCATCTTTTTGACAAGAAATTATACGCAAATAAACAATTTTTAAAACAAGAAGGACTTGGATTTATTGGTAAACGGTCTGAGCAATGACCAAACCTCTAGCGGACTCAAACTCGTACTGCAGATAGGACTGGTAGGTACCAGGCGCGATAATACCACGAATATCCAGAATATCTGTCCCAGCCTGCCCAATAATCGAATCTGCTAGCAGGCAACAGTTGGTCGACAGGACAAAATAAGTCTTGAAACGACTGGTTTTAAACTTATATAGCTGCGCTCCTAGTTCATGCTTCAACTTGTAGGAGTATGTTGGCTGGCCATTTTTCAGTTCCGCTGGCGGCTCCCATTCTACCAACAGCTGATCAATTTCAGCCAGGCGCTTCTCAACCGCCTCTTTCTCCTTATCTGTCAAAGCCAGAGAATAACCAAAGAGTGTTTTCTTGCTTTCTTTTTTGCAAAGCTCAATATAAGCGTCTTTAGGAACCTTGAAGAGGACACCGTCTCCAATCATGCCCTTACATCGCTCAGAAAAAACATCATAGCTGCCATAAGAAATCACTTGTCCCTGATAACAAATATCTACATGACCAATGCCCCCTAATAAACTTGTCTTTGAAGTATGGACCAAGACCTCCAAGTCCGCCTTTTTCTCTCTATTCTTAACAAGACTATAAACATTTTTACGATCAGAAGCTGCATCTCCCTGAATCAGTCGATTAAAGTGTTCCAGATTTTCTACCGGAATAAAGGCTGCAAAAATAATAGGGAGGTTAATACGAATTTGCCTACGCAGCCGATGTTTTTCACGGTCATTATCAAAAAAGAGGCCATCCCGGATATTGGACATTCCCAGCATCATCAAATAGATTCCCAAAATCAAAAACTGCAAGTGTCCGTCAGTCGCAGGCGAAAGAATACTGGTCAGCCCAATTCCACCATAGAGAACGGTATCAAATAGATAGCGCAAGCCGCCCTTGACATGATTTTGCCGATAAAGGAGATAGGTCACTCCGTAAATACCGGCAGTCAAGAGCTGGTAGCTACCCAAACTGATAATCACAATATTGACAGGCACATCACTGATTCGGTTGAGCCAGCTGATACCCATAGCGACTGCAATCTGAAGCAGACTATGCCAGACAGCCCCTTCTTTCTTATGCGTAAAAACATGAAGAACAATATTTACCAAGCCAACAACTGTCAGATAAAGCGAAATAAAATCGAAGGCCAGCTTGGTAAATCTGAAGCCATTGACAATGATAATCAGGCCAAAAACAAGGGCTAAAAAACCAAAGAGTAAGGTTCTGCGGCCACTGATCTTATGATATTTTGATACTTGCATCTCCATCTTTACCTTCTCTATCGTTCGAAAAAAGAGTTGGGGAAATCCCCCAACTCTGATCTTATGTGCTTATCCGTAGATTGTTTTAAACAAGAGGACTGCTGTGATACCTGCAAGAATCGGTGCCACAACTGGAACCCAAGAATACCACCATTTTGAATCACCCTTGTGTTTGCCCAAAACAGATTCTGGCAGGATGAAGTGGAGGATACGAGGTCCTAGGTCACGAGCTGGGTTCAGCCCAGGTCCAGTAGGGCCTCCCAGAGAGGTTACCAAAGCCATTACTAAGAAACCAAGTGCCAAGTGAGCGACTGAAAGACCAGCTGCAGTATGCGGAGCCACTTGTGCTTTCACTGCTGCATCTGTCAACTGCTGACCAGATTGCTCAATAAATGGTTTCAAATATTGTAACGCTTCTGCTCCAAAGAAGTTCTTAGTCAAGCCTAGAGCAGCAAAGAAAAGAACAAAAGAACCAACAAATTCATTGATAAAACCATTGAACAAGGCAGCTTTACGTGATTCAGGTGTGCCATGGTCTAGGCTAGAGATAGTAGAGAAAGTACCTAAGATATTGTTAGGATTTTCTGTTTTCAGATAGTAAGGACGGTGGGTCGCAACGACCAAGGCCTGTCCGAAGATAGCTCCCAAAATCTGCGCTGCAATGTATGGTGCAACCTGTGCCCAAGGGAAATAACCGCTGACAGCAAGTCCCAAAGTAAAGGCAGGGTTGATATGGTTACCGGACACATTACCAAACATCAAAGCTGGAATCATAACCCCCATGCCGTATCCGACAGCGATGACTAACCAACCGCTCTGATGTCCCTTAGTTCCTTTTAATTCAACGTTGGCAACAGCTCCGTTCCCCAAGACAATGAGGATAGCTGTTCCTAAAAATTCTGTGGCGTATTTAACGACCCATTCGAAATCCATTTAGTGATACTCCTTAAATATTTTTTAGACAAAGTCTATTTTATCAAGTATAATGGATAATGTAAAGGTCATTTTTTATAAAAATAAGAAAAAGAGGGAAGAATATGCGTTTTAATCAGTATAGTTATGCAAAAACGAAACGGGAGAATATGTTGATAGAATTAGCTGAATTAGGCTTTTTTTATGACAGCAATCGCTCTGATAAGGAAAATCTTGAAGATTTTCTCCGCACTAGCTTTTTCACTTATAAAAATACAGAATATCCCTTGAAATCCTGGGTTGCTGACAGCCAAAAAGATCTGCTGAGCTTTTTCCAGTCTGACAGAGAACTGACGGCGTCTGTTTTTTACACTGTGGCCTTTCAGCTGCTTGAGTTCTCGCCCTTTATTGATTTTACAGATGTTGAGGCCTTTCGCAAAGAAACGGGCTTTCCCATTACATTTGGAGACTTGTTGGAAAATCTCTACCAGCTGCTCAACACTCGGACAAAAAATGGTAACCTCTTAGTTGATAAACTAATCAGTGAGGGATTGATTCCTGAGGACAATACCCACCACTACTTCAATGGCAAGAGCTTGGCAACCTTCTCCAGCCATGATGCCATCCGAGAGGTAGTTTACGTGGAATCACGCGTGGATACTGATCAAGACGGTCGTCCGGACCTCATCAAAGTCAGCATCATCCGCCCCCGCTATCAAGGACAAATTCCTGCTGTCATGACCGCTTCTCCTTATCATCAAGGAACCAATGACCCCGCAAGCGATAAGGCTCTCCATGATATGAATGTGGACTTAGCAAAAAAAGAGCCTCATCAAATCACAGTACAAGATCCTGAGCTCAAATTGCTCCAACTGGATTCGCTAGCTCCTGTCCAAGAAGTCTCTGAAGCCGAGGAAAAATTGGGTCATATCGGCACCTACACGCTCAATGATTACTTGCTGCCCTGCGGCTTTGCCAATCTCTATGTGTCTGGCGTGGGAACCAAGGACTCTGAAGGGCTGATGACCAGCGGAGACTATCAGCAGATCGAGGCTTATAAGAACGTTATTGACTGGCTCAACGGCCGCTGCCGAGCCTTCACCGACCACACTCGCCAGCGGGAAATCAAGGCTACTTGGTCCAACGGAAAAGTGGCTACGACCGGCATCTCCTATCTGGGCACCATGTCCAACGGACTGGCTACGACTGGCGTAGACGGGTTGGAAGTCATTATCGCAGAAGCTGGGATTTCTTCTTGGTACAACTACTACCGCGAAAACGGCCTTATCACAAGTCCTGGCGGCTATCCAGGAGAGGATTTTGAATCCTTGACCGAACTGACCTACTCCCGCAATCTGAGGGCTGGTGACTACCTGCGCAACAACGACGCTTATCAGCGAAGCTTAGAGCAGCAGCGCAAAGACCTAGACCGGCAAACCGGAGATTACAATCAATTTTGGCATGACCGCAACTACCTGCTCCACGCGGATAAGGTCAAAGCTGAAGTCGTCTTCACCCATGGCTCTCAAGACTGGAATGTCAAGCCTCTCCATGTCTATAATATGTTTCGGGCCTTACCGCCCCACATCAAAAAGCATCTCTTCTTCCATAACGGTGCCCATGTTTACATGAACAACTGGCAGTCCATCGACTTCCGTGAGTCTATCAATGCTCTGCTGAGCAAGAAACTGCTAGGATGTGAATCAGACTTCGAACTGCCAGCAGTCATTTGGCAGGACAACAGTCAAGCTCAAAGTTGGCTGACCTTGGAAGACTTCGGTGGACAAGAGCAGAAACTTCAGCTCCAACTAGGCCAAGACTGCCAATCTATCCAAAATCAATATTCAGAAGAAGACTATAATCGTTTTGCCAAAAACTACCAAAGCTTTAAGACTGAGCTCTTTGACGGTAAGGTCAACCAGATTACTCTGGACTGGAATTTGGAAAAGGACCTCTTTCTCAACGGAGCGACCCAGGTCAATCTTCGCCTCAAATCCAGCACCGATAAGGGACTGCTTTCTGCTCAATTGCTGGACTTCGGACCATCTAAGCGCCTCACACCGATTCCTACGCCTATTGAACCTAGAGTCATGGACAACGGCCGCTACTATATGCTTGACAATCTGGTTGAACTCCCCCATACTGAAACGCCCCATCGTGTCATCACCAAAGGCTTCATCAACCTGCAAAACCGAACTAACCTACTGACTGTTGAAGAAGTCACTCCTGGCCAATGGCTGGAATTTTCCTTTGAACTGCAACCAACTATCTATAAGATGAAAAAAGGCGACCAACTGCGCCTCGTCCTCTACACTACAGACTTTGAGCATACCGTTCGTGATAAGACTGACTATCAGCTGACGGTAGATTTGGAGCAATCTAGTTTGGATTTGCCAACCATGACATCACATTAATAAAAGAAAAAGACGCTGAAATTCAGCGCTTCAGATTGAAGACAAAGTCCTAAGAACAGAAGTTTCTAAGGGCTTTTCTTTTATTGTAGATTGAGATATTCCTCTGCATATTTTTTATAATCTGGCTTTTCCTTGCGGTTCATAGCAAAGAGCATACTGCCTGTGAGATAGTCATCGTCTGAGTCAGGAATTAGCATAATAGCAATGTTTTTATCTTTCTCAGGAAAGACGATAGAAAATGTTCCGCCATTATCTTTCCGAGTCAGGCCGTAATAACTCACTCCATTCTTAAAACCAACTGCATTTTGAGTATACTCATACTCTTCTTCGTTGACAATAATGGTCTTGTCCTTTATTTCAATGGTCTTTTGCTCACCGCTAGCATCCTGTACATTCCATTTTCCCTGAATTTTGGGGCTGCCGCTGCAGCCAATTAGGATAAAAAGGGATGAGAGTACCACCAACAGCAAACCTCTTATCTTCTTGTTTTTCAAGTTGTCTTCTCCTTGGTATATAGATTCATGACCATTCTACTATAAATGCTAAATTTTTGTCAAACCTCTTAGAAATCTTCTTCTTGCCACTTTTCCAAAAAATGATATAATTTGAAGAGTGAAGATTACCAAGGGCTCAGCCCTTGCGAGAGAAAGGAAAGAAAATCTTATGATGAACATGCAAAGCATGATGAAGCAAGCACAAAAACTTCAAAAACAAATGGAAAAAGGACAGGCAGAACTGGCTGCAACAGAATTTACCGGCAAATCAGCTCAAGACTTAGTCGTTGCTAAACTGACTGGCGATAAAAAGGTAGTCAGCATTGACTTCAATCCAGCCGTTGTGGATCCTGAAGATTTGGAAACTCTGTCAGAGATGACTGCACAGGCCCTGAATCACGCGCTGGCTCAGATTGATGATGCCACTCAGAAGAAAATGGGCGCTTTCGCAGGCAAATTGCCTTTTTAAGCAAGATAAATAACCTTACCTCTTGACTAAACATAAGTCAAGCAATACTCGAACCAGCAAAAAAGACTGAAGAATCTCAGTCTTTTTTGATTTATAGTCGTTCCCTCACCAGTCCACTACACAAAATTAAGCAAATCCGCTGCCTTACTCATCAAAAGCAGGGCATAGTCAGGTTTGTTTTGCAGCTCCTTGATGGAGCTCTGAACCAGCTCTAAATCATCAGTTATCATGCCATCAACACCCAAGCGGAAGGATTTACCGATACTGTCTGCATCATTGATGGTCCAGTCATAAAGCTTCTTATCCGTCGTCCATAGCTTATCGACAAAGTTTTCATCAAGAGTCGAGTACTCCATCGTATAGCCGGAAGCCTGTGTTCGTGGGAAAATAGTATTGTAGGGCAGGATAAAGAAGGTCGGTATGCTCTTATCATACCGGACTGTCTTGTCAATAACCTGATAATCCAAAGACTGAATCTGATGGCCATAAATCTTGATATTGGATCCGTATTGGCTCAGGAAACGGTCCATCATATCAGCTGAGTCCAAGTTGCTTGTCTTGATTTCTATCAAGAGTCTCTGACCCATTTGATTGGCTCGTTTGAGATAAGCATCAAAACTGGAAATTTTGGCAGTGTGTCCATTTTCTGAAATATCTAAAGCCGTCAGCTCTTGCAGAGTCAGCTCTTGCGGTCTGGCATCAACGCCAGCCAAGGCTTTTAGATTGGCATCGTGCATCATGACAAACTGACCATCCTTAGTCTCCTGAACATCCATTTCGATATAGTCTGGCTTGAGCAGGGCGGTTTTCTCTAGCGACTCAACTGTATTCTGGACACCATTTCCCTGCGAAACCCCACGATGCGAGATGGTCAGAGGGACATTTTCCAAGGGCAGATTGAGATAGACAAAGCCTTCAAGGGCAAAGACAGAGCTAGTGACCAAAAGGATAAACCAGCGCATGATAGGCAGGCCTTTCCTGTAGCGGTATTCAGACAGCTTACTGTCTGTCAGAAAAGCCACAAACTTAATCAGAAAGTAGGCTACCATGAAGTAATAAGCCAGCTTTATGAGGCAGTAATTGACAACCGCTGCTGTCAAGGCTATCTGATTGGACTGGCCATCCGCATACTGCTGCAACACTAAAATCGGAATGCTGCTTAAAAGAAAGAAGAGAAAGCTCTTGGCCAGTATCCAAAAGAGCTGCCAAGTATAGCGAATCAAGTGCCCCTTGGTCTTCTCCAAACTATACCGAATCGCATCACGTAGGCGGAAATGCTCAAAAAAGAGCTTGGGCAGGGCAAACATTAGTCGGACAGCTATCAAAAAAAGCAGAAAACCTAAAGCATAGATTGATAATTTCATCCATAAGGCCGTCTTGAGATAGGTCACGATAAATTCTGGAATCAGAATTTTATTCAAGTAGTAGATTTTGAGAATTTGCCGCAGAAAGGGAAAGATGAAGCCCATATACAGTGCAATAAAGAGGATCTTACTGGGCCGGGCGTAGCGAATCAGCGAGCCGCTGTCTTTGAAACTTTTCTTAATGAACTGAAAGGCGCTTCGTTCTTCCTCGTCCAGAAGATTGCGGAGCCCCATAAATATCAGTCCAATCTGAAAATAAGCGACAAAGAGATTGGCCGCAAAAAGCGCTAGAAAGGCCAAGCCAACCCAGACATTTGAAGTCAGAACCTTCAGGGCATTCGTATAAGATAAGAAGAGGTAGCCTGTCTGCTTGAGCAGAGTCTCTGCTGCAAAGGAGTTGAAAGGCACCCAGGCCAGCTCCATGAGCATAAAGACTGTGAAAAAGAGCAACAAAATTTTATCAAGATTGCGATAGAGACGTAAAAGTCCCAGTCTTTGTGATTTCATTTTCCTCCTTTATATTGTGAACGATACAAAACTTGCTAAAAAGCAATTCTTATTTAAAACAAGGTTGAGACAGATGTCCCAACCTTATTTTTATTTTCCAAATAAACGTGCCCAGAAGCCCTTGCTTTCCTGCTCCTGCACCTTTTCCTTGGCTTCATCCAACTCCAACAGCAAGGTTTCACGCTCATTCATAGCCTTAGCTGTTAGCTGCTGCTGCTGGTCCAACTGCTTGTCCTTTTCAGCAATCTGGACATCCTTGATACGCAGCTGCTCATCTTTCTTAGCTAACTGGCTGTCCTTGGCTTTAAGCTGTTCATAGAGACGCACAATCTCAGCATTTTTTTCGTCCACCAAGATTACCATCAGCTCGCGTTGCTTCACATCCTCGCTAACCGGTTCATCTTCAAAAATAGTTTTCTTATAAATCTCTTCCAGCTTAATCAAGCCGCTGCGGGTCACCACCGTGACTCCTTTTTCATTCTTTTCCGTATCTTCTGGCGGCAGTGCCTTGACACGATTGTTAATCGCCTGGCGGCTAACTCCAAGAATCTCGGCTAACTCGCTGACTGTCTTTTCAATTGCCATAATTTCCTCAAAAACTTTTTCTAGTTTGTAGATACCTAAATCTTATCATATCAAGCCTTAACTGTCAAATTTCACAATATTTTTTGAGCCTGACTCCTATCTTTTCAACCCCTTTTTGTGATACAATGACTGTCTCTTATACACATCTCCGAGCCCACGAGACTAGGCATGATCTCGT
>OJLB01000392.1_pt1 | contig 20638 bp, 13 predicted proteins | sample 1596861 | NCBI WGS metagenome assembly OJLB01 (sample SAMEA3904681, study PRJEB24821) | metagenome | biome: Builtin; feature: hospital; material: surface | place: USA | collected 2013-06-06
ACGAGATCATGCCTAGTCTCGTGGGCTCGGAGATGTGTATAAGAGACAGCTTATCCTCCCCACAATTCGCGTCTGCTAGTGCTTCTATCCCAGATCATATATACACCAGTACCCTAATGATATTTTTTTCTTTCTAATCGTGTCATTAAGAACTGCTTTAGCTGCATCGTCTCCTCTGTCTTCCTACATTTCTTCAGTGTCTTCCGCTTCTTTCTTTGTGTTGGCTTTCGATCATATCATCGTTTTCCCTACGCTCCCTCTCCTAGCTCTTCTTCCCATCACGTCGACATCGTCACACATTCTGGTGAGTCGGTTGCTACTTGCTCTTGTCCAACGCAGTGATGTCCTGTCGTTCCATCCAAATCCGATGCCGGCGATGTGCACTCGTAAAACTAATGTGCCACTTCCCGTTCGCTTGTTTACGGCATTGTCCCATTCTTAAATTTATAATCAATTGGTTTATGGTAGCGACGGCCCCAATAATACTCTTTACAATCGTGTCCGCCTGTCCAGACGGGTCAAAATCCAGCACTCTATTCTCATGTGCTGGCGTGGTCTGTGCGGCATATAACAAACCTGTGTTTATCCGCGCTGTTGTCGCATTTTTCGTGTCTTGCAAATGTTGATGTGGCCAAGTAGTACGTCACAATCCCGTATATACAAGCTCTATGCCTTATTCGCTTACAAGTATCGTGCCGTTCCTGAACGTTGGCGTTGCGTTTCGTCAGTTTCTACACTTTCCTCCTCAACCTCGTAGCTCCTTCGTTTGCTTGCCATGCAGCTGAGCGATTGGCTGCGTTTCAAGTTTATTTTTTTTCCCTGCAGCTTTCTATGTTGGTTATTCGGCTGAGGACTATTTCATCCGAAACGTTTTCCACATGTCCCATCTTTATGTCTTGGACGCTGCCATCCTGCACTTGCAGCCCATGCCGTTGCCTGCATTCTGCTTCAATTGTCTCCGCATCGTCTCGTTCAATCGTAGTTTGTGCTGAATATGTAGAGCAGTATCAGCTGATTTGTTTACTCTGTGTAATCCTACATGTCCTTCTTCCATGCCTTTTCATAGCACTTCTCTCACGTCTCCTATTTCCCAGACATTTATCCATACATATATCATTTTTTCTCTCGTCCACTTGTTCTTATTCCTATGCTTTTTCTTTTCTCATTTTCCTTCCACCCCTTTCCTTCTCCCTCTCCATTCCTCCCACTTACTCTCCATCCCTTCGGTCTAACCACATCGTTCTCGTCTTCTCGCTCCCCGCTCTGGCTCTTCTATTCTGTCTCCACTTCTCCCATCTCATTCCCTTCCTCTCCACTTGTCTTACCTTTCTTGCTACCTTGTCTCGCCCATTCCTCTTGCTCTTCTTTCTCCCTCCTATTTTCGTGTCGTGCCCCTTCTCGTCTTCCCTGTACGTCATTAAAATGTAGTTCGATCTTCCGACTGTATCACCGTCTTCTGCTCACTTTATTCCGCTTCTTTCCCCCCATTCTCCTTTCCATTTTCCCTTTCTCCTCTCCACCACGTCCGGTTGGTCAAACTCCTATAGTCAACTATCGCCGTGTCTTCCTCTTCCTCCAGTAAGCACCTATGTCTAGGCTCGGAGCACGCTAAATCTCAATTTTCCACAGACTAACACTGCTCACGGATCTATCGTGTCGTCTATAGCGCATCATGTTTTCCCTGTCCGCCGTCTTCTTGTTCAAGTATAAAATGTTTGCCTGCACTATCACCGCAAGCTGCGCCACGTCCTTGTACGCCTAATATTTTCGATCAATTTACTGTTATGCAAGTATTTCTCAACATCGTCCCGACGGCACTCGCCCTTGACTCTGCTGCATTTGCCGCTCCTGTCCACATGGAGCCAAGGCCTACTTTCATGCCCGGCCCCGTTATGCCTGATGAATCGTATACTGGCTACAACCCACTCAAGGCAGCGGTGACGACGACCGAATTTGACAAAGAAAACTTGCAACCAACACGTACTCAAGAAGTCGACTGATGCTTTCATATTCACTTGTCATGTCGAACACGATTACGATGTTTTCCATTTCCTGTTTGATTTTTCGCAGCATACTAGGCCTGTACTGTTTGTGTGCTGTAATATTTTTTATGCGAGTTTGTGTATTTGTCTTCTATATCTTGAATGTATCACCGCATGCCACACTGTAAATCAATTACCGTGCACTCATAGCTTAGATTGTTCCCCTCTATACAGTCATGCGTTAGACACCTAACTGTGTTGTTTGTTTATTTTCCTTACCATGTCTCTTCAATCCTTCTTCTTCCCGATTCATATCTCTGCCGCTGTGTACTTAATTTCATTGCATGCACTTCTGCCTTCTAATCCCAGCCTCTCTGCATTATGCCCTCTATGGTTCTCGGTGCGCGTGTCTATATTTAGGATATTTCTCCCACTTCATCGAACTCCACACCCGCATTCGTTCCCTGAACCTATTCACGTTTTTCTTGCCAGGAGCCATTTTCTCTATTCCTCTTCCTCTTCCTCTTCCTTGCTATTCTATTTCCCTGTTGCAATCATCTTAAGCCTGTCTTCTGTCACACCCTCCTTTTCCCAATAATCTTAAGCTCTCATCTCTTTCATACTCTCTTGTCCTTACTTCCCTTTTCACGCGCTCATCATCCTCAAAGCCGTGCCAATTTCAAGTTACTTTCGTCTTTTCTGTAGACACTGCTAATATACTATGTTTCACCTGATTTTCACGCCGTTTCCATTTTGCCTGGATCTAATGTCACACATATATATTTACATATATTCCTAGTCTTCGTAGGGATAGTCTCCTCAAGTTTCTTTACGCTAGTAGCACTACATCATGTCTCTCTCCCGTACCAATTGCTTGTTTATGCTTGTCTCTTATTTCACACATTTTCATTCTCACCACCCTTCTATCCCTTTCATCCATCTGTTTTACCAGACCATTCCTCCACCTATACTCTGACCCCACATTCGACTCACTTCGGTCGTGTCAAATATTAATTTTAGGGCGCGAGGCTATCTTGACACCTGATGGCGACGGCCTAATGTCAATCTATGGTTTGTGTACCTTGCCCTTCCACTTCACTTGTCTGACTGAATTGTCAAAGGCAAATATGTGATTCGCCCAGATCAGCCGAGTTCTATCTTGGATTTCACGATCCTTTCCACCTCCACCAAATCGTTCGGGCAATTTGCAGTGATCGAGCTAAGACACAGTACCCCATCATGCATCACCTGGTCGGAGCAGGTTAATGCTCGTAAATTTGCAAGCCAATTACGCTGGACGAGAAGAAGTCATATTGGAGTAGAGGAAAAAGTCTTATCTTGTTGTGCTTCTGTCCATGTATAAAATGGCTGCTCCGTCGGGATACTCCGCTCGGTAGAGCTCGTCATTGTTTTTTCCCGCCACATCTGGATTGTACGCTACAATGCAATTCTCACTCAAATTCATTTCGGTTGTATTGGCACTGGTTACGGCTGCTTTAGATGCACCTGTTGACTTAGGAGCACGGCCCATGTTTATGCCGGGCCCGATTGTGCCTGATGAGTCGTACACGGGCTACAACCCATTCAAGGCGGCGGTGACGACGACTGGATCTGATAACTAAGACATGGGAATAGCGTCGATGCAATCGACCTTCAAGAGATCGTCTGAGAATCTTTTCCACATGTTTTCAGAATCGCTACAACGATGTTTTTCACGAAAGATGCCTGCCGAGCTGCGGGGTCGTAATATATGGCGCTACACTAGATGCGCGTTACGACGAAAAAATCCCTCGATCTACATACGTATATTCCCCACAAGATGTATTATAGCTGTCATGCTCGCATAGCTTGAATCATCAGTCTGTCTGCATTCATATCTTGTTTCTGCGCCTGTTTATCGTGTTTCTCTGCTCCTCTTTCTCATCTTTTTGATCTTGCTCACATTTCATGCTAAAGTTGAATTCCAGTAGCTCCTACTCGTGAAATCCCACCTCGATGTATTCTTTCTGTTTTCCTCGTTGCTTCAAAACTGACTGATACACAGTTTTGAAGCAACATTTTTCCTACTTTGTTCTCTATGTCATCTCAGTTCGTGCCAGTAATCTAATATCACGCATACTTGTCTGTGTGAATTTCCTCTTCGCCATCCTTCTTAATTATAGGTCCTCATTAATTTTTACGTGACTCTTCTAGCTTTTGATGGAAGGCATTCTAGTTTGTTGCTTTGACATTTTGCCACATAATAGTATTCTGTTGTAAACACGCTTGTCCTCTCCTAGCCCAAACACCCATAACATATGTTTAAATATCTTTGCTTATTGGATGACTTTCCTACTAGATACGTATTATTTTAAAACCAATGAGAATACGACTATGGCGTAGTCAACATGCTTGGGTCAAGGATATCATTAAATATTACTCTGAAAATACTACAACTGGCTTGATAAGGTCGTCCGCCTTGTTCCTCATCAACATCAAGGCGTCCTCCATATGCTCAAAGCCGTCGAACCGGTGCGTCAACAGCGGCTTCACGTCCAGTCTGCCATACGTGATCAAGTCTGCAAGCTTCTCAATACGACGCCTACCTCCGGGCATCAATCCTCCATTAATCTGCTTGTGTCCCATACCGACACCCCACTCAACTCTTGGGATGTTCACATAATCACCCTCTCCGAGATAATTCACGTTGCCGATCTTGCCGCCTGGTTTAAGGCACTTGATGACAGGATCGAACGTGTCAACACCGCCTCCTGCAATGACGGCTTTGTCGACACCCTCACCGTTTGTCAGGTCCAAAACATGCTTATCGATTGGACCCTCTTTGTACGTGATAATGTCAGTCGCTCCGTAGTACTTGGCCGCTTGTCGGCACACCGGACGCGATCCAACAGCAATAATCTGCGATGCACCCCGAAGTTTACAGGCTGCGACCGACATGAGTCCTACTGGTCCGATACCGACAACCAAGACCTTGTCACCAAATTGGACGTCTGCTAGCTCGACACCGTGGAAGCCTGTCGGCACCATATCTGAGAGCATGCAGGCCTCGGCCGTCGAGATGTTCTTAGGCAGATGGGCCAGGTTCGCATCCGCCTCATTTACATGAACAAATTCCGCGAAAAATCCATCCTTCACATTCGAGAACTTCCAGCCTCCAAGCATGCCGCCTGAATGCATCGGGTAGCCGCCTTGTGCCTCTACGGAGCACCAGTCAGGTGTAATGGCCGTGACCATCACGCGATCACCGACTTTAAAATCTTTGACTTGTGAACCAACCTCATCAACAACACCACAGCCCTCGTGACCAAGCACCAGGTTGTGCCTTTCTCCGATAGATCCTTTCCAGACCGTGTGTGTGTCTGAGGTGCAAGGCGAGACGGCCAATGGACGTAGGATCGCGTCCATAGGTCCACATTCCGGGCGTGGCTTCTCAATCCACCCCGTCTCGCCAACCTTAATCATAGCAAAGCCCTTCATTGTGCTTAGGTTACTTTTCGTACCCCACACGTCCCTTCATTTATACGTGTGTGCCTAGCGGCACTCATCGGCTTGTCCGAACCGAATTTACACGATTCGGCCCGCTCGTGCACGTACCCGCTGTGGAGAAAAACTCAACGTTCACTCGAACGCGCCAAGCCATTCTAGTACCGCTAACTCCGCGTCATTGCAATTTCCTTTTTTGGTTTACAGTATATCATTCGCGCACACTATTCTTTTAGTCTACCCCTTAAAGACAGCAAGGGTGTCGAGTTTAAAGTTGTAACTAAATTAGGGTACTAGAAGCTTATGGACAAACTTCGGAGTTCCGGTGATTCCTGGTCCATGCGTCTCGAACATTTGCCATGGCGCAACTATCATAAATATATGTCTATCAGATTTGCACAGTCCGCGGTGGAAGCACTACTTCCCGCACAAGCCCCTTACGAGCTAGGGGTCCTATGTGACTAGATCCGCATATCGCTTACCACCATCGCAATGTCATGTTTTTATTTTAGCAGTGCCTATTCTACTATCTTTTTCAGACACGGGCTAATGCCGGGTTCTCTTTGTTTCAATAGCTTATTTGCTTGCGACCTTTGCGCTGCATTCACGCGCCATTCATTGTGGCTCACGGTAGGGCGGAATTAAGTAAAGCTAAAGCTTCTGTCATGAATTGAATCATGTTTACGGAAACAAGTCCTAGAATTCTCGTTTGAGGTGCCAGATATCAAATTTCATAGATGGTGTCTTGATGAAAACGATTGGTCGACTAGCGCAATTTCGCTGATCTTGCTAAACGTCACGTAATCTCTCAAGCGAGTTCTATCTGCCTAGAATTGCTGAACCAATTAGGGAATGACTATGTGCAATATGATTCACTGAATTTGATCGGTTAGGGTTTCTCGTTGAAAACGGGCCTCGGTGATCATGCTTGCTTACGATGCAACAGGGATATGCCAGGCACAAAAATAGTGGACCTTAGAAGCCCGCTCTAATGTCAACCACAATGCGATGATTTGAATGAGTTTCGCATGACCTAAATTTCAACTGATCAGGATTATATACCTACTATGAATTTACCTGAACTAATTGTTGCAAATTGCGTTTCAATTAATGACCGGACTGATCTTGCTCAGATTAGAATAGTTAAAAGTTTCGTTTCGGTTTCGTTCTTGTCATTTCTACATTCTAATTTCCAATGATCCACTTCAGTTGCCCCATTCCAGCTAACATAAAGTAAGTTGTCTTTCACTGCCACAGCAGGCTTTGTCAAAGGGTAGCCTACCCAGGCTTTTTTCGTGACTTCGTATCCCTGAACCTCTCCACGCTTGCCAAACCACACGACTTGAATTGGTTTGCCGTCTTTTGTATATTCAGCCCACACCGGCACAGCTCCATAACCCATCATCACATGATCAGACCATGGATCATCCTCTTCCGACATTAGCTGCAAGCACCCTTGGCTATCGGCAAGCAGATCATTCTCCCCTCCTGGATTTTGATATAGCTGGACAATAGTTGCATTCATTGATGCGAAGTCCAACTCAACAATCAATCCTCGGCTGTGAGTGCTTTCTTTTGACCAACCAGCGCTCTCGTTGTCGAAGATTGATATTCTTCATTTCCCATTTTTCATTTTTGCTGCTAGGTCTTTGGCCTTCATTCCTTTTCTCCCACATAACGCGCATAGTGCTGCCATGCAATTCTGTTACCGTTGCCTGAAAAGCTACTATTTCCCCCCCCCCTAGTTGCCACAGAACTTTCTTCGTACGACCATCCACATAGTAGATCGTATGAGTGTGTCTGCTACTCACCATGTAGTTTCCGAGCTGGTCGCGACTCACGGCATTCATGTGAAACCAGTCCCAGCTGTGTGACTTCGATGTTGGCAGAGCAGCAGCATTGTTGTAGGCGAGTTCAAATGGAAGATGCTTGTGCGGACAGAATCGGGATCGAACGTCGTTCTCGTCTTTCACTTTCACGTCCATTGCACAACTGTTTGTGATCCATCCAACACTAGTATTTGAATTACCTGCACCATTAATTCTCACGTTTGGTAGATACTCGTATGATGTAGCTGTGGCGTATCCGTCTTTATTGATCCAAAATTCATGAATATCAAGCATGTGCTTCGTAGTAATAGTATTGTTCAGTGTGTAGTCTTGGTTCACAATGTATGCACTTCCGTTTGCGTATCCTTTCGTGAAATGCCCGTGATGGTGTACGAATACGCGAGAACCACCCCATGTGAAGGGCCTGAATTACGTGGAATCGACTGCAAGATCCGAGTTATTGAAGTGAACAAGCTCGAGGTATTTATCAAGAATCATTAGCCCTCGAGGTCCAGAGACACGCGGGCTTAGAAAGATATAGTCATCGGCGACATCAATAGATTTGTCCCGGAACGTTTCATTGAATCTAGGAATCACAATGCCGGGCTGCGTAATAAACTTGGCTAGGACACGAGGTAAAGTTTCCTGGAATGCCAAAATATATAACAGGACAAAGATCGTCAGCATACTAGACACGTCTCAAAGTATTTTTGACTCTGCTCACACCAATCTGTGGATTTTTTTTTTTACTTGTAGGCTTAATGCTCTGTGTTTTATAGCCCTTTTTGCGTCACTTCGATTTGCATATCCCGGTTCGCCTTTACCAAAGACTTGCACCAAACGCAGAAATTCGTCCTAACGCCTACTTGCACAAGATCGCCAACATTCCGATCGACCAAATCATATCCACCTGTATTCAGTGTACCATTTGCGCAACGCCCTCGACCACGTGTGGGCGCAAGATGCCTGCAAGGAAATTCCGCATTCGACGTTATTCAGCTTGGCACTATCGAGCCGGAGCGTGCACCCCCAAAGTCGCGCACAAGCTCGAGGATCAACATTTTAATGATTGCAGTTGTCATACTCAGTGTTCGCTTAAGCCCAAGTGCCGTGATGTTATCAAACAATGGGTGCAGGGGAACAAAAATAGGTATAGAGTTTGATCAACATGTCTTGATGTTTTCGTTCACCGTGCAGTAGCGGTAAACGCCCATACAATTCCTCTAGCTGTCGATCATTCCCTTTTATCGCCCTCGCCAAAATAGTAATCCTAGTTCTGAGCATGGCCTCCACATTGAAGCGCAATTCATCGCGCTCACATGGAGATTCCAGGCTCTGACCAATGCTGCGACTACTATTCCGCCTAACGCAGCACTTTTCCCGCGGAAGTAATCTTGTTTATTTGCTCGAACGCCTCGCTACTCGAGCGGGGTCTGCTTACCTGACTCTCAGACTTTAGATGCTTGATATTATGCGTGAGTTTGCTAGACCTATATGCTTGCGTGGTACGCCAGTATCTTGCGATACTTATTTCTGAAGAGCAATACCAATGCGTTGGTTGTCAATGTCGAACACCAATGACGTAGACTGGAAGAAGGGATCAGCAAAGTTCCAGTCTCTAGCTCCGTTCACTTGAATGATCGGCAGCTTGCACCAGCCTTCATTGTCGTGCTCCCTAGTCATGAGCCTTTCTGAAAGCGTAATCTCTTTACCAGCCACCTTGAATGTGATTTTCGGCAAGTCATCACACTTGAACCATGTCTCCCTGTCGTCCTGTCCACGATATTGGTGTTGTTTACCGAGGCGATTAACAATTGCTCTAACTTCATCCCTGTTACCCCAGATGTAGTAAGCACCACCGGAGTCAAGTGTCGCAGACACCCTCTTGCCATTTACGTCGATGTGCGTGTGCCAACCAACACGACCTGGAGTGATATCGGTATAACCGAGCTGACCCTCGAACTCCGTCTCATCAATCTTGCCGATATTGAGCGTAGATGGCCCATTGTCACGCAAAGTCAACTGCCAAACATTCTTGTCAAACACGTGCTGATCCTTCGCCGCCTTAGTGAAGCTTGGTCCAGTACCAAAGACGTCGTCCGCCAAGCCGACACCGAAAATGCCATCTACACCGGAAGCAAACTTCAAGTCACCTCGGACTATGCGTCCGAATGCCGGATTTTTTACTACAGCGTCACCGATCTTGACGATGTCTTTGTAAATGTGTGACGTGAGGCTACCAGAAGTATAACGAGCTTCGCGTTCGAACTTCAAGTCAACCTTACTCGATGACTTTGCTGGGTCATATTTCGAACCATATAGAAGTATAGCCATCGATCCTGTATCGATTAAAAGGTTTGCTTTTTGACCTGGAGTGCCAAATTCGAATTCGGTTGTCCAGTAGAACGCCGGGTGCTGGATATCAGCCGTCACTTCCGTCGATCGCTTAGCCACTGTGGCATTCTGCAAATGGCGCTGTAGCTTGAGCGAGATACCGTCACTAGTTGCGAATGCGCTCGTGAGGAGAGCGGAAGCCAAGAGTAGAAACTGAGCCCGGAACTGCATTGCCTGGCTTGTAATGGTTGAGCCCTCTTACCCATTTTTATAGTTTGTGATAAAAATTGAATGATGTCCGTGAAAACAAGAATTCTCGTTTGAAGTACCAATTATCAAATTTCATGGGAGGTGTTTTGATAAAAACGATTGGTCGACTAGCGCAATTTCGCTGATCTTGCTAAACGTCACGTAATCTCTCAAGCGAGTTTTATCAGCCAAGAAGTCTTGAACCAATTAGGGAATGACTATGTAGTGAACGATTCACTGAATTTGATCGGTTAGGGTTTCTCGTTGAAAACGGGACTCGGTAATCGTGCTTGGGTGCCCTGCCGCAGATGTCAGGTGTAGGATCCGTGCGCTTTTCGACTCCACTTTCATGTCAGCGACATTGCGACAATCCGAGCGAGTTTCACACAACTGGAATTTCAACTGTCTTCTATACTTCGTAAAATTCACATCATTTGGCCTCTGCAACCGTGTGCATTAGTTGATAACTGTGCCAATCTTATTGTTCAAATTAGACTCGGCCTATATGCCGTGGCTAAAGCGAGAAAACGACATTACTGTAATGAAGCTTACACGTGTAGTACTTGTATTTTGGCCCTTGTTTTCATTTGGACCCGTACTTTTCCCTTACTGCGGTCCAATTTGCTTCGGATATGTCTCTAAATCCGCTAGACATGTCTTTGTCATTCCCAACATAGCATAATTTTTACCAAACATGCCAATTCCATAAAGCTGTCCTTTAGCATCTTCACATTCACTTATCGTGCACTTGTCTTTGTAATTCCTTTTTCACATAAATAATAGGGATTTATTTAAGTAGCACGCTCATCTCAAAGCCTCGTTGGACAATTAATTTCCTTTTGGTTTCACTTTAGACATACATTGACTCCAGTATCATTGGTTCGCTTCTATCGTACCATTACAGCTAATAAAAAGCAAGTTGACTTTCGCTATCACAGCAGAATTGTCAAAGGGTAGCTTGTCCAGGCCATCTTCATACCATTTCGAACCTCCTCAAGCTCCCCTGACTACAAGTTGTTTGGGTCTTTTCTTTTCGTTCTAGCCGACTAACGCGTCTAGAGATCATGCGACATGTACGAAACATGCGGCACCACTGCATTGCCATAGCCTAGTGAGGGGATTCAAATTTAGTGCATGCTGCACCAAGGGAGTTTCTTCTCTGCAGGTTGTAGAATAGACATGTCACCTGCTTATCTATTCAGCTATTCACTCTTCAAAGTCTTCGCCACGACCTCCTTTTCAAGACTTCGCGCTTGGTGTTCGCAATTCAAGCACCTTTTCACCTTGCTCACCAATTCACGATAGACAAGTCTTTTTTGTCTATCTGGCATGACGTATGAATCCCAAAAATGTCACGGTGGCTCAAGTGGTCTTTGATTGAGGTAATCCGATGATCACCCATTTTACTGTTTCAGGATCAACGCACTTGCAGTCATAGTACAACATCTTCATATTAAACAGCTTCAGATGCCTCAGAATTTGGCTTCCCGAAATGAACAAAGCCGTCAGTGCTTATGAGCTTGTTTTCGATGTCACACGAGGTTGCGCAAATTTTGTTACATTACAGTCATTCTTTAAAAGACACCGTGTCTGCGCTGACGCAGAGTTACGCACAAGAACAAGCGATATCATCACGGCTTTCTCAGCGTCAGATGTTACGTTCAAAGCCGCCACTTTATAAGCATTGATCTTACACTTGTTTTGTTCGTCAAGATAATAGTACTCTTATTCAACACCAGTTATCGTGCAGGCATCAAGCTTCCGTGTATTCACATTCCATTCAATCCTGTCATAATTTGAGCGAAACCGCGTCATTATCGCCATATCTGTACTTTCTTCGTCCATTTCGAATTTTGGCACTGAACCATACTCGTAGTCGGTGATAACGAGAAGTCTTTGCTCTTGATCCACTTACATTAACCAAGCTCGTTTTTAGCTGTTACAAAGAATTTTTCTTATACCCTGACAACTTATTCACTGTGGTACAGAGCAGAAAAAACAATGCCGGAAAACGGCGTATCAACATCGAAAAGATGCGCGCCCGCAAAGCACACAAAACACAAATGCATTGATCTTGAACATGGCTGTCAGTTTAAGCTAGGCGAAAAAAAACAACGAGGATGACGCAGCATCTGTCATAGAACAGTACCAGGACGTAGGTGGTGAACCCGTTCACAAGAGTATCGTGCTAAGTTTCCGATTGGTTGGAGAGAGATTCAGATTATCCGCCGCATCGGTCTCGATGCCTTTCACGGTACACCAGGGGATCTTGATGGTACAGAATGAAGCAATCTTGCAACTTGAACGATAAAGGACCTGCTCAGAGTGGAATCAGAAAATTAGAACTATACTAGACACACTTGGATTTAGACCCGAACATTTTGTTTTAGGGGTTTGGAAAGAATTCGGGCCCGCAGCATACATAGTGAGAGATCTCTATTGTTTCATTATGATGCGAGCTTATTATGATTCTTAGAGAATCCTCCCCAAAAATACTTCCTCCATAGGATTTTTCATTTCGTACTTGCAACAGTAGTGTTTTGTCTACCCCGGGATCTAGCACCTCCAATTACGTTTTCGATTTCATCAGAGTGGTCCGTGCCCATTCCTCTGTAAGGAGAACCTGGCGTGCATTTCTGAAAATTTGTCATAAAACAGTCCATAACTAATGTGCTAATTGCCTCTCCGTGTTTGTCCACATTTAACGACATAAAGATGAACTTTCTACTACAGCTCGTTTCGCTGGCTCTGATCGCCTCATGTGGCCTTTCTGCAAAGCCCATCGATAGCTTTTATCCCAATCTGTCAAATCCCTCCAGCATTGTCAACCCGAAGTATGATCCCTTAATGAAAGGCGGCAAGCGCGAGACCAGGAATGGTACATCCGATGGCTCTTATTCGTATTGCTCCATGCCGCATCCTAACGTGGCCTTCTACGAAGAACCTACTCCCATTAAAAACGGAAGCATACACGCTAACCTGACAAAGCTTTTGTACATCCAGCGGCATCAGAAGCGCACAATGTACCATGTCTTTCCCAATGGTGAGAAAGAAATTTACTTTTGCAACGACATTCGTCCGCACGTATATGTTGCTCCCTCAGCTGATGGCGAAATCCAACCGATGCCAGTATTTGCACAAACTTACGTTGACTTTCTTAATCCCTTGTACCGCACTTTTACCAATTCCACGTGTCAATTCCCACAGATCACTTTGGGTGGCTTCTTGGATGGAGTGCAGCATGGCAAAGAATTGCGTGAGCTTTATGGAGACAAGTATCATGTGATTCCGGATCAACCAGATCCGCATAGGGTGTGGATGCGATCCTCTACGGCTGCTCTTACTCAAGATTCAGCTTCGGGCGTGCTTCGAGGTATTTGGCCCGACGTTCAAGGTCCCCTTCCATTGTTCCAACAAGCCGATCAAGTTGACACACATGAGCCTTCGTGCGACCGTGCAGACTCGCTTCTGAGTGCTGCCAAGAAGACCGACGCATGGAAAAAACATTTGAGTGTTACCAAGCATTTGCGCAAAGAGCTGGAGGCCATACTGCAGACGAATGTTAGCGACTGGCAGTCTGACTGGGACCATTACAATGATAATTTCCAAGCCCGCCTGTGTAATGGATATCAGCTCCCTTGTTCAAATGATGATCCAACCAAATGTGTCACAAAAGATCAAGCTAGGAAGGTGTTTGCAGCTGGTGATTGGGAATATAATTATTACTGGGTCGCTCGTGACAATGTTACTGAGGCCATCAGGCTGACGAGTGGACTCTATATCAAAGACCTTATTGAACAGTTAAAGGAAATGAACTCTGGAAATTCAGACCTCCAATACGTTCACCACTTCATGCATGACGGAGACATTGGTCCCCTAGCAGGTTCGTTAGGCATCAAGTCCTTGCGTTGGCCTGGTATGGCATCCAACATTGCTATTGAACTTTGGACTGCGAACGATGGGAAGAATTATGTTCGAGCGCTTTACAGTGGCCATACAATTCACTCTAGACACGGAAACATGGAGTGGATGCCCTTTGATGATTTCATTTCCTATTGGAGCAAGTTTGTACCCGCAAATTTCGTTTCGCAGTGCAAGAAGTCGCTTTAAGAAGCCGCGCAACGCAATAGGGAGAGACGAATGTTGATGGATTCACGTGTGGAGATTCTTTATTACGATTGGGTAATGCTAATTTTTTCGTACTTGATGCTTGTTCGCAATGTTTCGTTAATAATTACCCCTGTGCTAGATTCCTTGTTTTTTGGCCACTTGCCATGGTGCTGACCGTATACTTCGTATACATAACTTTATTTATATGTGCCCTAGATGCACATGCTGCACATTCGTCACAGCCAAAGCAGAGTTGGTCTCTCCATGGCCAAGGATCACCCGTTTACACAGCGTCTAAGTTATTCCCCACGGACAAATTTTATAGCATGTACTTTTCACCGAAAGCTCAAGAAGCTGAACCACGTCCCGTTGTAACGAAGATTGGAGGGAAGGCATTTGCCGATTCTCTGAATGATCCCGCCCGCATGCCCTCTGAGCCTCCATCTAACTCGGGCGTAATCCCTGCTCCTTCATCTACATCCTTACCATTCAATTTGAAAGATCAGACTCATCAAAAAGTTTCCAAAGTAATTCGTAACAGCTCTATGTCGAAATGTGATCGGTGCAAGAATGCGCTAAAGCTTGGACAATCGCTCGCTCATGTTCAGCCTGAAAGTGTTCCTAACATTCTTATCGAGTTGTGTAAAGAATTTCAATATAAACAATTTGGCAGAAATCCAGACGTCAACAAGACGTGCGAGTTATCATACACTCAAGGCGGCCAAGGCGGTGTCTTCACACAAGTGCTCTCCTACGCTGACTTGAGTGAGTCGAGCTCTGATCCGGATTTGATCTGTGCGCAACTGTTTTATAATTTTTGCCCGATGCCGGAGCCCAAGACTTTGTCTGATTCATTTTTAAATGATTGGTTCCACGGTCAGCGAGAGGAGTCAAATAAAATAAAACAACGATCTAAGAAAGTTGGAAAACCCGCATCATCAGATCTTCGAGTCTTGTGGACGTCCGATATTCATGTTGATGGACGATATGCCGTGGGCTCTGAGGCCAAGTGTACCTATCGCTATTGCTGTCATTCCAACTCGTTTAATGTCGAATCTTTCAACTCGTCTGGCTATGTAACCGGTAACACTTCTGTCCCGTCAAAAAACATTACATTAGCCGCACCATATTGGGGCTACGAGGGGTGTGATGCACCTTGGTCACTTGTGGCATCGGCTTTCCAGGCCATGGAGGATCTTGGTGGTAAGGATGGTTATGATATTGCTCTTTACACCGGCGACCTTGTCGCACATGGTCAAACATGGGAGGAGTCGCAAGAACTAGTGCAATATTCGGAATCGGCATTGTTCGACATGATGCATCGCTATCTTAGAAACACGACAGTGATTTCTGCTATTGGAAATCATGATACAAGTCCTACAGAGTACGCTGCTCCAAATAACTTGCCGGATGGCCGAGGAAATCAATTTAGCTGGGACTGGGACTATGTATCTAAGTTATGGAATAGCGAGGGCTGGGTCAATGACAACGAGCAGACTCAAATTCGAACACACTACGGCGGCTATTCAATTTCTCCTCGAAAGGGCTTGCGCGTAATTTCTTTCAACACTGATTTTTGGTATCGTGGTAATGGCTTCGCCTTCTTGCATACCTCCAATCCCGACTTTAGCGGTGTCTTGCGTTGGGTCACGGATGAACTGCAAGCGGCTGAGGATGCCTACGAACGGGTGTGGATTATTGGACATGTTCTTCCAGGCTGGGATGGGTATAGCTCAATGGATCTCCCAACAAATTTGTTTTATCAAATTGTGACGCGCTATCAAAGCACAATTGCTCACATGTTCTTTGCACACTCGCATGAGGATACTTTCAGTGTATTTTATCACAACACCAACGGTAATTCGAGTAGTGCATCACTGCGCACACAAGATGCTGTCGGCATAGCGTTACATTCTCCCTCAGTGACACCATTGACCAACATGAACCCGGGAATTCGCATTCTTCAAGTTGATCCAGAGACGTACGAAATTATGAATTACGACCAGTTCTACACACCCTTACAAAATGTGCGAAATCAGACAGAAACTGCCAAGGGCCTTGTTTGGTATCATTTATACAGCGCGCGTGAGGCTTACGGTAATTTTAGCGCAGCAAAGGCAGCTGGTAGCTATCACGCTCCTGTTCAGCTCAATAATGATGGAACGTGGCCTGCTTTTGTGCCTCTTAATGCATCTTTTTGGGCTTCAATCTCCGATGAAGTTCTTGCTCGACCAGAATTGGCAACACAGTTCCAAAGATTCCAAGGTCGCAACAGTCCATTAAGTCCACCTTGCAGCAATAAGGCCTGCGCCAAGGCCAAAGCTTGCTTCATGCGAGCCGGCTCGTTCGCATTGGGCAAAGCCTGCGGAAGCTCCTACTCAACAGTTCAATAGTCACTTAGAGACATGCTTTCGTTTTTGTTAACGATGCTCTTGAGCATGAGGACTCGACAGCCTGTGCCATGGCAAGCAGTTTCTCCTCTTGAAATCGCCGGCCCATGAGCTGAATTCCAACTGGCATTCCTCGAGACATGTCCGGGTCATATGCATGATATACATCTTCATCTATACTTGATAAAAAGTTTTGGCGATGAGTCTGCGGGACCGGTTCAGCCTTTGCGAGTGGCATTGATATGGATGGAAAATGCAACACATTGGCGGGTGGGGTGTAGCCCTGATACGTAACACCTCCTCGCCTCCAACACACTACACCAGTATTCGGCAACAAGATCCCGTCCATGGCTCGGCCACAACGTGATTGTTGTGCTGTTTCATTCCAGGCTCGCTCGTATTCCATACGGTAAGCTTTAAGTTCCATTGCTTGTTCATGTGCTTCTGCTACAGAAATAGCAGACCGTTCACCTTTCTTTGAGCCAAAAATCGCGGCCACTTCTTCAATCAGCGGTTCTCCAGCCTTTTCGATTAGCTCATGTATTTGCTCACCAGCGCATTGAGTCATTATTTCAAGCCAAAGTGTCAGAGCTTGGAAATGAGACGGTGGTGAAAAAGAAAGAACCTCATGACCATCTCTTTCAAGCGCATCGATCACTTGCGTAAGTGCTTGCTCAATAGGAGGTTGTGGGTGAACGATTCCGTCATTCAGCATTACACCGAAGACCAAATTTGAGGGAAGGTCACAATTTTTCCATGGTAGTTCTACCACAGATGGATCCACGAGCCAGGGTTGAGATGAGAGCAACAATTTTGTACAAATCTCCAGTGCTTGTAGTGAATTGGCCATAGGCCCAACCACAGACGGAATCAACACTTGTCCCGGATCTGTTGACCGTGTTCCTATAATTGGAAAGCGGCCAGGTGTTACCTTGAGGCCCCAAACGCCAGCAACACTGGCAGGAAGGCGGATCGAGCCCCCGATATCAGAGCCGATTCCTAGCGGGGATCCGCGTAATGCAAGCAACGACCCTTCGCCTCCTGAAGACCCTGCAGCTGAGCAAAAACGGTTTATGGCGTTATTTGTAAACCCAAAAACATTATTAACTGTTTCTGCACACATCATACTCGTTGGAACGTTGGTTTTAACAAAAAAGACAGCTCCTGCATTACGAAAAATTTTCACAACACCAGCTTCATCCTGAATCATGGCTTTATCGTTTAACCATGCAGCAAATCCGACCGTGGTATCTGTCCCCTCCAAGTAGAACAAGTCTTTAAGAGAAACAGGGACCCCATGCAAGGGTCCCACTGGACGACCTGTTTCCTTAAGATAAATATCCAACTCATCAGCACGCCTTAACGCATCTTCCAAAATAAATTCAGTCAAGCAATTCGTAAGCTGATGGGCAAGAGCTGCGCGGTGTGCAAACGCAAGTGTCACTTCTTTGGAAGAAACTAACCCTGCTTGCAGCGCTGGACGCAGTACCTCAAGTGGTAGCTCGGTGATTTGACGCTCCTCAGGCGATAAATTCGATTCAACAAATTCCACTCCATTCTGCAAATGTTCTGGAGAAGGTACCTGTTCAAGTCGCCAATTCTTAGGGATAGAATTCTTAAGTGCATCTCTTTTAGCTTGGGCAAGATCTTGCCAACTCAGAGAATCGATCATTAATGAAAATTAGATCTTAGCGAGTTACAAGCATCTTCATAGTGTGGGTGCGTGCATGCATTACATATTTTCTAAAATATCCAGAACATGTGCCCCGCATTCTCCGGGGCACGTGTTCTGGCGTTTCTCGGGCGTATCAGCCAAAATATTGGTTTAGATTGGTTGGTATGAGCTACTTTTTCAGTCTCACGAAAGCCTAACATTCAAGTATTATTTGCCTCCCAACAAACTTAGATAAAACAACTGAAATACTGACTTGCACATTTACTGGATAAATCTCATTTTAGACCAGCACTCTCTGCTCTGCACCTTTTTATTTTCCGATCGCTCTCAGAGGTGAGCTAGATAAAAGGATTTGTCAAGGGGAGGTGACCCGCTATGCATCATATCTAGGAGCGACTTCAGATTTTTAACGGTTGCATGGCAGTCTTAGGTACCGTGAATAAAAGCAAACTTTCTGCATCCATGCCCAGTTCGGTACTACTGGTCATCGCACGCATAAACAAATAGCAAAATTACGAATCGCTACGAGCATTGCATTGGGAAACTTTCCTGAAATATGTGCACTAAGCTGATTAAAGCCAACTCTTTACTGATATGTGAACGGAGCAGCACACTTTGAGAAGCATTTATACGTCGTACAATGATATATGTCAGTTCAAATCGAGACCCTTACGGCATGTTTGGGTGCGAGAAAATATAATCACGAGACATAGTTTTGATTTGCTAACCCCATGTCTATTGACATGGGGTTAGTGCGCCGAGTTTCTTGCGTGTTTATGCATAATTACGTTATATAGGCTCATACTAAATTGGTTCTTGATGCACGTATCAAGCGCCGGTTGCGACAATGGAAACATCCGTATCAAGTACCAAATGGAGCAAGATCATCTACAGAGATTTTTTACTATAGGTCTTGCTTTACGCTTGGAGCCACTGCCAAAACTTAGTTACGATCTTGTCAAAAGAAATCAAGAGAACAATGATGCTAGAGATGCATTTGATATTGGGCAAGGACAGCGGCTTAAGCCACGCATCTCTACATTTCCACCAACTACATTCGACCATGTAAAGGAATTCCTTTCCGATTCAAGATTGTGTGAATGCGTTAGAACATGGTCTGAAATTTTTTCAATTCTAGATGCTGCTGATGATGATCCTCATTTCAGTAAATTGCGGCATTTTTTTGATGCTCGACTTAGCACCTTAATGGATCTGTACCGACAAGATGATGGCTTTGAAGAAGAACCAGATGACATAACACCGACTCGATTGGAGCGAAAGAGTTCTGTTAAGAGTAGTTCACGCGCACCCAAGCGACTTCAATGGCCACGTCGAGCTAGCGCCTCCACTGCCGATCAAAGTCTTCACCCAGCGCGCTCCATCTTTGGATCAGTAAGGAAACCAAGCAGCTCTCACAAGCCAAATGAATTTGAGGAAAGTTTCTCCGATAAATTCGACCTTTGGCTAGATGATCATGAACCAAGGCGTGTGCGCTTTGGTGTACGCTTGGACCTTGATCGCGTTTGCCTTGCAAACTCTCGTAACCAAGCATCTGACATGAATTCTAAAAAGCCTTTTCACGTGTCCGATGCAAGGCTTAAATTCACAGAAGGTCTAGATCCTGAACATGAAGAACCCTCTATAAGAAGTGATGACAATGCTGGATCTATTACTTCTCGCCGTTCTTTCGTCCAACGCATGTTTGAGAAAGGACTTCGTCGCGAGAGTCAAAATTCTTCAAACCCGCCCACATGGCTTCAAAATCATGAAGACATGACTAACGCATCAAATCAAGCGTTTGATGATTCAGATGAGGAGCAAGAGGCTTCGCCTTTTGGTTCGCCTGGTTGCTCCACTACTCGCCACGGATCGGTGCCCAGCAATGCATCTCGACCCCAGCTTAATGGGGCTTCCAAAGCAGCAGAACTTGAACGCGTCGAAGAAAAATCTGCCGTTGATTTAAATGAAAAGCTCATACGAGGCGTGCATTATTTAGGATTGAATGATGCGCAGCCTGTCTCATATTTCAAGGAAGGGCAGGATTTTATTAGTTTGCTTCGCAAGGCATCTGTTCAAATGCAAACTCTTCCATGGTCTTACGGCCAACAAGATCCACTCTCTACAATCATCACGTATGCTTTCGCAGATGCTTTTGGATGGGAGGGCATTCTTCATCTGTGTTACGGGAAACACAGTGCATGCGAACGTGAGCAGATTTTCTCAGCACTAGGACGTGCCGCAGATATGGAATTACATCGGAAAGAGAAATATGATGCTGTTCTTTCATGGAGAGATAAAGTGTGGAGTAATAGCAACAAAGAAACGCTTTGTGAGGACGAAACTCCCCAAACTCTCCCGTCTTTTAACTCCGAATCCGACCAAATTAAATCAAGCCAAGAACCTCAAAAAGATGAAATAATTCTAGATCCTTTGTCCAAGGATTCGGACGCTAGCTGCTACAAGTCTTCTCACGATAAATGGAGGACTTGGGAAGATTGGAGACTGTTATTTACAAGTCTCTCGGCGTGGGTGTCAGCTGTCTCTTATACACATCTCCGAGCCCACGAGACTAGGCATGATCTCGTA